>Ga0214473_10002502_pt1 | contig 22573 bp, 17 predicted proteins | sample RVTome_7_FD_203509 | JGI IMG/M metagenome (GOLD analysis project Ga0214473, IMG submission 203509) | Soil microbial communities from uranium-contaminated site in the Upper Colorado River Basin, Wyoming, United States - RVT98D197 | ecosystem: Environmental > Terrestrial > Soil > Contaminated >... | reverse complement strand
CTTCGACGCCCTCGAAGGCTGGCAGGAGCTTGTGGATGCCTTTGCATTCCTCAAGTCGCGAAGGGCAGAGCCACAATTGACGATTCGAAGCAACGCGGAATTCTGCCTTGTGTTCGGCACGCCGGCTTCGCTCTTGGGTCACCTTGTCTCGGTAGATCGCCCCATCGATGATGTTGGGAAGAAAGATGAATGGGTGGGACGCAGAAGCGGGCGACAGGTTCAACACGTGCTTTCGTTGGCGTTCACCGGGGACGATGTACGCGTCGTAGATGCCGAGAATCGTACGCTTGAGCACACGGATCGGCGCGCCGGTCCAGCGACCAGAATCCGCATGGCTCTCGGTGTATAGCACCCGAAAGGCGCGGCGAGATGCTGCGAGTGGCGCGAGCACGTGCGTCGGAGATGAGTACCCCCCGACGACCAGGATGTCGCCGGGATGACGAGCCAACGATGTCAGCAACCCTGGGTTCATGTGCAGTGCATTGCCAGCCACGAACGGGCTCAACCCCGAATGCACAACATGCGCGTATCGGAGGTCAGCCGGTGACAGACGCCAACTTCGATCCGGCCTGCTCCAGGCCATGAAGTGCACGGTTAGTTGAAGCCCAAACGAAGGAAAGACCTCCGCCATTGTGGCGTGGAGATAGTTTCGATACGGAGTCGGTATGTTCGATACCCACTGGATGTCGATCATAGCGTCTGCTCCGCGGTTCTCGGCAAGGGTCCGTCTCCATACCAGCCTAGGCCCATCCGTTGAGCCCAATCCAGAATCCTCTTCTTGTCGTGTCGGCCCAGTTGCTGTTGCCAGCGAGATAGCCGCCGTTCAGCGTCGTCCCCACGGTGCATGGGGGTCGTTGTTCGGCTGGGGCGCTCAACAAAGGTGGGCGATGGTGTCGTCTGCTCTAGCTCCAAATCGGCAAGGATACTCTGGATTCCTCTTGTCTTGTCGCCCATCAGAGTCTCGTAGAACACGAATACGTGCGGATGACCCTCGAGGTCCCTTCGGGCCACCGCGTTCTCGACGGCCCACCACACGGCGTGCGCGCCCACCGCATCGTGTTCTCGTGCGATGTCGGCGACCAAGGGGCTGAGGACATCTTCCACGAGCGCACGCTGGCTCAGGATGTCGCTGACCTGTGCATCCCAACCACCCTCGAGACGAGACGCGACCACGGCGCATGGATGCCGGACCATGTGGATAATCTTGGGGGAGAAGTTCCTGCGGATGAATCCCAACATCATGTTGGCGCGTATCGCCTTGATCAGGAATCGCTCGGGGAAGAAGGTGGTCCGGGTGTAGTCTGTCCAGTAGGATCGAACGCGCCCCGTCAGTACACGTTCCAGGTACTCGCGCCAGCCGGGGGAGGCATCTGTGGCACGCAGGTATGCCGCACGCACACGCGACTCCCCTTCCCATCCCGCAAGTCTGCGCACTTCGGGGAACTGCCCCTCGTGCAGCGGCTCGAAGATCGTCTGCGCTCGTGCCGCGCGGCAAAGTACGTCTGCGAGCCACGTCGTCCCGCTGCGGCCCGATGCCGACAGAATCAGCGCTGAAGACGGGGCAGGCCCGCCTCGCAAGCCGAAACATGCACGCTCGCCAAGGCGTGCCGTTTCGACGTAGGCTCTCCTGAGCAAGTCGTCCACGCCGATCTGCGTGCCAAGCTTCTTGCCTATCTTCCGAATCACGTAATGGGCGGCGGTAGCAATGTTGCCGATTCTCTCTCGTCGCGGATGGTCCCGCGTCGCGGGGTGCGCGAGTATACGTCGTCAATTCTCGGCCCGCACGGAATTTCACCGCGGAGCGACGGCGCTCTTGGAGGGGTCGTTGCATCCACGCGAGCAACCATGACGACTCCATGCACATCACTCGTGTGTCGCCCGAACCGGACCCACCGGGTCAGAGAGCCACAACTTCTCGCCCTGCGCCCTCTCTCCCCGCGAAGCGGTGGATCCCGTGGAAACCGCCTGACCCGTGAACGATCGACGATGGGGGGCAACTGGTGCATGCAGGAAACGCGTGTTGCGCCTTGGCTCCTCCGGCAGATTGGGTTGGCGGCAGTGGAGCGCTGAGTCCATGCAGGGAGTTCGAGAAGCTCTGTGGATGCATTGCGGTCTGATGGCTGTGGTCCTCGTGTCCGCCGGCGTCATCGCCAAACTGCGAGGAGTGCTGCACTGGAGGTCCTCCACCTTCTGGAGCCTCAGCGCATTCACGCTGTACTTCCTCCTGAATCCGCTGGTCAGCCTTCTTACCAACGATTTGCGCATCTACTATCAGCACCTGGAGTCTTCCGGAGGCGCCGAGCGCATCCGCTGGGTGACGATCCTGGTCGGATTGGCGCTAGTAGCCTTCCTCGCAACGAACATGTTTGCCGTGCGGGGAAGGGAACTTCCCCCCCTTGCACGGTGGGATACGTCGACCTACAAAGGCCCCTGGCCACCCGGGACTGTACTCGTGCTCTGTGGCTCTCTTGCTGCAGTTGTCTACTCTCTTTTCCTGTATCGAGGTGCGTTCGGCACCGAAGCCATTCAGGCGACCATCGAGCGTGGTGGTCGCTTTGTGGGTGAAGTCACGGGATACCAGAAGAGCCTCTACATGCTCGTGCTGGTGCCCGTGGTGCTCCTGTTGATAGAGCCGAAGCACGCGGTGTGGGGCTGGATTCTGGGTGCGCTCTACATCCTGGGCCGGCTCTACGACCCATGGGACCGGGCGTCCGTCGTTTCGCCCATCATTGCGATGTCACTCGTAGCCGTAACCAACCGCCGAACGGTGATCGCTCAGACCGGCCTGCCAGCACGCGAGAGAAGATGGCCTTCTGCGTGGTGGGTCATCGGGGTCTTGGGAATGACCGTGCTTATGCAGGTGCGTGCCCATCAGAGCATCGAGACTTGGGCGGTCGAGCGCCCAGACGAACCTGAGGAAGGGTGGACCGGGCTTGTCGCCGGTCCCGACACCTCCATGCTGCCGGGCCTGTGTACAGACACATTCGTTGATGAACAGAAAGGCTGGACATATGGTTCCGACATCGTCACTCGGGTGCTCTTTGGTGCTCTGCCCAGGCGCTACTTCCCCTGGAAGGACGAACTCGAGTTCTGGCTGACACCAGGTCGCGCGCACTACGTGGCGGGCGAGGATCTCATGTACAGGAAGAAGAGCAGTCTCATTGGGAGCTTCTACCGAATCGGCGGGCTCTTGGGTGCCTTCTTGCTCATGGCGCTCCTCGGGTGGGTCCTGGCGCGAGCGGAGGTCTTCTTGAGCCCCGCCGCGGCTTCCCCAATCCGTGCAATCGCAATCGTCTGGTTCTCGATGCTGTGGATCATGTGGGCGGGCAGCGCTGTCTGGTCCTTGAGAATGATGTTCATGTCGGGGTTGCCGGGCCTGCTCATTATTGCGCTCCATGGCGCCCACCGACTGATATTCAGGCGAGCAACATGAAGCCCGCCCTAGTTCACTCGCCTTCCACGAGCGCGCGGTATGTTGCGGCTTGGTGGCGGGCGATGCGGGGCAATGAGAAGACGTCAGCCACAACCTCCTGTGCCGCTTTGGCGTGAGCTCGCCGGATATCGCTGTCGCGCAGGTACTTCTCGATCGCATCCGCGAGCGCCCCTGCTTGACCAGGGGGGACGAGAAGCCCAGTCAGCCCGTCCAAAATGACCTCCGGCACGCCGCCGACTTTCGTCGCGACGCAGGGCAATCCTGCAGCCATGGCTTCGAGGAGCGCGACCGGCATGGCCTCCGACACGGACGGCAGGACGAATACCGTGGTGGCGTGTAGATATCGTTCGACTCGGGACTGTTTGCCAACGAAGCGCACCATGTCAGCCATACCAGCATCGCGGACGGTCTCTTCCAGGCTCCGGCGCAGCACGCTGTCAACCGTGTCGCCAACGATGACGACTTGGACCGGCACGCCACGTTGCCGGAGCGAAGCCGTCGCCTCGAGCAGATACCGGTGCCCCTTGACACGATTGACATTGCCCACGGTGAGGACGACGGGCAAGGCGGAATCGAGGCCTATCTCCTCAATCAGGCTTCGTGTGGCGCTCCCATCGATGGGTGCCGCAAAGCGATCCACGTCGACCGGGGGAGGCATAATGTGGTCGGGACTGCAGTCGGGTCGACCTGCGTGCACCGCGACGGCACGCGACGAGTACACGATCCGATGGGCGAGCCGCCCCACCGTTCCCAGAACCGCACGGTAGATCCGAGGAGGGATGAGGGTGTCATTCATGTGCCACTGCACCTTGACGCCGGCCAGCCGACCTGCGATCGGCCCGACAACATTCATGACGCCGTTGCAGTGAAGGACGGACACGCGCTGTTGTCGAATCAGGCTGGCGAGGCGTTGTGCATCGTAGAGGAGGCGCGCGGAGGCGCTCAGCGAGCTCGTTAGCAGCGGATCGCGCCGGATCCGGGCCAAGGAGAGGGGAACACACGTAAGGCCCTTCTCCGCGAAGTAGTCCACGGCCGGGCCGCGCGGCACCGTGACCACGGTTTCGACGCCGAGCGGACGCATAGCCCGCGCAAGCTCGGCGACGCGCACGTGCGGGCCTCCGGGCCGCGGGTCTGGCAGGAGATTCAGAACCCGAATCGTCTCGTCAGGCCGGCTTGACGTCGGATTGCTCCAGGAACCAGGACACGGTTTGCGCCAGTCCGTCCGCCAGCGACCACCGCGGCGACCAACCGACCAGACGTCGGACCTTGGAGATGTCGGCGCAGCTTCTGGCGACTTCGCCGGCACGGGCGGGGGCGTGCTCGACCACCATCGCTCCGATGCGCGGCTCGAGCAGCGTCCGCATCGTCCCAACCAATTCGTTGAGTGGCGTCTCCACTCCCGTAGCTACCTGCAGCACCTGTCCGCCGGCGCTGGAGCGCGCGGCGGACACTATACACTGGACCAAGTCCTCAACAAAAATGTAGTCGCGCGTTTGACTGCCATCGCCGTAGATCACGAGCGGCTCCCGTGCGATTGCCCTGCGAATGAATCGGGCGACGACGCTCTCCTTCATCGATGACAGCGGACCATAGACGTTGCTGAATCGAAGCACGACCGCCGGGAGGCCGTAGCTGTGGAAAAAGGCGCTGCAGTAGCCCTCTCCAGCGAGCTTGCTCGCACCATAGGGCGACGCGGGACGCGGAGCCATCTCCTCGTGAAGAGGCGGGATCTGCGTCCCGAGCGGAGCGCCCGAGGAGGCGAAAACGAAGGCGCGCGCGCGCGCTTGTCGGGCACCTTCGAGGAGGTTCAGCGTGCCCGTGACGTTGACACGGGCATCTTCGAACGGGTCTTCGACGGACGGTACGACGCCCGTGTGCGCAGCGAGGTGAACGACCACGTCCACGCCGCGGGCGCACGCACGCGCGCTATCGAGGTCAGTGACGGACCCAACGACGAGCTGAACGCTCGATGTTTCCCGCGCGCATTCCTCCGCGGCGACAGTTGCATACGGCGTGACGGCCGCCAGCCCTCGCTCCGTCCCGACGGAAAGGTCGTCCAACACGCGAACCCGGCACAGGGGCTCCGCGCGCTGTAGTGCCAGAATCAGGTTGCGGCCGATGAAGCCACATCCCCCCGTGATGAGCCATCGCGTGGCGTCGCCGGCGTCCTCAGGTCGGGACATGATCAGTTGGCCTACGGTGGATGCCGCACTCGCGATGCTCCGGCAGCTCCCACCACCATCGCCCTGCGCGAATGTGCTCACCCCGCGCTATGGCTCGCGTGCAGGGTGCACAGCCGATGCTCGGATAGCCGCGCTCGTGCAGGGCATTGTAGGGGACGTCGTTGGCGCGGATGTAGCGCCAGACATCCTCCTCGGTCCAGTTGACGAGTGGATTGATCTTCAGGAGTTGGTGTGTCTCGTCCCACTCGATCGCCCGCGCCTCGTTCCTCGTGACCGCCTGCTCCCAACGTAGTCCTGTGATCCAGGCATCGAGACCGTCCATCGCACGTTGAAGGGGCTCGACCTTCCGAACGTGGCAGCACTCCTGGCGCTCTTCTACGCTGCGCCGGAACGAATAGAGCCCCTTCGAGCTAACGAGACGCTCGAGGCGCTCGCGATCAGGGAAGTACACCTCGATCTGCAGTCCGTACCTGTGGCGAATCCGCTCCATCACATCGTAGGTGTCCTCGGGCAACCGCCCGGTGTCGAGCGTGAACACGCGAATCTGGGGCGCCACGTTGCTCAGCATGTCCAAGACCACGACCCCCTCAGCGCCGAAGCCGGTGGAGACCTTCACGCGGCCCGAGAAGGTGGCCGCAGCCCAGGAGATGATCTCCTCTGGCGGTCTGTCGCGGAGGCTGGACTCGAGTGCCGCGGCATCCTTCTGCGAGTGCTTCATGGGCCCGGTCCTCTGCGCGCGCTCACGCCTTGTCGACGAACTTGACAGGATCCCGGGATCCGCTCCAGCGGACGTCGGGGTGCAGCGCCTCCTGACGCGCTTCGATACGGCCGCGGTACTTGATGAGGTCCTTGAACATGACCCTCAGCTCCGCCTCCATGTCGTGCGTGGGCTCGTAGCCCAGGTCCAGCAGATGCTTGTGGTCCGGGTTGTAGTAGTGCTCCTCGGCCTCCTGTCGCGGGTTTTCGAGGTTGCGAACCACGGGATCGAGACCGCACTCGGCTGCGATCTTTTGGACCTTGGCGGCGAGCTCGGTGATGTCGTAGACCTCTTCGAACTGGTTGAAGACCCTGTACGCTGGGTCCTTGGGCGGGTTCTCGATGGCCAGGGTCAAGCACTGCATCGAATCGCGCAGTGGGAGGAAGCCGCGCTTCTGGTGTCCCTTGCCGTATGGCGTGATCGGCTGGCCGATGACAGCCTGCGCCACGAAGCGGTTGATGGCGGTGCCGAAGCACTGATCGTAGTCGTAGCGGGTTAACAGGCGCTCGTCGTCACCCATCGCATCGATTCGCGTCCCGAACACGACCCCTTGCATGATGTCGGTCGACCGCAGATTCCACAGGCGGCACGCCATCATGACGTTGTTCGAGTCGTGCACCTTGGTCTGGTGGTACCAGGAGCCCGCCTGGCGCGGGAACGGCAAGGTATCGGTCCGGCCTCGATACTCGATCGTGAAGAACCCCTCGGGTATGTCGACGTTCGGAGTTCCGTACTCGCCCATGGTCCCGAGCTTGACGAGATGCGCATGGGGGCACACGTCTCGCATTGCAAACAAAATGTTCAACGTCCCGATCATGTTGTTCGTGTGCGTGAACGTCGCATGGTGGACGTCGATCATGCTGAAAGGCGCCGAAGGCATCTCGCCGAGGTGCACGATGGCGTCCGGCTTGAAGTGTTGAAAGATGTTGAGGACGAAATGCGGATCGGTGAGGTTGCCGCGGAAGAAGCGGAGGTTCTTGCCGAAGGTCTCGCGGTAGGCCTCGAGCCTCTCCGACATGCGTCGTATGGGCGTCCCGGACTGCGAGCCCATCTCCGCGACCCAGTCACGCCGCAAATAGCAGTCCGCGCCCGCTACTTCGTGGCCGCGCTTCGCCAAGTGTTGGGCCAACGCCCAGCCCAGGTAACCGTCGACGCCCGGAATCAGTACTTTCATTGCTCGTCCCTCATGCGGTTGGGTTGGAAGGAGATCAGGTAAGGAAGACCAACGGGATGCCCTCGGCCGCTAGCGCCCTTCGAAGGTCGGATGGCACTTCGTTGGTCGTGCTCACCAGCGCGTTCAGTCCGCTGGATGGAATCTGGTCGATGCCGAGGGCGGGCAGTCCGAGCCTCTCCTCGGGAAGCGCCCCCGCGAGGTCCATCACTCCGAGCATGGCGACGACGGCCAGGTCGAATAGCGGCCCGCTGCCATACACCCCGACGCGCGAACCGTGTTCCGCGAGGAGCCTGAGGACCTTGAGCGCCATGTCGTTGCGAATGACCTCGAGGAGCGCCGTGTCCTCGAGGACCAGCTCGTAGGCTAGCCTCCTCATCGTCTCCCGGCCGGCCTCGGTGACCTCGTACGAAGTGCCCCGCAACCCCGCCCCTCTTCTCTCGACGGTTCCCGCCATCTCCGCTGCACGAAGCCAGTGATTGACCATTGCGGCGCTCACGCCGACCCGGGCTGCGAGGTTCCGCTGTGACCGGCTCGCCTGCGAAAGGTCGTGGATCAGGGAGAAATCCATTAGCTTGTCGGCCGATTGCATGGCAAACGTTCACTAGAATAACGTTCACTAGCAGAACGCTCCGTCCTTGTCGAGGCCCTCCTCCATCGGCCAGGGGTCAAGGCGGCCTTCCCGCCCCGCCCGCGATGTGCTTGTCTTCCCACATTCGCGATTGAATGGCGCCCACACGCGGAAGCAACTCTCGCGAGGCCATCCACCTCTCCAGACCGGCTCCGAAGATGACCACAGACCTGCGTCGCACCCTCATTACGGGCATTACGGGACAGGACGGCAGCTACCTGGCCGAGCTCCTGCTCGCGAAGGGATACGAGGTCCACGGCATCATCCGGCGGTCATCGAGCTTCAATACGGCCCGAATCGACCACCTGTACCGAGACCCCCATGACCCGGATGCGCGCCTATTTCTGCACTACGGGGACCTCACCGATGGGTCCGCCATCAATACGATCCTGCGGCGCGTACGACCCGACGAGGTCTACAACCTCGCAGCACAGAGCCACGTCCGCGTGAGCTTCGACGTCCCCGAGTACACCGCCGACGTGACGGCCCTCGGAACGATCCGCCTGCTCGAGGCCATCCGCGACGTCGGCATCTCGCCGCGCTTCTATCAGGCGTCCTCGTCAGAGCTCTATGGCAAGGTGGTTGAGACGCCGCAGAACGAGAACACGCCATTCTATCCTCGCAGCCCCTATGCCGCCGCGAAGGCGTACGCGTTCCACGTCACGCGCAACTACCGCGAGGGCTACGGTCTGTTCGCCGTCAACGGAATCCTCTTCAACCACGAGAGCCCGCGCCGCGGCGAGACGTTCGTCACGCGGAAGATCACGCGCGCCCTCGGTCGGATCAAGGTGGGCCTGCAAGAGAAGCTCTATCTCGGCAACCTCGACGCCAAGCGGGACTGGGGATTCGCCGGGGACTACGTCGATGCCATGTGGCGCATGCTCCAGGCGGACGTTCCGGACGACTTCGTCGTCGCCACCGGCGAGTGCCACAGCGTGCGCGAGTTCCTCGAACTTGCCGCGGACCATGCCGGAGTGGCCCTGGCGAAGCGGGTGGAAATCGATCCCCGGTACTTCCGCCCGACGGAGGTCGACCTTCTCGTTGGTGACGCGTCCAAGGCGCGCGCAACGCTGGGATGGAAGCCGCTCGTCGGTTTCGAGAACCTGACGCGCATGATGGTCGACGCGGATCTCGAGATCGCACGCAGGGAGAAGCGCGCCCTCGGTTGAGGGGTTGACGTCCCGCCGGTGCGATGAACGCCGTTCGCCGAAGATCTCGCCGAAGGAGAATGGGCTCCCAGGGCACTACGGGCGCTAGCCCGCGATCGATCTCGGCGTTTGCGCCTTTGGGCCTCTTGATAATCGTCGCTCCCCAACTGCTGGGAGGCATTCCCGGATGGGCCATCGCGGGCTCGGCAGGGCTTGCCGGATGTTCTGCGATGGCCGCCTGGTGGTGGAGTCGCCATCGCGCGCCGATTCTCGGAACCTCTGCAGTTCTCGTCGTAGCGACATTGGCGGCGTTGGCATTCACATTCCTGCAGGCCGTGCCGCTGCCGTGCGAAGCGACCGATTGGCTCGCCCCCGAAAGCGCGCGGCAAATGCGCCTTGCCAGCGAGGCGTTAGGCGGCGGACAGGCGACATGGTGCCCACTTTCACGTGACCCGGGAGCAACGTGGGCAGAGGTTGTGAAAGGCCTCGCGATCGTCTCAGTTCTCGTCGCGTCTTGGTTGTTCTCCCGCCTCGGACGGCGTCACTGGGTGTTCGCGGCGGTGGCTTTCTCGATCTTGGCCATGGCGTTCGTCGCGCTCTCACATGCGGCCGTCAGCGCGACGGCGGTGTTCGGTCTCCACCCCCCCGTGCACGCGCGCCCACGCATCCTCCTGGCCCCGCTCCTGAACGAGAACAACCTGGGTGGGTTCCTCGCAATGGGCGTTCCCCTCCTCCTCGCCCTCGCCCTTGCCGAGTCCGCGCCCACCCGTCGCCTCTTGTGGCTCCTTGGGACGGTCGTCGTCGCGGCTACGGCAGTCCTTTCGCTCTCGCGTGGAGCGATCGCCGCTCTGGTCGCCGGGCCGCTGGCCCTGCTGGTCCTTCGACTGGCGACGCGCACGAGTGCAAAGCGTGGTCCGCGCCAAGCCATCCCCGCGCTAGTCGCTGGCCTCGCGGGCGTCGGCGGCGCATCTCTCGGCGTGTACGCAGCGGCTGCAGGGCTTCAGCGCGAAGTTGAAGGGCGCGGGCTCGAGAAGCTGGAGTTGGCGGCCAAGGGCCTTTCGTTCGCGATGGAGAGCCCGTGGCTCGGCGTGGGCCGGGGCGCGTTCTCGGCGGGGTTCGTCGCCATCCACGGCACGACGACCCGAACCGTCTATCCCGAGAACCTCGTGGTGCAGTGGACAAGCGAGTGGGGTTTCCCGCTCGCGGCGCTGCTGCTTGCCGTCCTCGTGGCTGCGCTCTTCCGCGTGCTGCGAGCAAGCCCGTCGCTCCAAGTCTGCGGAGGTATGGCTGCCCTCGTCACCGCGGGGCTTCAGAACATGGTGGACTTCGGTCTGGAGCTCCTGGGACCCGCCGTCGTGGTCTCGGCGCTCGTCGGGGCGGTTACGGCCACTCGTTCATCAGACCGGCATCGGCGAGCTCACGAACCCCGAGGGCTGCTTGTCGGAGCACCGGCGCCCGTGCTCAGCCTCGTGCTAGGGGTCGCGGCAGTGGCGGCCACTGCGTGGCCGGGAATGGGCCTCGACGCGAGCACCAGCGATGGCCTGCGACACCGCTTGATAGCGGCAATGGACCGACGAGATCGGGGCCAATTTAGGGAGATCCTGGAATACGCGGTTCGGTCCCACCCCAGCGAGCCGGCCTTCGCACTGCTGGCGGGGGCTGAAGCCGTACAGCACCGCGATCCGGCGGCGCCGCGTTGGCTGAGCCGGGCGATGTGCCTGGCTCCGGGATGGTCCTCCCCCCACCTGGAGGCCGCCCGCTGGCTGTGGGGGCTCGGTCGGCGCGATCAGGCCCTTTTGGAGATCCGCGAGGCAGCGACCCTCGAGCCGCAGCGCTCCGCCCGATCACTCCTGTCGCTTTGGGGCGACGAGCCCAACGCTCGCCTCGCGCTGCGCGCCGCGCCGCGCTCCGGCGCGCCCAGGCAGGAGTTCCTCGACGCGATCGCGCGCGGCGCAGGCGCCATGTCGCCGGTCGCAGAAGCCGTGGATAGGGTGCTCATCCGGGAAACGCCGAATTTCGTGGCAGCAACGGTGAGGACAGCTCGCCGAGCCGTCGCCGAAGGACACTCCGACGAGGCGCTAGGCCTGCTCCGCGAAGTTGTGACGCAAGAACCCAGCAACTCGGACGCTCATGTCGCGGTCGGTGAGGCACTCATCGTCGCTGGCCGGCCCGAGGAGGCAGCCGCGAGAATGACTCGGGCGGCAGAGCTGGTGGAGGACCCGCGCGCTGTGCTGCGCATCCGGGCAAGGGCGGAGACCGCGGCGGGCAACGCCGAAGCGATGCGAGCCACGATCACTGAGTTGCGAAGTCTGTCCCATGGCTCGGCGTCAGAGTTGGCCGCCGTACTGGGATTTCGTGGCCGGCTCGAGCGCACCCTCGGAAACCGCGCGCAAGCGTTGGCCTCCTTCGAGCAAGCCCACCGGATCTCCCCTAGCGAGTCCAGCCTTCGGGAGGCCACACGGCTGGCAGAGGAGCTCGGCGATCTCGCCAGGGCATTCCGGGGCTATGCGGCGCTGTGTGAGATGGCGCCCGATAGGCTGCGATACTGCGAGGCGCGGGACCGACTGGCGGCCGGCCGGGGCGTGAATAGCCCCTTGGAACCGCGCAACTAGACACATTCTGCCTTTGCGCGCCCGCCCCTTGACCAGGCACCGAATCCATTGAAGAGTTCCGCCTTCATCCGCCTTGGATCGCCGTTGTGAGCCTTTCCGACACCCCGCCCCCCGCAGCCCCGACCCCACCCCCCGGCGATGGAATCGGAGTGGGGGAAGCGCTACGAGCCCTACTGAAGTACCGATGGCTCGCGCTGGCGGTGGCCCTCACCGTGCCGGTGCTGACGCTCTTCTGGAGCCTGCGCCAGCCGAACATGTACGCAGCAACATGCACGGTCGAGTACGACCCGAACCCGCCTCAACCGTTGGGGCGCGACGTGGAAGACGTCGCCTCCCCCGTCCTCAACTTCTGGGCGTCGCAGGAGTTCTACGAAACCCAAAACCGCATCATTGCGAGCCAGACAGTTGCCGAAAAGGCAGTGCGGACATTGGGTCTGCACCAAGATGCCGATTTTCTGAGGATCCCGAAGGATGACCGTCGGGGCTTCCGCGGAGTCACGGTGGAGGAGGCTGCCAAGCAGCTCAGGGCGCGAATCACCGTGGAACAGCTCCGCGACACGCGTCTGGTGCAGATCAGGGTCGAGGACCCCTCCGCGGACCAGGCTGCTGTGCTCGCCAACGCGGTGGCCGATGCCTACATCGAGAAGACCATGCAGGACCGCCTCGGCTCGACGACCAGCGCGCTCGAGTGGCTGAGCAGCCAACTGGACGGACTGCAACACCAGCTCGAGAGCTCCGAGCTCGCGCTCCACGCGTTCAAGACGGAGAACAACGTCTTGTCCGTGTCCTTGGAAGACCGGCAGAATATCGTTGCCAACGAAATCCAGCGGTTCAGTGAGAGCCTCACGGCGACCCAGACCAGGCGCATCGAGCTCGCCGCCCGACTGCGCCAGCTGCAGGAGGCGAATCGGGACGATCCCATGGACGTCCACGCGACGATGGTGAGCGCCGACACCACGATCGCCGCGCTGCGTGAACGGTACCGGCAGCTTGCGTCGGAGCGCGAGGCGCTTGCGACGCGCTATGGTAGTGCGCATCCCCAGATCGAGGCTGTAGACACACAGATCGAGGCGCTGCGGGCACAGACGCGGCGCGAGATCGACGGTCTGATTCAGAGCGCGGAGGCGGATCTACGCGAAGTGCAGCGCGTCGAAACGGGTCTCCGCGGTGTCCTCGGCGAAGCCAACACGGCCGGCCTGGAGCTGAATCTCCGGGAGATCGAGTACGAGCGGCTGAACCGTGCGCGGGAGAACCACGCCAAACTGTACGGCATCCTCTTGGCGCGAACGACGGAAACGGACCTCACACGCGCGCTGAGGGTTTCATACGTGAGGATCGTGGACCGCGCGATGCCACCCGAAGTGCCCGTGAGCCCGCGCATCAAGCTCAACGTCACAGTAGGCATCCTGGCCGGGCTCTTGCTCGGGCTGGCGGCCGCCATTTTCGCGTCCCGGCTCGACCGCTCGGTGAGGACCGTTGAAGATGCGGAGTCCGTTGGCCTCACCATCCTGGGAGTGCTTCCGCGTATCGACGCAACGGGCGGGACTCAACCGTACGCTGGAAGAGGAAGACCGCGGAAGCACGTAGCCAATCCGGCGCTCACGACCCACAAGGATCTGGTCGTCCACACGCACCCGAAGTCGGCGGTTGCAGAGTGCTGTCGGACGATCCGAACGAACCTCGCATTCATGTCGACGGAAAGTCCGAAACAGACCATGGTCGTCACCAGCGCGAGCCCCAGGGAGGGCAAGACCACGGTTGCCACGAGCTTGGCGATCGCCCTTGCACAAAGCGGCCGCAAGACTCTGCTGGTCGACACCGATCTCAGGCGCCCGCGCGTACACCGCATATTCGGCGTCGGATCTCAGAAGGGCGTCACCTCCATTCTGCTGGGTCAGAGCCGGTTAGAAGAGGCCGTGCTGCCTACGGATGTTCCGGGGCTGTCTGTGCTGCCCTGTGGACCGATCCCGCCCAACCCGTCGGAGCTCCTGCACACGACCGGCTTCCGTGACCTGCTCAAGACGGTCGCCCAGACCTTTGACAGCGTCATCTTGGATAGCCCTCCTCTGGCCGCGGTGACCGATGCGGCCATCATCGCTCCGCAGGTAGACGGTGTCATTCTAGTGATCCAGTCCCGCAAGACGACTCGGGACGCACTTCGGAGCTCGCTCAGACAGGTTGCCGATGTCCACGCGACGCTCCTGGGCGGCGTGCTCAACGACGTCGACCTGTCCGCGCGCCGCTACGGCTACGGTCGCTACCAGTACCACTACTACTACTACCATCGCGAGGGGTACGCCTCGAACGAGAACGACAGTCACGACGGCGACGGTGACGGCGGTCAGCACGAGGCCCGGGCCGCCGAGTGATGCGGCACTGAGGAGAGGGAACCGTTGGCGACGTACATCCTGGGGATCAACGCGTTTCACGCCGATGCGTCGGCGGTGCTCCTCCGGGACGGCGAGGTCGTCGGCGCCATCGCCGAGGAGCGGCTCAACCGAGTCAAGCACTTCGCGGGGTTCCCGGCGCAGGCGATCCGGAAGCTGCTGGAGATGGGCCGCATCGATGTGCGCGACGTCGACCACATCGCCATCGGCCGGGACTCGACGGCGAACCTGGCACAGAAGCTCGCCTTCAGCGTCGCCAACCTGGGCAGGATCGGCAAGCTCGCCAAGCAGCGCCTCGAGAACCGGGCCAAGATCCGCGACGTGCCGAGCCTCGTCGCCGAGGCCTGCGGGGTCGAGCGCGACGACCTCGACGCCAAGGTCCACAACATCGAGCATCACCTCTGCCACGCCGCGAGCACGTTCTTGCCGTCGGGCTTCGAACGCGCCGCCATTCTGTCCATCGACGGCTTCGGCGACTTCGCGTCGACGATGGTGGCGCTCGGCGAGGGCAATGGAATCGAGGTCCTCGACCGCGTCCACTTCCCGCACTCGATGGGCATCGTCTACACGTCCATCTGCCAGTTCATCGGCTACGGGAAGTACGGCGACGAGGGCAAGGTCATGGGGCTCGCTCCCTACGGCGAGACCGCGTACCTGGACTTCATGCGCGAGCTCGTGCGGGAAGCGCCCGACGGCAAGTTCGAGCTCGACCTCGACTATTTCATTCACCACACCGAAGGCGTGGACTACGGTTTCGACGTCGAGGGACGGCCGACCGTGGCTCCGCTGTTCTCCTCCAAGCTCATCGACCGCTTCGGCCCCCCGCGCGAGCCCGGGACCGAGATCGCGAAGCGCGACGAGGATCTCGCGCGATCGCTGCAGGCGCGGCTCGAGGAGATCTACTTCCACGTCCTACGAGATCTGCACGCGCGCACTGGGTGCGACGCGCTTTGCATCGCGGGAGGCGTGGGCCTCAACTCGGTGGCGAACGGCCAGATCTTCGAGAAGACGGGCTTCGAGCGCTTCTACGCACACCCGGCAGCGACCGACGACGGCACGGCGTTCGGAGCCGCGTACTATGTCCACAGCGCCGTTCTGGGCCAGGCGCGGCCCCGCGAGCTCGGGCACGCGTTCCTGGGGAACGAGTACACCGACGACGAAATCCAGGCGGCGCTGCAACGCGCGGAGGTTTCCGGCGCACGTCATCTGTCTGACGAAGAGCTATTCGCCGAGACCGCCAAGCGCGTCGCGCAGGGCAAGGTCGTAGGGTGGTTCCAGGGACGCATGGAATGGGGCCCACGCGCTTTGGGCGCCCGGTCGATCGTCGCCCACCCGGGCCTTCCGAACATGAAGGACATCCTCAACGCGCGGATCAAGCACCGCGAGCCGTTCCGGCCCTTCGCCCCGTCGATCCTCGAGGACCGGGTGGGCGAGTACTTCACGGAGACCTGGCCCTCGCCTTTCATGATGCTCGTCTACCCGACGCGCCCGGAGAAGCGCGGGGACATCCAGGCCGTCGACCACGTGGATCACACGGGCCGGCTGCAGACCGTGAACGCCACCGACTGCCCCCGCTACTACCGACTGATCCAGGCTTTCGAGAAGGAGACGGGCATCCCCGTAGTCCTCAACACGTCGTTCAACGAGAACGAGCCCATCGTGTGCAGTCCCGACGAGGCCATCGCCTGCTACGAACGAACCCGGATGGACGTGCTCGTCATGGGTAACTGGCTCGTGGAGAAACCTCCGGAGTGACGCACGCGGCAGCACGGATCGGAGAACAGGAGCCGGCCTCCCGACTGGCCGCGGCCGCCGAGGAGTTCATGAGGGCACGAGAGGCGTTCGAGGCCGATGGGGCCGACGCGCCCGTCACGCACATCACGTACTACCGGCTCAGGGACCTCGCCCTCTCCACGGTGGACCTCTGCCGGGAGCTGCTGCGCCTGCATGGCGCCGATGTGGACGACCATGCGGCCTCGGTCCTCGAGGGCATGCGGGCCATCGTCGGCCAGGACCGGCAGGTGCTCGACGCGCTCGAGACCCTCGCGGGGCTCCGCAACGCGCATGTCTTCGCCTTCATGTCTGCTCCTCCGGAGAGCGTCATCGCCGCGGGCCGCGCGGCGAGCCTGGCGGTGGGGGCCTTCCTGGACGGCTTCCTCGGTGATACATACGCCGTCCGGGGGCCCTGAGGCTGTGTCCGGCGCGGTCTGAACGCGCGGGGCCCATCGCGAAACAGCTAGAGAGCCATGGTCGCCAAGCTCGTCGCCCGTTCTCTGCAAGTGCTCATCGACCTCGTCGTCCTGAGCGCCGCGTTCTGCCTGGCGTTCCTGTTTCGTCTGGAGTTCGAAATCACGCTCGGCTGGGCGAAGCTCCTCTTCTTCACCCTGCCCTATGTGGTCCTCCTGCAGTACCTGACCCTGACGCTGGCCGGCGTGCCCCTGCGCGCCTGGCGGTACGTGGGCCTGCGTGACCTGAAGCGCATCTTGCTCGGCGTGGGCATCGCGGTCGCGATCCTCGTCGCGCTGCGCCTCGGCCTCGCCACGGCGGGCGGCCACGCTAGGTTCGTGCGGATCCCTCTGGGCGTGCTCGCCATGGACTGCGTGCTCGCGTTCCTCGGGGTCGCGGGCGTCCGGGTCCTGCGACGCGTCCTCGCCGAGCGTCAGGAGCGCCGGCGCGTGCAGAGCGCCCGGCGGCCGCAGCGGACGCTCCTCGTCGGCGCCGGTCGTGCTGGGTCCCTCGTCGCCAACGAGGTGGCGCAGCGGCCGGACGTGCGGATGGAGCTCGTCGGCTTCGTCGATGACGACCCGGTCAAGATCGGGACGCTGATCCAGGGCGTCAAGGTGCTGGGCGACACGGCGTCGCTCCCCAAGCTCGTGGCCGACCACCGCGTTGAGCTCGTGGTCATCACGATGGCGGCCGTGTCGGCGAAGGCTGTGCGCCAGATCGTCCGCACCTGCGAGGAGGCTCGGGTCCCCGTGCAGATCATCCCGGGCGTCTACGAGATCCTGGATGGCCGCGTGAACCTGTCGCGCATCCGCAGGGTGATGATCGACGACCTCCTCGGCCGCGACGCGGTGGAGCTCGACCAGGAAGCCCTCGAGGGATTCCTGCACGGCCGCCGCGTCCTCGTCACGGGCGCCGGCGGCTCCATCGGGTCGGAGCTCTGCCGCCAGCTCGCGCGCCTCGGGCCCGAGCACCTCGTGCTGCTGGAGCAAGCGGAGAACCCGCTCTTTCACATCCACAACGAGCTCTCCGGCGCGTACCCCTCGGTGCGCACGACCCCTGTGATAGCCGACGTCTGCGACGTGGATCGTGTGGCCGCCGTGTTCGAGCAGCACCGCCCCGACGTGGTGTTCCACGCCGCCGCGCACAAGCACGTGCCGATGATGGAGCTCAACCCGGGCGAGGCCGTGAAGAACAACGTCTTCGGCACGCGGGTCGTCGCGGACGCGGCGGACCGTTCCGGCGCCGCCGCCTTCGTCCTCATCTCCACCGACAAGGCCGTGAACCCCACCTCGATCATGGGGGCGACGAAACGCGCGGCCGAGGTATACGTCCAGAGCCTGTGCAAGGAATCGAACACCAAGTTCGTGGCCGTTCGGTTCGGCAACGTCCTCGGATCGGCCGGATCCGTCATCCCGACGTTCAAGCAGCAGATCGAGCGCGGCGGGCCCGTGACCGTCACGCACCCGGACATGGAGCGATACTTCATGACCATCCCGGAGGCCTCGCAGCTCGTCATGCAGGCCGCGGCCATGGGGAAAGGGGGCGAGATCTTCATCCTCGACATGGGCGAGCCCGTGAAGATCATCCAGCTCGCGCGAGACCTGATCCGCCTCTCGGGGCTGAGCGAGGACGAGATCCCCATCGAGGTCACCGGGATCCGGCCCGGCGAGAAGCTGCACGAGGAGCTCTCCTTCGACTCCGAGAAGATGGACCGGACACGCCACCCGAAGATCTTCGTCGGCAAGATCAGTGCGGTTCCGCGGAGCCAGGTTCTGCGCGATCTCGATTCGCTCCGCGCCGCGACCGCGGCGAAGTCTCCCGATGAGGCGCGCCGGGCCCTCGTTCGCCTCGTGCCCGAGATGATCGAGGCACCGTCGCCGGACCCGAGCGGCGCGGTGGCCCCGGCCTCGGCTCAGACCCTCCACTGAAGCGCCGGCCCGCGTTGACAGCGTCAACCGGCCAATCGAGACTTCCGGCACGCGCAGGCATCCCATGCTGATCTCGGTCGTCACGGTCGCGCGCAACAACGCGGCAACCATCGAGCAGACGATCCGATCCGTCGCTGCCCAGGAGCACCCCGAGGTCGATCACGTCGTGGTCGACGGGGCGTCCACCGACGGCACCGTCGGCGTCGTCGAGTCCCACCGGGAAACGGTGACGACGTTCGTCACCGAGCCCGACGGCGGCATCTACGACGGCATGAACAAGGGCATCGGGCTCGCCAAGGGCGAGGTCATCGGCACCCTCAACGCCGACGACTTCTACGCCGGCCCAGGCGTGCTCGCCTCCGTGGCGCGCGTGTTCCGGGATCCGCTGGTCGACGCGTGCTACGGCGATCTGCTCTACGTGGATCAGCACGACACGGACCGCGTCGTCCGGTACTGGCGCTCGCGTCCTTACCAGCCCGGCCTCTGCCGGACCGGCTGGATGCCCGCTCACCCCACCTTCTTCGTGCGGCGCCGGGTATACGAGCGCCACGGGCGGTTCAACCTCGCCTACCGCTTCTGCGCCGACTTCGAGCTCACGACGCGCTTCCTCGAGGTCCACGGCATCAGGTCGGTCTACATCCCGCAGATCATGGTGCACATGCGGACCGGGGGCGCGACCAACCGCAGCCTCTCCAACATCGTGCGGGGTAACCTCGAGTCCTACCGCGCGTGCCGCAACCTGAACCTGCGCGTCACACCGCTGTTCATCGCTCGCAAAGTGCTGCAGCGGGTGCCGCAGTTCTTCCAGAGGCCCTAGGTGGGCACGACGGCGCAGCGGCAACGCGTCCTCGGTCGCTTGCTCGTGACGGGCGGCACGGGCTTCGTGGGGCGCGCGGTCGTCGGCCGGGTCTTGCCGAACGCTCGATCGGTCACGGTCCTCACCAGGAACCCAGAGTGGGCACGTAGCCGCTTCTCCGACTACGACGTGCATCTGCTCGCGGGGGACATGACACGTCCGGAGTCGCTCTTCGATGCTTGCGCCGACATCGACACGGTCGTCCACTGCGCAGGTCACGCCCACGCCTTTGGCATGCCCGCGCGCGAGTCCGATCGACTGCACTTCGCGACCACGGTCGAAGGAACTCGCGCTCTGCTCGCCGCTGCGACGCGGGCAGAGGTCAAGTGCGTCGTATTCATCAGCAGCGTGAAGGCCATGGGCGAGTGGAGCCCCGAGTGCCTGGACGAAGACGCGGAGCCCAGACCGTCGACGCCGTACGGAAAGGCCAAGCTCGAGGCGGAGGAGCTTGTCCTGAAGTGGGGCACCGACCCGGGCCGCCACGCCGCCGTGCTGCGCCTTCCCCTCGTGTACGGTGTAGAGTCCGCGGGGAACATCCCGCGCATGATCGACGGTATCGATCGAGGCTGGTTTCCGCCGCTTCCCGAGGTGCACAACAAGCGCTCCATGGTCCACGTCGAGGACGTGGCCGAAGCCGTCCTTTGCGTCGCGGTGGATCCGCGAGCGGCGGGTCACCTGTACCTCGTGACCGACGGGCGTCCCTATTCGACCGCGGAGATCTGCGACGAGATCAGGCGCGCCCTCGGCCGCCGGCGGCCGCGCTGGACCGTGCCCATCACGGCGCTGCGGCTCGGCGCTCGAGCCGGTGACGTCCTCGGGCGCCTCCGCGGCAGGCCGCTGCCCTTCGACAGCCAGGTGCTCGACAAGCTCCTGGGGTCGGCGTGGTATAGCAGTCGTCGGATACGTGACGAGCTCGGGTTCGAGCCGCGGCACACGCTGTTCGACACCCTCCCGGCGATGGTGGCAGGGCGAACCGGCGGGAGGCACGGGTGATTCCGGTCTGGGCGGCGCCCCTCATCGCAGTCGTTCTGTCGGCCGGGCTCACGCGGCTCCTCGCGACGACGCGCTCGCGCTTCTTCACGATGATCGACGTCCCGAACGATCGCTCCCTACACGACCGGCCCACGCCTCGCGGCGGCGGGCTGGGGATCGTCGCGGGCGTCGCGGTCGCCGGTGCCTTGTCCGCGATCGGTGCCGAGGCCCCGCAGGGGCTCGGCCTCATCGCCGGCTCGGCCGCGCTCGTCGCCGTCGCCTCTTTCCTCGACGACAAGTTCACCGTGCCTGCCCTGTACCGCCTGCTCGTCCACCTCGTGGCGGGGGCGCTCCTGGCCTGGGCCGGCTTCGGCCCGGGCGAGCTCGCGGTCGCCACGTGGAGCTGGACCTGGCCGGCCTGGGTCGCTGGCGTCTTCGCGGTCCTCTACGTGGCCTGGATGATCAACCTCTACAACTTCATGGACGGCATGGACGGTTTCGCCGGGGGCATGGCCGTCCTGGGGTTCGGCGCCTTCGCCGCGCTCGGCCTCATGGATGGCGACACGGGCTTCGCGGTCGCGAGCCTGGTCGTCTGCACCGCCTCCGCGGGGTTCCTCTTGTTCAACTTCCCGCCCGCCCGCATCTTCATGGGCGACGTGGGCTCGTCGGTCCTGGGGCTACTGGCGGGCGCATTCGCCTTGTGGGCCGACCGCGACGGCGTCTTTCCGCTCTGGGTCGGCGTCCTCGTGTTCTCCCCGTTCGTCGTCGACTCGAGCGTCACGCTCGTGCGACGCGGCCTCCGTAAGGAGAGGCTCTGGCACGCGCACCGAACCCACTTCTACCAGCGCGTCGTCCAGCTCGGCTGGAGCCACCGCAAGACCGTGCTCGCCGAGTATCTGCTCATGGCCCTCTGCGCCGGGTCAGCGATCGCGGTGGTGGCGGACCCCGCCCCCGTCCTCCAATGGAGCATCGTCATCGCCTGGGCCACAGGCTACGTGGGCCTCATGGTCGCCGTGACCATGTTCGAGAGACGCGCGGGCGCTCAGATCACCCGCTCCGGCACGTAGACGATGTCGCCCGGACGCAACGGGGAAGTCCTCGGCGTGGCCTTCGCTGATCTCGCCGGCGGGGACGCGGAGGCGGCGGATTTGTTGGCCCTCGCGCCGGGCGACGACGGTGTCGCCGGCGCTGGCGAGCGGCGTGAGGCCGCCCGGTGTGGCTCCTCGGCGACCTCGGGCACCGGCGCCGCGACCCGGAGGCCGGCCTCCGCGCCTTCGAGGCGCCCCGGCGGATGCAGGCCGTCAGCGCGCGGCCGGCTGGCCTCCGAGGGCGAGCTCTGCGATGAGCGGATGCGAGTCGACATGCAGCCCGAGCGCCGGTACTCCATCGAATCGTATGGGAAGCTCGAGCGCCCCAAGGGATGGGGCTCCCTCTCTCCGGACCAGGCACTCGGAAGCACGCCGGAGGGGGCGCTCGAGCAGGCCCAGGCGCTCCTCGTTTCGGGCGTCGAAGAGGGTCGGAGCATCTACGACGTCCATGCCGGGTACGCCTTCCGCGCCGAGGAACACCTTCCCGGCGTCTGGCACGGTTTCCCGATACCATGGTCGAGGTTGCCCATCGCCGCGGTGCGAGGGCTGATCGCCGGGGGGCGCATGGACATGTCCACGTACCGGAAAGCCATCCGCAAGAACTGGGGTTCGGACGAGAGATGACGATGCAGCGCTTCGGTGACCCCGCCCGTTTCGCGCTCGGCTTCGAGCTCGTCCCCGACCCGGATGGGCACGACCCGTGCTGGGGGAAGGTCGAGGTCTGGGTCGCCGGCCGCAACCTCACCGCCGGCATGTCCGCGGCTGGCGAGACGACCATCGCTTCGGAGTGCCCCCTCGAGCCCCTCGCGCACTGGCTGCTCCGCCACTGGGATTTCCTTCTGCACGAGGAGCGTCTGCCCGCGCAGCGCCGCGAAGTGGCGCTCGCCGCGAGCTGGTACGTGACGACGGTGCAGACGCTTCCGGCCGATGACGCGGCGATGATGGAGCTGATGACCCGGCGCCAGGAGTGGTGGTCGCGCCACGGCCTCGGAGCGGCGCTGCCCGCCTTTCGAATCCCTGACGTCCACTTCCGGCGACTCGGCGACGAGGTCGAGGTGTCGTGGGACGATCGCGAGTGGCGCTCGGTTCCTTCCGGAGTCGCGCTGCTCGAACCGCCGGGCGGCGCGCTGCTGCCGCTGCCGATCGTCGCCGAGGTCCTGTTCACCTGGACGGGGGCCGTC
>Ga0214473_10002501_pt1 | contig 22574 bp, 18 predicted proteins | sample RVTome_7_FD_203509 | JGI IMG/M metagenome (GOLD analysis project Ga0214473, IMG submission 203509) | Soil microbial communities from uranium-contaminated site in the Upper Colorado River Basin, Wyoming, United States - RVT98D197 | ecosystem: Environmental > Terrestrial > Soil > Contaminated >... | reverse complement strand
TTTTGTTCGGTCTGTTGGGGACAAGGTAACCTCAGACGTCATACGTCGATACATAAAGTATCAGCACCACGAGCAGTTGAGTTTTGATTTTTAATGCCCCGCAGCTCTGCTGCGGGGTAATTTACTTATCAATAAATTTCTAATCTGTGGAATCGGTTCCTAATCGATGTAATCAGAGATTTCTGGACTTTTTCAGAAATCTCTCAAATTTTGATTGACATCCCAAATCGGTTGGATTTAAATACGGGCATGACATAAGCGGTTTTTAAATATAGGGTATGGTTTAAACAGGACCTCAGAATCCGGAGGAAGGGAGAATGGGGCCAAACCAGCAAAAAGAGAAAGCCCTTGTAGTTCTAATCGGCCCCGATAAAATCGGGAGAAGGCATTAGACTGTAAGGGCTTTTCGTTTTATTACGGACACGTATAACCGACACGAAGAGAAGGGTGGCCAAGGAAGGTGAAGATAGAAAAGACAATTACTCTATTTAGGGAGGAAATTGAGGCGGAAGGCGAGAAATCTTTTTTTAAAGAAAAGTGTTTACCCTCACTGGTCCTAATAGTATTGGGGGTTTTTGTATTTTTCAATGTTCTTGTAAATAAAGGGGTGGGACTGAATTTTACATACTCAATTAAATTTGCAGGGTTGTTGTTCCAAATATTTGGAGTATTCCTTGCAGTCCCGGAGATACTTATATACTTTAGAAAACTTATAATGGATATGCACAAGAGATCGAGAAAATCTGTAATAATATACTCAATTTGGGAGATATTCGTTCTCCCCAAAGAAGAACTTCGTATGATATTTTCTCTCGTTGGTTTTTTTATAGTTATTTTATTGCTATCACTTTTCTTTGGTCCGGCCCAGCCACTTGTGTTAGATCTTATGGCAAGATATGGCGCAATAAAATATGTTTGGTTGGTTGCTATCATTGTTATAGTAATTTGGGTAGGAACTTATTGGATTATGGGAGCAACCGAAAAGATGCTTTACGTGATTATATATGGTGTTATATTTATACCTCGGACAGTATTCTGGTCTATAATGAAGATATCCCATTCGCTATATACGTACACAGAAAATCTTAAATTAAGTAGAATTGTTGGTGCTGTCTTTACAATTTCTGGAATGATCATTAACTGGGTGATTTAGGGAAAAGACTTTGGGGTCACATCTTCGTATGACACTATTTTACTTCGGATTGTTAATTAAAAGGAGGGGATACTCACCAGAAAAAAGAATGGCGTCTTATTTTAGTTGATTATCCTCTTGCCATGTACTGCAGCGCATTCGTGAGGCACTGTTATAAAAAGGCAGGGGCAGACTTTCTGAGCGGGAAGGTAAGCATTTCGAACACTACCCCCGAGCACATCGCACAGGCCGGAATTAAGGCTGGCAAGTTAAGACTTTTCAATACATGAATATGTGAAAGGAAAAATTTATTGTGACAGGCAATGTCAAATGGGTTATTGACTTCCTGTACTCCACACTTTCAATGATTCACGAAAAAGTGTGTATTACAACTGCAAATGGCCAAATGGAAGCACCATCGGGTTTCGGAAGGGCCTCTAAAATGGTTAGAGGCTGTTTCCCGCAAAAAGTGCTTGAAATCCTCTTAAGTGTCAAATACAATCGGTTGTGAATAAGTATAGTTCGGCATACCATTTTGAAAGGGTGGTGTTGAGAGTGAACTTGGAATTACCATTAGGGCTAAGGCAAGCTTTGGAGTCAGGCGATTGTGTTCTCTTCATTGGGGCTGGGATTGCTTTCCACCAACACGGGCCTGATGGAAAACAAGCTCCAGATGGTTGGGGTTTGGTAAGGGAGTTAGCTGATTTTTTTTCGATAGAAATGGAAGAGCTGAAACCTCTTGCAAAGGTTTCCCAGATCGTCCAACTAAGAAAAGGAAGAGCTGAGCTTGAAGCATGTCTAAAAAAAAGATTAGCTGACCTAACTCCAGACGAGACTTTGATATGGCTGTCTTCCCGCAGATGGAAAGCAATATTTACCACTAACTATGACAATGGAATCCAAAGATGTTATGAACTCAATCCTCAGCCAATACAGACCCCTATTACCATAACAAGAACTTCTGAGTTAGTTCCTTTCGACACACGGGTCCAAGTTCCCATTTACCATTTGCATGGTTCTCTATTTGGCTCCCCGTACACTCAGATAATCATAACAGAAGATGATTACGCGTGTTTCCGAGATGATCGTAAGGCGATATTTGAACTCTTAAAAAACGAATTCGCAACATCAAGTATCCTTTATATTGGTTATTCCAACGAAGATCCAAATTGGAAAATGATAATGGAGGAAATGAGAGCTGAGTTTTATCCCTCGAAAATGCCAATCTCATATCGGATAGCCCCGAAAACAGACTCGATTGACAAAGAAATCTTGAAATCAAAGCAGATAGAAACTCTCGATTGTACTTTGGAGGAGTTTCGACAGATTGCTGTCTCAACTTTATCAGATTCTCAACCTACCTCCGAAGTAGTTCAGAGAACTCTGAGATCGATTCCTACGGACTTATCTTCGATTTTTGAAAATAATCCGGCTGCTACCTTGCGGCTTCTCGCCTCATGGGAATATGTTAACCAAGCACCATTTAACATATCCCCAAATATCTCTGATTTTCTTCGTGGTGACAGACCAAATTGGTCCTTGGTTGGGCAGCGGCTTTTTTTTGAAAGGGATATTGAGGAGCAGGTTTACGATGATTTGTTAGATTATACCACCGGAAGCGGTCAGTCTCCTAAAATAAAAATGATTTTAGGACCTGCTGGATACGGCACCTCTACACTTCTGATGGGATTAGCAGCAAAGCTTGTCAAGGACAAGGCCGGTCCAGTCCTAATGCATAAGCCCGGGATGCCCTTGATTGAAGGGGACATAGCATTCGCAGCATCAGTTTTCAAGGGGAAACGGCCGTTTCTCATCATTGACAACGCGGCGGATCATTCATCTGTAATTTACAACTCAGTACATCATTTGAGGGAAATCGGCAATCCTGCTCTGTTTCTACTTGGGGAACGTTTAAACGAATGGCGCGAACGTCACAGTAGATTAACTGCAACGGAATATTTGCTAGAACCTTTAAGCGACCCTGAGATAAACCGATTAATAGACTATTTAAGCGAGCATGGAGAACTCGGGGTATTACGGGATCTCGATAGAATGCTCCAATTTTCTGTAATTAAAAGAAAACATGGGAAGGAATTGCTTGTAGCTATGCGCGAGGCCACGGAGGGAAGGGGATTTGATGCTATATTAGAAGATGAATATCGAAACATTTCGAATGAAATGTCTCGCAGTCTCTACTTAATAGTTTGTTGTTTCTATCAGCATGGCATATATATTCGAGATGTCCTTTTGGCGGATTTGCTTAAATTGCCATTATCCTCTCTTTATGCTGAAACCAAGGATTCGACTGAAGGTGTTGTTATTTACGATTTAATTGATCCTTCATTTGGACACTATGGAGCCCGTTCGAGGCACAGAATAATAGCTGAAATTGTTTGGCAAAGATGCGGCAGTCGTGCCGAGCAGGAAGACATTTTGATTTCGGCTATGAATTCTCTTAACCTAAAATACAAAGCTGACCGAGATGCGTATGAAAGCTTCATTCGATCCGATGATTTGGTTGACAGCATAAAGAATTTGGATGGTAAAATAAAATATTTTGAAAGAGCTTGCCAAAAAGATCCGGATAATCCGTACGCAAAACAGCATTTTGCTAGAATGCTATCGCGAGAGGAGAAGTCAGAGATAGCTTTGGGACAAATTGAAGAAGCAATTCGGATTAACCCTCGGATTCGGGTTCTTTATCATACTAAAGGGGTTATTCTAGGCCAGATTTCAAAAACCCATGAAAGTATGGAGGTTGCCAGGAAACGCTTGGTTCAAAGCGAGCAGGCATTTCGACATTGTCTGAGTTTGTATAATAAAGATGAGTACGCGTACCACGGATTGGCCCAGCTTTATCTTGATTGGGCAAGGAGAGTTAGCGACCCCGCAGAGGTTGCTGAATATGTTTCAAAAGTTGAGACAGTTATAGAGGAAGGGTTAAAAACGGTCCGTAACCGTGACAGCTTGTGGATAATCTCATCAGAGGTCCAACGCCTGATAGGCGATCACCCGTCCTACATAGGAGCATTGGAACGAGCTGTGAAGAGCAACCCTGAAGGAATTATTGGCCAGTATTTGCTGGGCAGGGCCTACAGGATATCGGGAATCCCTCAGAAGTCGAAGGAGATTTTAGAGCCTGTTATAACTAATCATCCTCATGAGTTTCGATCCTTCGTTGAATATGCAAGAGCAATGCTAGACCTTGGAGAACCGACATTAAAGGTGATAGCTGTTCTAAAAATTAGCTCTCTTTATGGATTAAACGATCCAAGATTTATTGCTTTGTTGGGAGGATTACTGTTCATGAGTGGACAGTATTCAGAGGCATTAGCGGTTTTTGAAGAATCGTACAAAAAGGAAATTCCCGTTGATGAAGCAAGTATGATTCAATTTCGACCAAATGATCCTGTAGACAAGGGTAAACCATTGAAGCTCAAAGGAAAAGTGGTGGCCGTAAAGGCAGGCTACGCATTTATAGAGGCCCCTGGCTATTCTATGTTCTTTTGTCCAGGATCGAAATTCGGAGGAATAATTCTGACCCAGGGACTTGAAGTCAGATTTGAACCTGCATTTACAGCACGTGGGGCAATAGCGGACAAACTAGAGCAACATGGATCCTAAGAGGGGGGCCATATTTCAACCTATAATGGTGAAGCTGCAATGCTATTGCAGAGTGAACAGTCGGTGAAGCCATCGGTTCCTTTATATTCAATTCAGCTCAGGTTTTTTATAATTTAATTTTCTCATTCTCAATGCTTCTCTTGCGAAGAAAGTGCTGACAAACAAATAAACTGAGTAGATAAACTACACCGAGCTGAAAGTGACGGAAATTAGGGTAGGGTCTTTTATTCCGAGAGTAAGTGGCAGGATGATTCCAAACAGAACAGACATGATAACGGTTAGTTGGAGATAGGTTTTTCGCTTTTTCATTATTTCCTCCTCTTCATCTCCTGATCCACCACCTTCACCATCTCCAAAAACTCTTCCTTGTTGAATATCCCTTTCTCCACAAGCAACCTGGTGAGAGCTTCCTGCTGGACTACCTGGGACATGAGGACTAGTTTTGGGACGGTTCTGGAATAGATGAATTAATCTAAATGCTTAGAAGATAATTGTCCGGGTATGGGGAAAAGTCTGTCTCAGAGGCAGAAGGCATACAGAGAATATGTTTGTGCGAGTAGAGATAAAGAAGAGCAAGAGATAAGGGAGAAGATGGCTAAGTGAGCAATTGGGGCGGCAGGGTTTCAGGAGCAGATGGATAAGAAGGTGATTGAGACTAAGCGACCCAGAAGGGGAAGGCCAAGAAAATAGTTTGTATCAATATGATATCTCAAAACAATATCAGAACCGTCCCGAAATTAATTAAAATTGGCAAGCTATTTGGGCGAGATGATATTAAAGAAAGGATGAGGACCGCCATATTGTCCTGCAACCTCTTCAATCACGCTGATATGCGTTAACAGCGTCTTTTCCCCCCAAAGTTCCGTCCATAAATGGAGCATGATCGAAGGGGGTTCCAAGATAAAAGTCGAAGGTGCTTCCCCTCTGAGGTCCAAATAGAGCTGCATTCCGATGGCTGGGCAGGTGGTGGCGGTAGTTCCTGCGAAACGTCGGAAGATGGGACGATGCAAATGGCCACATAGAATCCGTTCAACTTGTGGATATTCTGAAATAAGAGATTGAAACTCTTTCCACCCTTGGAATTCTTCTTTATCCATATGCCCAATCGCTGAAGCGAAGGGTGGATGATGCATAAAGATGATGGTTGGAGCATCAGAGTCTAATCTTAAAATCCCTTTAAGCCATGCGATCCTTTCGCGACCAAAGCCTCCACCATGCTCTCCGGGAGTGACTGTGTCGAGGCCAATCAGACGGACAGGGAAATCCTCAATGGTGAAACAGATATAATTCACGCCCCTCTCTTCAATCGAACTATGCAGATAGTCGTGGTCCGGGAAAGTCCTTTGGAGACTCTCTTTATGGTCATGGTTCCCCGGTATAATCAAAAAAGGGGGTTTGAGTGGTGATAATAAGTGTCTTAGGAGAATATAAGATTCAGGGGTCCCATCATCAACAAGGTCTCCTGTTAATAGGACAAGGTCCGGAATAGGGTTTAATTGATTAATATGCTTAATAGCTTTCTTGAGCGATGTTGCCGTATCCGCCACATCATAAGCCAAAACTCCTTCAGGTTTTAGGTGAAAATCAGAAATCTGAGCGATCAACATTATCCTACACTTTCAATGTGAGCAAAGCAGTGGGATCGATTCGAATTTCCAACTCTTGTCCTTTTTTAAACGATTGATACCCCTTGGCTTCGATCGTAAGATATTCTGTGCCTGCCCAATTGATTAGAAGTCGTGTGTGGTCACCCATAAAGAAAGAGCCGGCAACAGCAGATCTAAGGTGGCCCTGCCCTTTTTCAACCACTTCGGCATTTTCCGGTCTAAAGAATATCTCAAGCTCCTCGTTCTCTTTGGCATGAACAAAAGGAGCACTTTTAAGAGAAATGTTTCCATTTGGGAAGATGAGATGATCATCCTTAACGAAGCATTTGATTCGATTAATGGTCCCGATGAAGTCGGCTACAAAACGATTTTGAGGTTTGAAATATATATCACGGGGAGTTCCAATCTGTGCCACCTTCGCAATTTCCATGACAACGATGCGATCACCCAGAGCCATAGCTTCTGCCTGATCATGGGTTACATAGATAGCAGTAATCCCAAGAGAACGTAAAAGAGAGTCAATTTCAACACGCAGAGTGTCACGTAGTTTGGCATCTAACGCCGTTAAAGGTTCATCCATCAAGAGGAGGCGAGGTCGGACCGCAATAGCCCTCGCCAAAGCAACTCTCTGTTTCTGCCCGCCAGAAAGCTGTTCAATCCGTCGATTTCTTAACTCGGTGATCTTCATCATCTCGAGCATCTCGTTAACCCGGCTTTCCTTTTCAACACCGCTGAACCCTCTAACTTTTAAACCATAAGCGATATTTTGAGCGATGTTCATATTTGGGAAAAGGGCGTAGCTCTGAAAAACCATACCCACATTCCTTTTTTCGATGGGCAAGTCAGTGACATCTTCATCACCAAAGAGCACCCTCCCTGGAGGGTCCGTTGACTCAAGCCCTGCTATTATGCGCAGCATTGTCGTCTTGCCACATCCGGAGGGTCCGAGGATAACGACCGTTTCTCCTGCATCGACCTTCAAACTGAAAGGGGTAAGCGCTTGGGTTCTGTCTGCAAAGGTCTTGGAGCAATTTTCCAGACGGAGGGAGGTCCCGGAAAGGGAGCGCATTCCGTCATCCAGCTTATTCGAGTTGGGTGATGAAACTGTCTTTTCCATATTCGATTCCTGCGATGGATTTTGAAGTGGTCCAATTTTTTCTGCGATTTTTCTCTTTTGAGGTGGTTTGGCTACCCATTGCATGGCCACCAGTAATGGAATGATCATCAAAAAGAAAGCGATGGTATAGGCTGAGCCAATTTCAAGTCGCATCGACGCATAACTGTCTGCAAGTCCTACAGGTAGCGTTTTAGTGGTTGGTGTATGAAGCATCCAGGTGAGATTAAATTCGCCGATAGAAAGGGTGAAGACCATGAGGGAGCCCGCCAATATCCCTGGCATGGCATTGGGTATGGCAATATGGAAAAACCGGTTCCAGAAACCTGCACCGAGGCTGGCCGCCCCCTCCTCGAATTGATTCAGATTGAACGAGCTCATTACAGCGATGACCGAACGAACCATGAAGGGAAGGGTGAAAATGACGTGGCCTACCAAGATGAAGAACCAGCTCCTTCGAAAATTCGTGAAGACACCGTAACTAATGATAAGCGCAAGGGCCGTGGCAAGGCCGGGGATAGCGAGAGGAGTGACAAGGAGTTCTTCAAAGAGACGTGTAAACCGGTTCTGCTTCTTCATCATGGTATAGGCTGCAGGGATTCCAAGAACAAGGGTGCAGCCGAGGCAGGCAAGGCCGATCATGATCGACCGGAAGATGGTGTCGCGGTAAAGTTCCCAGACTTTTCCAAACCATTTGAGCGTGAAACCGCTTTTAATGCCTTCAATGAAATTGGTCGTGAGACCTGCTGTGACCGATAGAATCACTGGGACGATTAAAAAAACACAGACAAGAAGGGTCAAAGAGAGCTGGATATAAAAGAGTTTCGATCTTTTCTTCATTTTTTAAAGGTTAGGGCTCAGACTCGATCGCTTGCTCAAGTTTTGAAAGTCCACTCTGGCCATTTCTTATTATCCCTTATCCCGCCGCAGCCACCGTGGTTCCAGAAATAGTCCGGGCTACGAAGAGGGCGATCCATGTGATGAGTCCAAGCACAATCGATAGGGCTGCGGCGGTGGAGATATTTGCAAACAGCGTAAACTCTGTATAGATCACGATAGGTAACACATCGATATCCGTAGCCAGGGTAAAGGCCGTTCCAAACGCCCCCATAGAGGTTGCGAAACAGATGGCTCCTGAAGCAATCAAACCGGGAACAAGGGCTGGGATGAGTACATCCTTGATGACCATTAGAGGCGAGGCACCTAGGGACCGGGCTGCCTCCTCGAGGCTGGTATCGAGTTTTTCCGCTGCAGCCATGATGGTGAGGATGACCCTTGGGATCGAAAAATAGAGATAGCCTAAAAAGAGGCCGATCATGGAATAGGCAAAGACGACCTTTTCACCCACCAGCCATTTTGTGATATCGCCGATCAATCCCTGTCGACCTACCAGAAGGATGATCATGAACCCAACGACGACACCTGGGAAGGCCAAAGGAAAGGTGAGCAGGGATACGATGAAGCTTTTACCGCGGAATTGATTCCGGGTGAGAAAGACCCCAGAGAAACTCGAAATGATCAGGGTGGCCAGCGTTACGGCAATAGAAAGAATCACCGTGTTGATGAGCGTTGCAAAGTAACGGGGATTCGTTAGAGACAGAAGATAAATCTTGAATCCCGAAGGTCCGGCTGCGGAGCTGATGGCCAACCGGGCAAGAGGTAAAAGGAAAAAGGCCCCAAATACAGCCAGGGCAGGGGCGATCATGAGGAGAAGATATGGATTAATGCGATGATGCATGATTCGACCTTGAAGAACTAAAACGATGATAGGGTAGGGGAACTTTAGTAGCTTTTCAAAAGATGGGCTAAAGCCCCCATACCCGGAAAAAAATTGATAAGGAGAAGCTACCTTACCTCGTTTTGATACCTTTCATTAAAAGACTTCTGGATATCGGCCATCTTCTTATAATCCACAAATTTGGCGCGGGCATACTCCGAGGCCGGCAAAAATTTGGCCGCCGCATCAGGTGACATAGCGCTGGGTCGCACTGGCCGCAAGAAGGCATTGGCCCAGACAGCCTGTCCTTTATCGGATAATGTGAAATCGAGGATCTTCTTCCCATTGCTGGGTTTTGGGGAGTTCTTTACCAGGGTCATGACATAAGGGGCCATGATGGTGCCTTCTGCCGGAATCACAAACTCGATATTTGCCTTATCTTTGTACTTTCCTCGATAAGCATTGAAGTCGTAGTCAAAGAGAATCGGAATCTCGCCCGAGATGACTCGCGCATAAGAGGTCTGTTTTGGAACGATGGGCTGATTGGCCTTTAGCTTTTTAAAATAATCGATGACCGGTGTAAGGTTGTCAAGTGTGCCGCCCAGAGCGATATTGATTGCAATGGATGATGTATAGCCAACAGCGGCCGATGTCGGATCAAGATAGCCTACCATGCCTTTATAGATGGGTTTCAGCAGATCGGCCCATGACCTTGGGACTGGTTTTCCTCCCAGAGCATCTTTATTGACAAACAGACCTACAGTACCCGAATGAATGGTGAACCAGTATCCTCCAGGGTCCTTGAGACCGTCAGGAATCTCTTCCCATTTTGTAGGCTTGTAAGGAGCGACGACGCCAGCCTCTTTAGCCAGGATACCAAAGGTTACGCCAAAGTAGGCCACATCCGCCACAGGGTAATTCTTCTCAGCAATCAATTGAGAAAGGGTTTGTCCAGAATTCTTATTATCATGCGGGACATCGATGTTAAGAGTCTCTTTGATCGCTTTGAGCTGAGAACCCCAGTCTGCCCACTCAGGAGGGCAGTTATAGCAGGTGGCTGTTTCAGCGCCAGAGCCTAAACCAACCAAAGTGAAAAGTAACAAAAACGTAAACAAGAACGACATTCCAATAGCCTTTTTCATCATACACCTCCTCGTATCATTTAATAAAATTTGATGGAAGAAAAGGGACTTTAATCGTTAAAAAACATCACCTCCTTTTGACTCTTTTTATTGATTCACAGGACCGGATGAATTTCGTATGACCAGCTTATGTTCAAGAATAATCTGTTGAGGAGCCTTCAGATCTCCCGATGAAATTTTGAATAATAATTCTGCCCCCTTTAGGCCCATCTCATAAGCCGGTTGATGGATGGTGGTCAGCTCAGGAGAAAAATAGGAAGCCATCTCAATATCGTCAAACCCAACGATGGAAATATCATCAGGGATTCTCAACCCTTTCTCTCGTATACTTTTCATGGCCCCCATTGCCATGAAATCGTTAGAACAGAAGATTCCGGTCAAAGGAGGGGTGATGTCAAACAATGTATCCATGGCTTTTCTGCCGCCCTCAAAGCTTAAGTCTGTCTCAATGAGATAAATGGGCTGATCCGGTATACCATAGCCTTTCAGGCAGGCTTTGAAGGCTTGAGACCGAGCAAGGCTCCGGTCGGACATATCGAATCTCCCAGCGATCATCCCGATTCTTCGATGCCCTAATTTGACGAGATGCTCAACGATTTCATAAGCCGCTTTATAATTGTCAATGGTCACAAAGTTCAGTGTTTTATCAAAAGGGGTGTTATAGAGCAAAACGTAAGGGAGGTTAACCTGTTTTAGCCTTTGGATATATTCATGATAAATATTTGAACAGGTCAAGATAATCCCTTCAACTCTCTTTTCCTTAAAGACTTCAATGAGCCGGTCTTCCACATCTGATGAATAATCAGAGTTCCCAAGGATGATAGAATATCCGCAAGAGTTTGAAAAATCTTGAACCCCTCTGGTTGATTGTGCAAAAACAGGATTGGTAATAGCAGGAACAATTACACCGATTGTAACAGACTTTCTTGTAGATAAACTTCTGGCGATCGCATTGTATGTAAAACCACATTCTTTAATAGCCCTGAGGACTTTTTGGCGGGTAACCTCCTTCACAGTAGCAGATTGATTGAGAACGCGAGAAACCGTTGCTACTGAAACTTGAGCGTTTTTTGCTACGTCTCGTATCGTTGGGGCCATAATGTAACCGTTTTCAGTAAACGGTTACATATCATAATCGGAATATCATGTCAAGAAAAAAGAAGGTGTTTTGTATCACCTCAATTTTGGTCGGCCGAAGTTTTCCATAACCTGTAACTCACCCCTTCAGGACTGATATTTCAGGGTTAAAGTTCTGTAGTATGGGGACTGTAGTATGGGGACGGTTCTCGAATAGATGAATTAATCTAAATGCTTAGAAGATAATTATTCGGGTATGGGGAAAGGTCTGTCTCAGAGGCAGAGGGCATACAGAGAATATGTTTGTTCGAGTAGAGATAAAGAGGAGCAAGAGATAAGGGAGAAGATGGGTAAGGGAGCAATTGGGGCGGCAGGTTTTCAGGAGCAGATGGATAAGAAGGCGATTGAGATTAAGCGCCCAGAAGGGGAAGGCCAAAAAAATAGTTTGTATCAATTTGATATCTCAAAACAATATGAGAACCGTCCCTAAATTCTTAATGGGAGATGACAGGCAACGAAATGTCCGCGCCGAATTTCACTTAGTTCTGGCTCCACTCGATCGCAGTTCTCGACCTTCGACGGACATCGACTGGAAAAGCGGCACCCAGGAAGAGGATGTAAAGGGCTGGGTATGTCCCCTGATAGAAGAATGCGGTTCTTCTTCTTTTGACCCACTTCAGGAATTGCGCTTAGTAAGGCCAAAGTATAGGGATGGGAAGGAGAATTGAAAAGGTCGTCACGAGTTGCCAACTCGACAATTTTCCCCGAGTACATTACAGCAATTCGATTGCAAAGATGGTCGACAACAGCTAAATTATGAGAAATGAAGAGATAGGTCAGGGCCATCTCTTCCTGGAGGTCCTTCAAGAGATTCAAAATCTGAGACTGAACAGAGACATCGAGAGAGGATGTAGGCTCATCGAGAACAATAAAATCAGGCTCCACAGCCAGTGCTCGGGCTATCCCAACCCTTTGCTGTTGGCCTCCTGAAAGCTCATGAGGGAAGCGGCCATAATGGTCAGGAAGAAGGCCGACGAGCTGCATGAGTTGGATTGCTCTGTCTCGAGCGGAGGTCTGGGGCAGAACCTTGCTCAGCTTCAGAGCACGTTCGATTGTACGGCCCACGCACATTCTCGGGTGTAGAGACGCCATAGGGTCTTGGAAGATCAGTTGAATTCGGGACCTCAGTTTCCGCACGGCCTTTTTATTGAGCCGGGTGATCTCGGCCCCATCAAAACGGATTGAACCTTCAGTAGGCTCCACAAGGCGCAAGAGGGTACGGCCCACCGTTGTCTTTCCGCTCCCACTCTCACCAACCAAGCCTAGTACCTCCCCCTTCCGGATGGAGAAAGACACGTTATCTACTGCTCTCACATAGCCAACCACATGCCTCAGAATCCCCCGAAAAACGGGAAAGTAGGTCTTGAGATTCCTTACTTCAACTAAAAGCTTGTGATTGGCAGAATTCATAAGGTAAGTTACACTATCTCCTTCCACCGATGACAAGCCACCCAATGAAGGGGCTCGATCTCTTCAAAAAGAGGGCGCTTGGATTGACAGATTCCAACCTTTAAAGAGCACCGAGGATGGAAGTGACATCCCGTGGGCGTATCCCGCAGGTCCGGTACTATGCCTGGTATCGTTTTTAGCCGGCTCTGACGATCTCCAATTCTTGGAAGACAGGCAATCAGCCCTTGGGAATAGGGATGGAGGGGATTCTCAAAAAAACGTTTTGTGTCAGCCCACTCAATCACGCGGCCGGCGTACATAACAAAGACCTTCTGACATATTTCGGATATGACCCCAAGGTCATGGGAGATAAGAAGGATGGTCACTCCGATCTTTCGGTTCATGTCGACCATGAGGTCCAGCACCTGAGCCTGGATGGTTACGTCGAGGGAGGTCGTCGGCTCATCTGCAATCAGGAGACGGGGCCGACAAGCCAAAGACATGGAAATCATGATTCGCTGGCGCATTCCTCCAGAGAGCTGGTGAGGAAAATCTCTCAACCTCAAAGGGGCTTCCGGAATTCCTACCATCTCCATGATCTGACAGGCTTGAGAGGTAGCCTCTTTTCTGGTAACGGGTTGATGAAGTTTTATCACCTCCGTGATCTGATCTCCCACCCTGTGGACGGGATTGAGAGAGGTAAAGGGGTCCTGGAAGATTATGGAGATCTTTCTCCCGCGGATTCGCCTCAGAGCCTCTCTGCTGAGCTTCAGAAGATCTTCACCTTCAAAAAGGATCTCTCCGCCATCAACATGCCCAGCGGGTTTAGGAATGAGGCCCATAATGGCATTACCGGTGACCGACTTTCCTGAGCCGGTCTCGCCAACAAGTCCCGCAATTTCCCCTTGCGAGAGCTGAAGATCTACCCCATCCAGAGCCCGAAGGATTCCCGTCTCCGTACGGAAGGAGACCCTGAGATCGCTTACCTTTAGAAGTGGGGGAGGAGAGGCTTGTTTCACCGTATCACACCCTCATCCTTGGATCGAGGGCATCTCTAAAACCATCACCAAAAAGGTTGAATGAGAGAACCACGATCATGATGGCTATCCCCGGAAAGATGGAGAGATGCGGAGCAATCTGGAGATAGGTACGGCCCTGGCTTAACATGGCTCCCCATTCTGGAGAGGGAGGTTGGGCTCCCAGTCCAAGAAAGCTGAGCCCTGAAGCGATTAAGATGATGTTGGCCATCTGGAGGGTAAAGAGGACGGCGAGAGGGGCGAGACAGTTGGGCAAAACATAACGGAAGAGTATTGAAAAGTCGGTTTCGCCAATGCAACTGGCCGCTGCCACATACTCCTTTCTCTTTTCGAGAAGGGCGATTCCTCTTGCCAGGCGGATGAACTGGGGAGTCGAATAGACAGCGGCAGCGATGATGATTCCTTCCATGCCTGGGCCGACAGAGGCAATGACCGCAATGGCGAGGAGCATTCCCGGGAAGGCGAGGGCAAGATCAGTCATCCAGACAATGACCCCGTCGATTCTTCCTCCGTAATAGCCTGCCAGCAAGCCCGTTACGCTCCCGAGGGCCATGCCGATGCAGACGGATATGAAGCTGATGGTGAGGGTAATACGGGAACCGAAGAGAACCCTTGAGAGGATGTCCCGGCCGAGTTGGTCCGTGCCAAACCAGTGGACGCGATCCATGGGCTTCACGGTCAGGGAGAGGTCCTGTTTGAATGGATCGAAGGGAGCAATCCAAGGAGCCAAGAGGGAGGAAAGGATCACCAGGAGAATAATCACCAGACCAGTGACGGCCAGGCGGTTACGGCAGAGTCGCCTCCATAGATTTGGAAAGGAACGGGTTCTCATTGGTAACTCACCCTTGGATCTAAGAGCGTGTAAAGAATATCAACGAAGAGGTTCACCAGAACGAAACAGAATGCGAAGATCATCACGCCAGCTTGAACCACGGGATAGTCCCTCGAGAATATGGCGTTGACGATGAGCCATCCAAGGCCAGGCCAGTTGAATATTGTCTCGACCAAGACCGCTCCGCCGAGAAGATAGCCGAACTGAAGGCCCGCGACAGTGACCGTGGGGATGAGAGCATTCCTTAGGGCATGATTTATAAATATTCTAAATTCGGTTTGGCCTTTGGCCCAAGCTGTCTTGATGTAATCCTCCCTCAAGACCTCCAACATGCTTGAACGGGTCATCCTGGCCATGATGGCAGCAGACGGAGCCGCCATCGTGACAGCCGGCAAAATCAGGTGGCGCCAGGTCTGGGCCCCTCCGGAAGGGAATAATCCGAGAGATATAGAAAAGATGAGGATGAGCAGGAGACCCGACCAGAAGGTGGGGGTGGAAATCCCAAGGAGGGTAAGGAGCATGACCCCGTAGTCAACAGGGCCATTATGGCGCCAGGCTGCAATGACTCCTGCCGTTACTCCGAAAAGAAAAGCGATCAGGATACTGGCGATGGCCAGGCGGACAGAATTGAGAAACCTGGGCCAGACCTCTTTGACCACCGGATGACCTGTTCTGATGGACTGGCCAAAATCTCCCCGGACGACATTGACAAGAAAATTGAGGTACTGGATAGGGATGGACCGATCGAGACCGAGTTGATGCCGGACCCTCTGGACCATCTCCTCGTCTGCATCCATCCCGGCAATGATTCGTGCCGGATCACCGGGGACACTCTGAAGGATCAGAAAGGAAACGAGGGTGATCCCGATCATGAGAGGGAGGAGCATCAGGAGTCTCCGAAAGATGTAGGCACCCATTTCGTCCTTATCCCTCTCTATTCCCCATGCTCATCCCCTCATAAAATCGTAATTCTTCTCTCTTTCATTCCAGCCATGCGTCTTTGGCATTAAACTGGTCTGAGACAGGAATGGGCATCATTGTGACGCCGTGAACGTTCTTCCTGAAGCCGACGATGGAATTCATGAACCATAACGGCAGGGATGGCGTATCACGATTGAGGATGAGCTGGACTTGCTTGTATAAACCCCACCGCTTATCAGGGTTCAACTCGATAAAGGCTTTGTCCAGAAGAGAATCGACCTCTTCATTCTTATAATAATTGGCATTGGAGCCAGCTGGCATCCACATGCTCGAATGGGCAGTCTTATGAAGAGCAAACCAGGCATCGCTTCGGGAAGACCAGGAGACCATAAACGTATCCCCGGTAGCCTTATCCACAGGGCGATAGATGGCACCGATGAAAGCGCCAAATTCCATGAGAATTACTTTCGCCTCGAACCCGACGTCGCGAAGCTGGGTCTGGATGGCCTCGACGACGGTCTGATCCATCGGATAACGACCGGAGGGTGAACGGATATTGAGCGTCAGTTTCCTTCCATCCTTCTCAAGGATGCCGTCTCTGTCGGAGTCGACCCAGCCCGCCTCCGATAAAAGCCTTCGGGCCTCTTTGGGGTTGTACACAACTGGATCAGCAGAATAACGGCCGAAGGTGAATTCGGATACCTGGGAATCTCCGATCAGAGCATTTCCTCTCAGGATGGATTTCACAATGCCTTTTCGGTCGATCGCTAGTTTGATCGCCTGGCGCACCCGGACATCGTTCGTAGGGGGAGCCTGGCAATTTAAGATGAGGTAGAGTAGCTCTGCTGTAGGATAGGAAACGACTTTGATCTTGTCTCCCTCCTTCAATTTATCGATTAGAGGGATCGGGAGATTGTAAGCCACATGCACTTCACCTGTTTGGAGGAAGTTCACCCTTGCCATATCGTCCGGAACGAAGAGGATCTCGATACCATCCAGCTTCGGTGGACCCTTCCAGTATTCTTTATTCGCGCTCATGACGATCTTCTGGCCAACAAGCCATTCCGTGAATTTGTATGGTCCGGTTCCCACGGGATGTTGATGAATCTCTTTGCCGTACTTCTGCAGGGCTGCCGGGCTGATCATTGCCAGATAGCTTTGCTCGATCAAATCGAGAAAAGGCGCGGCTGCCACCTTGCAGTGAAACCGAACGGTGTACTCATCAACGACTTCAACCCGGGCAAGGAGCATCATATAGTCTTTCGACATCATCTGGGGCTGAGGGCCGATGAGTCGTTCCACATTAACCTTAACAGCCTCGGCATTAAAAGGCGTACCATCATGGAATTTAACTCCCTTTCGGAGAAAGAAGGTCCACACCTTCTTGTCCGGGGAAGCTTGCCACCGTTCGGCAAGGACCGGGATGTAGTCCCTCGATTTCGTCTTTTCATTGAATTGAACCTGGACGAGACGTTCGAAGATATGAGAGTTGATAATCATGTCAGATGCTCCGGTGGCATTGGGCGGGTCGAGGCGGATGGGATTCATCCCAATGGCCACCTTCATCACTCCTGCCTCCTTGGTCATTCCGATCGACGGCAGACCGATCAAAGAAAAAAGGATGAATGTCAACACGACCCAAAAAGGAATGTTTCTTCGATTGGACATTTCTATACCTCCTTGTGAAATTGGATTAGGAAAATGAGAATGACCGGTTATAGATTCCTCCTTCCCAGAAGCCGGGCAGCATTTCGGTAGCGCCAGAGATCTTTAACCTCCCGGTTCATTGGGAGACCTTCAAACTCGTCATAGACCTCTTGAAGGCTCATGCCAAGGGTCATCCAGGCCGACCCAAAAACAATTCTTTCTTTCAGGAGGTTCTGCCCGAAGTGGAGAAGGGATTCCCACCCGGCTCCGGAGGTTCCCAGATAACGGGGCCGATGGGAGGCGATATTGATGTAAATGTTAGGGTGCCTTAGAGCCAGCCCGGTGAGTTCCTGAACCCATGGCCATCCTCCGAGCCGGGCGATGATGGTGAGTTCAGGGAAGTCCATGGCCACGTCATCGAGATAGATCGGCCTTGAGAAATCGGTGCTTCGGCCTGTCGCATAGTGCATGGAACAGTGAATACTCACGGGGATCCCGAGCTCGAGGCACTTGGAGTAGAGGGGATAATAACGCCTGTGGTTGGGATGAAGATTATCCATGAAGGGGCTCAGGTAGAGACCGCGCAGGCCCATGGAGCGCACTGCCTCTTCCAAGGCTTTGACGGCAACAGTCCCCTTGTTGACATCAACCTGCGCATAACCTGTGAAATGGTCCGGGTGTTTCGACACCACTTCGGCAGTGTAGACGTTGTCCTTATGATTGATGACTGCATGGACGACGTTGATCGACTTGAGAAGCGAGACGAATTCTTCAAGGGATTTCGAAAGTGAAGATCGGAGGTCCCCGATCTTCTCCAGAATCTTCTCAAAATCCCTCCTCTCCAGCATGTTGGCGTACTCTTGTGCGTTAATCCCCAGGGCGGAGGCAATCCGGGGTCCGAATATCCGCAAGTAGTTGTTCATGTAATCCGGGAATTCACGGTTTTGTATCTGGATGGCCTCGCGTGTTGGAAGCTCACAATTGAAATCGATGATCTCCATGGTCTACGCCCTTTTTTGTTGAGGCTCACCGGCCTTCAAAGGTTTTTTCGATCAGTTTTCCCTTGTGCTCCCAACGTTCAAGGGTCCTCGGAGGAACAAAGATGATTTCCGGATTGAACCGGAGCATCTCATGGATCTTCTTCTTGAGATCTTCGTTAAGCTGAGAAAGATCAGTTTCGGAGAGACCGTCGCCATATTCCACCTTGATTTTAAGCGGGGGGTCAACCCGGGGGCCCGGTCGATCCAGGACGACACGGATCTCGCCAGTGGTTCTCGGACGAAATCCTGCGATCAGGTCTTTAATCGCCGTCGGATATACCATGACGCCCTTTACCTTCAGCATGTCGTCAACCCTCCCAATGACCTGGATCCGGTGGGAGGAATGGCCGCAGGCACATCGGCTGAACATCACCCGCTCAATGTCCCCTCTCCGATACCGTATCAGGGGAGCACTCTCTTTATCGAGATGGGTGACCACTTTCTCTCCCACGATCCCGTCCTCTTCAGGCAGCCTCTCGCCCGTATCCGGATCGATCCATTCGCAGTAGACATGATCTGGAGCAAAGTAATGCATGCCTGAATGTTTGCTGCAGGAGGCATAGGCGAATGGAGCAGCCTCCGTTGCTCCGTGGCAGTCGATGATGTGGGCTCCGAAGGCTCCCTCAAGCTTGGCGATAATATTCGGTTCGCCCGCTCCTGTCTCACCTGTGCACATGAGAAATTTGATCCCTAACTCAGCAGGACTCACTCCGGCCACCTCCCGGATCTTTTCAACCAGGTACTCTGCATAGGAAGGGGTACAGGCCAGGACATCCGGTTTTGTGATCTGGGCCATCTGGATGAGCTTCTCCGTTCCTGGGAGCCCAATGGGAATCACACAGGTTCCATAGTCAATATTCATGAGTACGGGAGGTACCCCGGCACTGAACATGGAGAGGTTGAAGGCATGAAGAACGACCTGTCCGGGGCGGATGCCGGACCACCAGATACACCTCTTAGCGATCTTGTAGCTTACCTCAAGATCGCGCCGGGTCAATCCCGAAAAGGTTGGAAATCCGGTCGTCCCCGAAGTAGAACAGACGAGTAAGATCTTCCCCCGGTCGACCATGGTGTGCATTCCGAAGGGATGCCTCAACTTAACAGAAGATTCCTGCTGGGTGTCCCTCAACTCTTGGGTGGTGAAGAAGGGGACGTGAAGCAGATCCTCCAGGGTTCTGATCTCCTGAGGCTTCACTCCTGTTCGGTCAAATTTTTCCCGATAATAAGGGCTCTGTTCATAAACCCTCTTAATCTGTCTTCTCAGTTTTCTCTCTTGAAAAAGTTTCATCTCCTTCTTTGGCATCGTTTCAATCTTCTCATCCCAGTAAAGTTTCTCATTAGCCATCACAGTTCCTCCGTCCCGCTTCCTTAGGATTCCTTCGAATGTTTCGTTCCCAGTGGAATCAACCCGCTGGTAAAAGGTTTTCGCATTGTTTTTTTATAACTGTAAAAAATAACGAAAGCCTTCGCTTTTTTTCTCCCCAAACTGCAGCCCGTATGGGGAACGTTTGTATCGAAGTAGACGCAATCGCCCTGTTCCAATATGTAATCCTTACCGCTGTAACTCAGTTTCACCTTCCCTTCCAATAGAAAGTAAAGCTCCTCACCTTCATGTTGATAGATATGGGGATTGTCAAGGGGAATCTCAACGAGGTAGGGGTCCATATTGCGACCTTCCTTCTGAGGTGCCAGGGGCCAGTTCTTGAACCGGACTCCTCCCTCCTCAACAATCATCTCTCTTCTCTCTTTCCGTCGGACGATGGATATCCCTCGATCTGCATCCCCATGGCCCTCCTCCGAGAAAAGATAGGTCAGGTCCACAGCCAAGGCCTCGCAGATTCTATGAAGAGTTGAGATCGGTGGAAGGCTGGTGCCATTCTCGATTTTTGAAAGGTACCCTTTTGAAAAACCTGTCTTGCTCGCCAGGGCGTCCAGGCTTAGCCCTTTTTCGATTCTCTTCTCTTTGATCCTTTGAATGATTTTTGCAGGTGTCATGTCGGATCCTTGCTTGACGGCGGGAGGTTTCCTATTTATAAACATTTAGGAAACATTTTGTCAAGAGAAAAGTTTCGGAAGGGTGTATGACAAATTTATGGGTAGATATTCAAGCAGTTTATGGGGGGGGGACGTCCATAAAATTATAAGTTGATATGGTGGTGAGGGGTTTATTAGAGTATTTTCATGCCCCGGAAAGCGAGGATTGATTGTCCTGCTGGGGTCCACCATCCAATCCTCCGAGGAATCGAACGGAAGGGAATCTTTCGGGACGGGATCGTAACGCCTTTGTCAACCGTCTGGGATATCTTCTTCTGGAAGAGTGAGTCAGGCGGTAAAAAGAGGGCGAAAATAATCGAAGAGAGACATCTCAAACTCAAGGGAGATTAGAATCTTATATTTTTATGGGCGTCCCTTAATTCTACCAGGCAAAGCCGCAAAGTGCTCCCGCCAGGTTTCAATATTGTTTTTTTGCTACTGGCCGGTTATTTCAAGCCCCCAACGTTTCAACACTTTAAAGGCTTAAATTTGTTCAGAAATATGGTATGCCTGTATAAAAAGTGTTCACTTATGGAGATTTGATTGAGGATTTTAATATGTCTTTTTTATGGATTTTTAAAATAAAATTAGTTAGTTATGTTGATGGCATTAAATATGGTATAAAAATTGCTTCATATTTCTCTTGACAAAGAAGAGATAAGAGGCTAATTTTAAACAAATATTTCCTTTGTCCAATCGAGAGTGAAAGGAAACCCCATTAGAAATTCCGGTGGGGCATTATTTCTAACGGGGTAAAGAAAATAAAGTAAGGAGGTCGATATGAAAAGGCTGATGGGTTACCATATAATCATTGCGCTTGTTCTCTCCCTCTGTTTTGCCCTATCCATTATGGCTCAGGAGAAGAAAGAGACAGAAGGGGTTTATACCATCAAGAAAGGGGATACGCTCTGGGACATATCGGAAAAATTTTTGAAGGATCCATTCCTCTGGCCGAAATTGTGGCAGAGAAATCCTTATATCACCAACCCCCACTGGATCTATCCGGGAAATCCCGTTCGCCTCTCTGCCTTTGAGGAGGCGAAGAAGGAAGAACCCCCCAGGGTGGTTGAGGAAAAGCCCAGGGAGGTAAAAGAAGCCAAACCAGAGGTGGCGGAGGTGAAGGAGGTAAAGAAGGTTGAGCCTCCTCCGGTCGTTGAGAAGAAGTTAGAGGTGATTGCAGAAAAGAAACCGGTTGAGGAGAAGAAGGTTATTCGGGAGATTCGTTCCGCAGGATTTATCGCCGGTTTTGACTACAAGGGGATTGGCATCATCCTTGACAACAAGGAGGGTAAGAACCTTATGGCGGAAGGCGATGTCCTTTACCTGGCCTTTAAGACGGCGGAAACCATTTCGATTGGAAATAAGTATACGGTCTTTCGGGCCTCGGACATCATTCGGGATCCTGTGACAGAGAAGAAGATAGGCAGAAAGTATAGCATCTCCGGGAATATCGAGATTATCGATCAATCCGGGAATTTTTATACGGCAAGAGTGCTTGAAGCCTTTGACGCGATTTTTAAGGGCGATATGATCCAGCCCTACTCAAAGGAGAAGATGGAGATCGGACTGAAGAGATAAGCGGCAAGTGGAATTTCCATTATAGTCCAAAGCTTTGGAGATAGTTGAACATCTCCAAGGCTTTTTTTGTCATCCGATTCCCCTTTCATAAAGCGAAGGCGTTTTTTCATAGGTTTCATGATGGCCGAAGATCTCTTTTGCTGGTTGGCATTAAATTTCGTTCCCGGAGTCGGCGCTATTTTCATCAAAAGACTCCTCGATCGGTTTCAGACCCCAGAAGCCGTCTTTCAAGCTTCAATGAAGGAATTGCTTGAGGTCGAAGGCCTGGGAGTGAAGGTGGCCAGTGAAATTAGAAAGGGACCTTCTGAACAGGCGGTGAAGAATGAGTTGTCTTCGCTGGAGAAATCAGGTGGGAGGATAATCACCTTGAAGGATGAAGCGTATCCTCCCCGTCTCCGGGATATCTACGATCCGCCCGCCTTGCTCTATTTGAAGGGGGAGTTGAAAAAGGAGGATGAATTAGCCGTTTCGATTGTGGGGAGCAGAAAGACCACCTCCTATGGAAGGTGGATCACAGAGAAGATCAGCCAGACTCTTGTTCGCTACGGCGTGACCATCGTGAGCGGAATGGCAAGAGGGGTCGATTCGGTGGCCCACTGGGGGGCGATTTCAGGGGGCGGGAG
>Ga0214473_10002500_pt1 | contig 22576 bp, 11 predicted proteins | sample RVTome_7_FD_203509 | JGI IMG/M metagenome (GOLD analysis project Ga0214473, IMG submission 203509) | Soil microbial communities from uranium-contaminated site in the Upper Colorado River Basin, Wyoming, United States - RVT98D197 | ecosystem: Environmental > Terrestrial > Soil > Contaminated >... | reverse complement strand
TCCAACAGACCGGCCGGATCGTACGTATTCGCATCCTGGCCCGCGCCGGCAAGCACGCCCAGCGGGCCGGCTTTGTCGGCATCGTTGACGTCAGCGAACGACGTTCCCAAATACACGTCGTGGCTGGCGGCGAATGGCCCGGGGGTCCAGCCCAACACGACATCACGGAGCACGTCCGCGTCCTTATCCCCGGGCGTGGGGTTGGCGGCAATCCCGGTCACCGGCCCCACACCGGCCATGGCGTCCTGGATCTCCTCCAGCGTCAGGGCCGTATCGTAAAGGCGGAAATCATCCATCCGCCCGATGTAGCCCCCGTCCGTAAAACTTGGCCTGGCGCCGATGATGAATGACGTGACGCCCGTCATGACGCGAGTCATATTCGTGCCGCTGTGCCAGAGTACCCCATTGATATAGATTTGCTGAGCGCCGGTGTCCGCATTCTTCACGAAGGCCCAGTGCACCCACGCTCCCTTCTGATACTGCGCGGGCAACGCCAGGCTGATGCGGTCGTACGCGGTGCCATCATACCCCGTATCGAAGTACGCGGAGCCGTTGCCCCAGGGAATATGAGCGGACGCCTGCCTGTTTCCACCGGCGTCATAGGCGGAGAACACAACGTGGTTTCGCGGCAACTCAGGGCCGCCAAAGGCCCAGAAGCAGATGGTCATTTGCCTTCGGATCGGGTCCCACGCTTGCGGAGCGACCTGCACGGCGGACGCGCCGTTCAAAGACAGAGCTTTGCCGTACATCCCGGTATCCCAGACGGGACTGCCCATGAATGTGCCCGGATGCCCTCGGCCGGAGGAGTCGGCCGTCGTGGTGCCGGTGCCCTCGTCGAACTTCCACCAGCCGACGAGTTCGCCGCGGGCCACACTAGCCATCAGACCTGCACCCAACACCAGAACAACAAACATCATTCGCATCAATCTGTCAGACATGGTTGTCCTCCGTCAATTGTGGCGCAGCGGCTACTGGGCCGCAGGGCCGACCTGGATGTCATCGATGTAGAGTAAGCCTGTAGCGCCGGAAGCGGGTTTGGCTTTGTCACCGACGCCGATGATCGTCTTCTTGACGCTGTCGGTCTTGACGCCCGCCGAGCTGAACGTGCTCAGCGGAATGCTCCACGGCGTCCATGCGCCCATGATGACCGCGTCCGGATCGGGGTGGATTACCGTGGCCTTCCCGCCACTACTGTCCTCGACTGTGACATAGAGCCTGTCCGGGAGGTTGCCGGCGGGCTGCTCGACGCCGAGTGATACCGACTGCCACTGGCCGGTCACATTGCCCGTCGTGGCGATGCCGGAGAACTCCGCCTGGGTGACCGCTCCAGTGGCATGACTGGTCACGGCCAGGCCGATGTAGACGTTGGTATTCATGGAGATCGTCTGCGGATTCCAGACCATCGGCGTCCAAACCGTGGGCGCTTCACCCGTCGCGTAGTAACCGAAGAACTGATCACCTTTGCGCTCTACCTTGACCCAGGCCGGCGTACGCACGGCGATCTGTTCGGGGGTCGCCACAGGTGTGTCGCTGGTGGCGCTGGCGCCCAGCGACAACCGGGCTTGGAAGCGAACGCCATTGTCGCCGGCCCACATGATGTAGGCCCAGCTACCCGTTGGGTCCAGGTTCCCGCGGATCATCACGCCGGCCTTGGCCCAGGCGTTGGTGTTGTCCAGACGATCGACTCGGGCAATGATCGAGCCGTCGCCGGCAAGCTGCTTATAAACGAACCGACCCTGGTCTGTGGTGCCGTAGATATCCGTGCCCACGCCGTTCATCAGGATGTGGCCGGGCTCTTTCTCCAGGAAACCGATTGGACTACCCCGGAAGGCCAGGGACAGCGTATCGGACCCTTGAATCGTCCAGTCCTGGGCCGAGGTCCAGGTCCGCTGGGCTTCGGAAACGGCGACACTGGTGTTGTCATAGTACAGCGGCATGGATTGCCTGCCGCCGTTCACGATCGAGGTTTCGGCGATCGTCTTGCCATACTGCGGGCTGTCCGTCGACCAGATGTCGTGTCCGACAGCCGACCCTGTGCCGTTGCCGGGATTGTCCACCGGGAAGAATGGGTCTGCCGAGAAGCCGAAGCCATCGACCCACGCCTGGAAGAGCCGGGTCGGCGACTCGTTCGTGTAACTTTCAAAATCATCGACGATCAGGTAGGTGGCCACGGTGAAGCTCCAGACCATTCCCTTCCAGGGGCTCTTGGGATGGCCTTCCTTGACCTCATCCACGCGCCAGTAGTAGGTCTGACCCCACAGCAAAGGCTCCGCCGGCGTGAAAGTAGTCTCCACTTGGCGGCCGCGGTACACGCCCAGAGGCTCAGCGGGGGTGGCGTTCTGCACAGCGCCCGCGTCAGTGCCAAAGTATACGTCGTGAGCCTCGGCGTTGGCGCCCGGCTTCCAGCTCAGAGGCGTGGCGCGAGGCTCATCGGGTACCGACCGGTCGGCCGGCTTGGGATCGATGGCAAGATTCGGGTCACCCGTCATAACGACCTGGATCTCCGAGATGGCCAACGCCCGGTTGTAGAGGCGCACGTCATCGAGCATGCCGCCCCACATGGCGGTGGCGTTTTCCCGTCCGCCGATCGCGACATAATAGAGGTTGCTTCCGATCGCGGTGGCGCCTCGATTCTCCGCATCCAGTTTCCCGTTCATGTAGAACTTCTGGTTGGTCCCCGGATCGGGAACGGTGTAATCGAAGGTCAGGGCGACGTGGGTCCATTCGGCGGTCGGCAGGGCGGTGTTCGACAGAAGGCCCGGGGCCGCGCCGGTGGTGCGAAACTGGAAGCGTCGCGTCGCGGCGTTGTCGAGACGGAAACTATAGGATGCGTTCCAACCGCCGTGGCGGATGGGTGCGTCGTAGCCGGCCCCGCCATACACCCACATGGCTACCGTGCCTGCCGTCGTGATATTCAGGCTGGGACTGTACGGAACGTAAACGCATTCGTCCCTCCCGTTCAGATTCAGGACGCCGTTCGCCGGAGCGTAGGGTCGCGTATTGACCGTGACGATATTGGCGTCGTTGATGGGTCGTCCGTGGTTCTCGTTGCCGCTCACATCGAGATACCCATCATCGAACGGCCACCAGCCCACGAGGTTAGGATCGCCGGAAGCGGTCGTCTCGAAGCTCCAGACGTCGCCTGTGTGGGTCTTGGCCCCATCGAACTCATCCACACGCCAATAGTAAATGGTGTCATGCTTGAGGGTTTCGGGAGCGTAATTGGGATCCGTCGTTGCGCCTTTGTCGACATCGGCGGCCCCGGCGGCGACTTTGGTTTGATCCATGCCGAAGTACACGTGGTGTGACACCGCACCGGTTCCCGGCGCCCAACTGAGGACCCGGTTCCTGTTCACATAGAGGGCCCCATCCGGCGGGTCGGGGACTGCCGCCTTGTCCGATGCGACTGTGAAGCTCCAGACGCCGCCCGGCCAGATCTTGTCCGGATGCAGATCATTGACCTCATCGACGCGCCAGTAGTACGTCGCGCCAGAGACGAGTCCCGTGACATGGTAGTTCGGGTCGGTCGTGAAGCCTCTGTCGGCGCCGGCGGCACGAGTGTTCACGTCGGCGACCTGATCGCTGAAATATACGTGATGGCCGTTCATGGCGGCCACGTTCGACCCCTGCCACCACTCCAGCAGCACATCGGTCGTGCTGACGGTGCCACCATTCCTTGGCGTCGGGTCCGTCGCGTCCTTGACGCCGGCAATGGTCTTGATCTCAACCGGGTTCAGGGCGCGGTTGTAGAGACTGCCTTCGTCGAGCATCCCCTGGAAGAACCATCTTCCGGCCGGCTGAGTGTAGGTCTCTGCGCCGAGGAACAGCGGACCAGTGTTGGTCGTAAGCGGGTTGGCCGATCGGTTCTCGGCGTCCAATTTCCCGTTGATGTAAATCTTCTGATTGTTTCCCGGTGCGTTCACGTCGAACGTGACTGCGATGTGGGTCCACTCGGACAGCGGCAGTCCCATGCCGGAGTTCAGAGCGTTGACGGTGTCGCCGCCGCGACTGCGCCAGTTCAACTGCCGGTACGTCACCGGGTCGTCGTCGAGACGAATCCCCAGGTTCTTCCAGGCGTTTCCGTCCCCGGCGACGCCCTTGACCATGATTGCGTCGGCGGGCGTGCCGGTATAATACACCCACATCTCGAACGTGACCGCGTTGGTCACATCCAGGCTCGCGCTGTGTTCGACGCGCAGAAAGGCGCCGGTGCCGTTGAGCGAGATCGCGTAGCCTTCCTTGCCCGGTGCGCCTGGGGTGACCCACGCGGCGCCGTTCATCAGGGTGGCATGGTTGTTGTTTCCGCTGCCGTCATGGGCGATGGTGCCGGCGCCTTCATCGAATGGCCACCAGGCGACAAGTCCCGCACCGAGGTCAACGTCGCCCACACACATCGGCGTGAAGCTCACCAGCAGCACAAGAGCAGCCAGATACGTCGCTTTTCTACACATGACTATCCTCCTTCACAGATGGTAAACGAGACGTCTATTCGACTGTTGCACGACCTGTTTTCGGGCCTTGCGGACAAGGCCGGTATGACCTCCAACCGATGATTACAGCCGGGCACCGGGATCTTCGGCCGAATCACAAAGCCGATTCAGCCAATTAACTTATCGGACCTTCCCGTGCGTGTCGGCTTCTTCTCTCGTCAATTCCAGGGCCGGCTCGGCGAACAGGGCCCAACTATACTGATAGTCTCCGGGGTGGGTCGTAGCCAACGTCAGAAAGCGATCGTTGGACCCGAGTTGCACCTCGATACGCTGTGACTGGGGCGGTGCGGCAGCCAGTGTCGCGTGAAAGCGAACCTGACCGTTCACCAGTACCCAGAAATCGACCTTGATGTCAGCCGGGTCTCTCCCTCTGCAGAATGGGATGACCGATTCGGACACGCCGCACAATGCGACGAAACGGTCGATTCCCGCTCGGGGCATCGCCGCGCGAATGGCGTTCAAGTCGAATGTGATCCCGGCGTTAGGATGTATCCCAATCGAGGGACTTGTCTTTGTATCGTATATATGGCCCGCCAGATGCCCGGACTGGGCTCCCAGCGAGCCGGCCTCAAATATGGCTCTATTGATGATCGTCTCGTAGCACTTGCCGCACGTTGCGGGGCACTGCTCGAAGCGGATGCCCGTGGAGGTAATGACGGCGGAACCATCGTTGCTGTCAGGAATGAAGACCCCATCGACAAAGGGGAGCGACGGCACGGTCCGAAATCCGTTGTCGTTCCTCTTCAGGACCCGGCGGCCGGAGATGATCTGGCCGGTGGACGGGTCGATGCCGCGGCCTAAAACGCCCGTATCCAAGCCGTTGCCGCCTCCGATGATGTCGGCCAGGCCTAGTCGCTTGCCGGGGATGCCGAATCCCTCTCCCGCAGGCATGACACGCGAGAACAGGCGAGCACGCTGCTCCAGCGGGACACGACTCATGTGTCCGACCGCATCGACGGTCATGGCCTCGTTCTTGACGAGTCTTTGCGGGGAATTCGTGGCATCGTCACCGCCGCTATGTGCGAACCCGATTCTGCCGTCAAAGACATGCACCTCGGTGTTGCCTGCGTTGCCCGCCAGCAGCCCGAATTCCGTGCCGAAATCGACAATGCTGGAGGCCGGGGTCTTGACGGCAAAACCTGTTGCCGAAGGAGGCACCTTGGCGGTGATCCAGCCGCTCTCCAGGAACATGCGATTGGCGCTGCGCAGATCGAAGGTGCTCGGCGCCTGCAAAATGACCTCGGCGCCTTTGTTCAGCTTGATTCGGGCATACCCCTCTTCCAGCGTCATCAGGCCGGCTCGCAGCTTGCCCGTCTGTTCCATGGGGGCATCCCACTTGGCATTGGCCGAATCCATGAGTACGCCCAGGGTTCGATGTGCGTAGACGTGGAAACCGAGGACCGTGAGGATGCCCAGCGCAAACAGACAGACAGCCGCTGTTTTGACCAGCCTGGCTCCGACCATCGCGAATCGCTGTGCGGCCTGAGCGGCTCCGCAGATGCCGGACCATAAGTCCCACTCCGCCGCCTGGGTCTGCGACTGTAACTGGGCCCGTTGTTCCTCGGCGAGAAAAGCGGCAAGCTGCTGGCTCGCGTAGCGTTCGATCTGGCGGATTCTATCCTCCTCGGATACGTCGTTCATAGTGACCCCGTGAGGCGTTTCTCTTGATGCCCTTACGGGCACGCTATGACCAGGGTCGGCGCCCACAAGGGTCTCCGCCTTCGGCAGGCTCCCCACGAGATCCATCAGGCTGACATAGGTGGTGATAAACTCCAGGTAGTAGCTGCGAGCCACCTTGTTCGTGGCTATTTCCTGGTCGAGGAGGGCAAACTGTCCAGCGGAGATCGTGCCGTCGAGAGACCGAACGATCCACTCCGCGAAGTCTGATGGGATCGGATTCCCCTGGCTCATGCGAATTCCTCTTGGCTGATGGTCTTGCGAACACATCGAAGCAGCGCGTCGTGGATTCGGGCGATTCTCTTATAGATGCCTTGAATGGACCGGCCCATCTGTTCGGCAATGCTCTTGACGCTTGTTTCGTCCCGGTACCGCATGCAAATCAGCTCGTAGTCCTTCTGACTGAGTTTGTCGATGCAACTGCGCAGGGCCTGCACCCGGCTGTCGGTTTGCTCCACGAACGGCTCGGACTCGTCATGAAGCAGGTCCATGGCGGCCTGGCTCAGGAGAATGCTTCGCGTCGAATGCCGCTTACGAACGCTGAGGATCTGGTATTTGGCCACGGTAATGCCCCACGCCACGAAGCTGGTGCCCCGCGTGAAACCGTCGAACTTGGACCACATCAGAAGGACCGTTTCCTGGAACAGATCATCGGCGTCCACCTGGTTGGGGACCATCGCCAGGATAAAGGCATAGATCCGCTTCTGGTTTGCCATGAGCAAACGCAAAAACTCATTTGTCTTCGAAGACTCACTCATAAATCATCCAAGAGGGAATATCTCGAACGGTGGAGAATTCCACCACGAAAATGCGTCAGCCCGAGTTTTTGCCTTGTGCGGACAGACCAGCGCCTTCGGCAGGACAAGACCTCCCCTGAAATGCCGTAGAAATGCTTCCTACCGACCCATAAGCCGGTGAGGACGTTGCCCGGAGCACATAGGCTCGCGTCGAAGTCAGGGCCGCCTCAGAACGGCTTGGCGACCGGCTCAGTCTTACCGGAAAGCCAGAGAGTCTCTGCTTCGGACAAGGCTCGGTCGTAGACGCGCACCTCGTCGATAAGACCAATGAACAGCTTGTAGAGACTGCCGTCGCTATGGTTGGTGATTGCACCGATATACGCGTTGTGTTGAGTCGTGCCGGAGAGATTATAACCGGCCCCGACGGGCTCGGTTGCCTCCAGACGCCCATCGATGTAAATCTTGATGGAAGTGCCCTCTCTCTGGCCGGCAACAAAATGCCACCGGTCATCATTCGTCTTGGTCGTGGAGTGAGCCTGTTCCTTCGTCACATCGTCGTCGCAGACCAGGGAGACAACACCTTCGGTCACTTCGCTCATGATAAGGGCATAACGATGCCCGCCAGTGTTATCTCCGCCTTTGGCGAAAATGGTTCCCTTGTTATCGTCTCCAGTCCCCGTGATGCCGGTCTTGAACCAAGCCGTCACGGTCCAATCGCCGGCGCCGAAGTCGAGCACGGCGGGATTGCCGAGGTTTACATAGCCGGCATCGTTGACCTGGACAGCCGTCCCTTCACCGAGCCTGCCCGGGCTGACCAATTGCCCATCCACAATGGCGCCGTTCAGGCCGCTGCCGGAACTGTCGTTGGCATTACCCTCAAAGTCGTAGTGCGCCAGCAGACTCGCGCCGGCCGGCTCCGCCGGCGTAATGTACTCGGGGGTCCGAGGATACAGTCGGATGTCGTCGATGTACACGACGCCCGTTGCCCCGACGCCCTCGATCCCGACCGTCAGCTTTGTGACATTGCTCAGGTTGCCGCCGACGGTGGATAGATCGATGGGCCATATCTGCCATCTTGCCGTGGCGATGTCACCGGCGTCCCCGTCGTATGACACCTTGATGTTGTTGATCTTGAGGTACAATTGTCCGGTGTTGCCCGGATCGCCGTAGAAATAGAGTGACAGGCTCTTGATGCCGTGAGTGGTCCAATCCTGGGCCGGGAACGTGCACTGAGCCTCCGAGGTTGCGACGTTCGTATTGTCGTAGGCCACCGGCATGGACTGTCTGCCGCTCTTGACGATAGTTCGCTCCGCAACATCACCCTGCATGGGGTCGTAACCGACGACGGCCCCGGTGCCGTTGCCTGAGTGGCCCTGCGGGAAGGAATCGTCCGGAGAAAAGCCCAGGCCGTCGATCCAGGTCTGGAAGAGCCGTTTGGGCGAGTTGTTGGTGTAGGATTCGAAGTCATCGACGATCACATACTCTTGCGTCGAGAAGCTCCAGACGTCGCCTTCCCACAGGCTCGGAGTCGCGGCCTCATTGACCTCGTTGACCCTCCAATAGTAGACCTGTCCATACTCCATAGCGTGCGGCGTGAAGCGTCTCTCGGTCACGACCTCGACGGGCGCCGTGCCGTCGATCACCGCCTGCTCATCCGTGCCGAAGTAGACCTGGTGTGTAACCGCCTCGCGGCCGGCTCGCCAACTGAGGACGCCGTCCACGGCCACGTCCGTCGCTCCGGAGGCCGGCTGCGGCGCTCTGGCCTGGACGGGGATGTAGAAGAACCGCACCTCGCTCAGGCCGGTCCGCAGTGTTATTCCGCCCCAGTTGCTTCGGATCGTCAGCCGGACGAACTTCGCCTGCACGCCGGCCATGTCCACGATCTCACCCGCCGGGTACGAGTCGCCGCCTGGGGCCTGGTCGAACACCTCGTCACGCAGCGTGCTCCACGCGGCCCCGTCCAGCGAATACTCGATGGTGACATCCTTGGCGCCGAAGCCGACGATGCTTTCGACGTTCTGGTTCGAGTTCCAGACCCACAGTTCATGGAGCTTGCAGACCTGCTCGAATTCATACTGGATCCAGGCGGGCAACTGTGTGCCATCGCCGGTGAGCCACATGGCGGTGTTCAGCGTCGAGTGCTGATCGCCGGTGAGTCCGGAGCCGTCAACGGTGTTGGCCGGCCCCATGTCCTTGGCAAACGAGCTGGCCGTGGCCGTCACGTTCGCGATGGGATAGCCCACCGGCTCGGTGGTAAAGGACCACACGTCGCCTTTGTACACGGTGTTATCCGGAGCCCCATTGACTTCGTCCACGCGCCAATAGTACGTCGTGCCGAAATCCAGTCGTTCGGGATCAAAGGTCGTGCCGTCCCGGCCCTTGCCGGCGAGCACATTGAGGGGATTGGCTACGGACGCATCGTTCACACCGCTGAAACTGGTTCCGAAGTAGACATCATGGGTGACGGCGAATTCTCCGGGAGCCCAGGACAGCATGGAATCCACCGGGACATCGGTCGCCTTGTTGGCAGGCACTGGATCAGTCGGTAGCCCCGGCCGGCCGAAGACAAGCTCCACGATGTCCGCCGCTGACAGAGCACGGCTATAGATCCACACCTCGTCGATTGAGCCGGGCCAGCCGCAATTGGTGCACGCGCTTCTCGCTCCAATCAGGACAGCCTGTCCGTTGTTGCTGTGTTGGCTGGCGGGGATGCTCGCTGTGTTCGTGCCGCGCAGCTCACCATTGACATAGACCTCCGTCACCTGTCCGGGGCGGTAAACACCGGTCATATGGACCCATTCATCCGTCGGCAGAGACCGCGTGTCGCGAGCGCTGATGTTCGTATTCGCGTCCCGTGCAATCTGGAACGTGGCCGGATATCGGACGCCCCCAATGTCGTTCTCGATGTTCAGGCTCCACGACCTGGCGCCGCCTCCGCCGGCTTTGGCGATGATACGGGCGTTGTTCGTGGTCCCACTGTTCAAGAACACCCAGGCGGCCAAGGTCATTTCGCCGGTGATCCGGAACTCGGGCTTGTCGCCCAGGTTGATGTTCGACGTCGCCGCTCCGTCAAACCGCATCGCCGAATCAGCGTTGCCGGTTCTGTCGGTCGTCGGCGTCGCGTTGCCGTTGATCGTCCCATCCAACCCGTGCCCGCTGGCGTCCACGGCATCGCCGTCAAGCGGCCAGTACCCGACGACGCCGGTCGCGATGTCGCCCATGGCCGGTGACACGAACACCATGCCCAGAACTAGTCCCACGATTGTCGGAAGCAGTGATTTCCTGGCCATTGCAGCTCTCCTCACAAGAAGACGTGTTACGTCCTGGCATGAGCCAAAACCAACCTGTCTTATAGCATGCAAGTGACCTGTTCGTCAAGGGAAAAGTGCCTCACGACATCCCTTGACGATAACACGCCGGCAGCCTGAAGAAACGTGCGTCTTGAGAATTGGCGATTACTGTAGGCGTGTGGTGACATCATTGCCCCTTTCCGTGAAACTTGATGGCACTTTCACAAATTCGTAGAGGGACAGCCTACCCGGCTTTGGGTTGTCTGGCGAGAAGATTTCGGCTAAAGTGTCGCCCACGATGGGTGACCGTATCGCCCGTGGGGACCGGCTCATAAAGACTGACTGGAGGTTCAAGACGGAATGAGCAGAGCACGCGACAAGATACTCCTGCTGTTCACAATCATAGTCGGTGGCGCATGGGGACCGCTGTCCCATGCCGCGGACTGGCCCCAGTGGCGGGGGCCGACCAGAGACGGTGTGTGGTCCGAAACCGGGATCGTCGAGCGATTCGAGGCTCGCGAGCTGCCCGTCAAGTGGCGGGTAGCCATCGGCAGCGGCTATAACGGCCCGACGGTCGCCGACGGACGCGTGTTCGTCATGGACCGTGTCACGCAGCCGAGCCAGCAGGAGCGGGTCCATTGTTTCAACGCACAAACGGGCGAGAGCCTTTGGTCATACGCGTATGAATGTCCCTATGAGCGGGTGGAATACAAGGCCGGTCCACGGGCGTCCGTCACGATCTGCGACGGTCGGGCCTACTCGCTCGGCACGATGGGACATCTGCATTGCCTCGAGGCGAAATCGGGCAAAGTGATCTGGAGCCACGACTGCAGGCAGGAATACCAGTCGAGGGTCCCCGTGTGGGGCATCGCCGCCGCACCGTTGACGGAAGGAGACCTCGCCATAGTGCAGATTGGCGGTAAGGAGAACGCCTGCCTGATGGCGTTTGACAAAGCCACGGGGCAGGAGCGATGGCGGGCGCTGAATGATCCGCTCTCCTATTCCGCGCCGATCATCATCGAGCAGGCGGGCAGGCGGGTGCTCGTGTGCATCACAGGCCAGCAGGTCGTCGGCCTCGATCCGCTGACAGGCCGGCTCTACTGGGAAAACCCCTTCCAACCAAAGGAGATGGTTATCACCATCGCCACGCCGGTCTTCGACGGCAAGCACCTCCTCGCCACGAGCTTCTATGACGGCTCGCTCCTGTTGAAGGTACATCAGGACAAACTCGCCGTAGAGCAACTCTGGCGCCGGCGGGGGGTGAGTGAGCGTGACACCGACGCCCTGCACTGCTGCATCTCCACGCCGATCATCCAGGGCGATCACATCTACGGCGTGGACAGTCACGGCGAGCTGCGCTGTCTGGACCTCAAGACCGGCGACCGCATCTGGGAGGACTTAACGGCGACACCAAAGGCTCGCTGGTCCAACATCCACATGGTCCGCAACCGTGACAAGGTCTGGATGTTCAACGAGCGTGGCGAGTTGGTCATCGGCCATCTCGCCCCCGACGGCTTCCAGGAAATCAGCCGGACCAAACTGATCGCTCCAACTCAGGACCAGCTCGACCAGCGAGGCGGCGTCACCTGGTCCCACCCCGCCTTCGCCAACCGGTGCATCTACGCCCGCAACGACAAAGAACTCCTCTGCGCCGACCTTACTGCCAAGCCGTAGCGAGGTTCTCATCGCCACCGGCGACGGAAATGCTCCACGCTTCAGACAAATCGAGAGTGGGATTTGGGAGTCCCTATTCTATTCCTTCGCCCCGTGCTTACGGAGCAGTTCGGCGACTTCCTCATGGTTCTGCTGTTTTGCCAAGGACAAGGCCGTCTGTCCCTCACTGTCTTTTACGTTTACATCCGCACCCTTGGCCAGCAGCAGTGTCACCACATCCTTGTCGCCGCGTTGGCACGCTATATACAGCGGCGTCACGCCTTCGCTCGTCTGGGCGTTGATCTCCGCGCCTTTCGCCAGGAGCAGTCTCACAAGCTCCGCATCTCGGCCGGCTGCCCTGTGTAGCGGCGTCACGCCGATGGACTTCGGGAACGGGCCGCCGGTGATTCTGGCATTCACGTCGGCGCCTTTGGCGATCAACAGTTCGACAAGGTCCATGCGCCTGGAATGAAACACAAGGTGCAGCGGTGTCTTGCCGTCACGGTCTGCAGCATTGACGTTTGCACCTTTGGCCAGAAGCAGCTCTACCGCATCCTTGCAGCCGCTGATGGCCGCTCCATGCAGCGCCGTTTGGCCTGTCTTGTCTGTGGCATTGACATCGGCGCCTTTGGCGATCATGAATTGGGCGACATCGATATTATCTGTCAGGACAGCAGGGAAGAGCGGCGTCTGGCCGCCCTTATCCCTCACATCAACGTTGGCGCCCGCTTCGATAAGACTTCTCACTTTCGCCAGGTCTCCCACCCGCGCCGCCAAATGGATGGCAGAGATCGGAGCAGCGCCCTTGGCAGTCAGCAACTCGACCAGATCCTGGCGACCCTCCATAGCCGCCAAGTACAGCGGCGTATTGCCCTGCTTATCCTCCGCGTTGACATCGGCACCCCCGGCAATGATTAGTTCTACGATGTCCTTATCATGCTGCCAGATCGCAAAGTCGAGCGGGGTATGACCATAAGCATTGTCCCTTGCGTTGACGTTGGCTCCTTTGCCCATGAGGAGCTTGACGGCATCCTTGCTTTCGTTCCAGATCGCGTAGTAGAGGAGGGTGAACCCACTCTCGTCCTTCGCATTGACATCGGCGCCCTTTGCCAACAGCAAGTCCATGATCTCCTCGCAGTTGTGTGTCGCCGCATAGTATAGAGGTGTCTTGGCGGAGGTGTCTTTTGGATCGACATTGGCGCCTTTACCGATAAGAAACTCTACGATGTCCTTCTTGCCGGAATCGGCTGCGGCGTGCAAAGCAGTGCCGCCATCATCTGCTTGCGAATTTATGTTGATCCCCTCTTGCAGGGACTTTTTCAGTTTCTCTATGTCTGCCAGGTAAGCAGCAAGGTGCAGAGCAGGAACTTTGGCTCCTCTTGCCACCAGAAGTTCAACCATTTCTTTGCGACCAGGCGCCGGGCTTCTCATCGCTTCAAATAGAGGCGTCCTGCCATACCTCTCCTTCGCCTCGAGATATGCCCCTTTGCCGAGCAATAGTTCGACGGTTTCCTTGTTCCCGCTCGCGGCGGCACAGTGCAGAGGTCTCATCCCATTCCAACTGGAGGCATTGACATATGCTCCCCGGTTGATGAGTAATCCGGCCACTTCTGCATGGCCTTTTTCGGACGCACAATGTAGCGCCGTCCCTCTCTCGTTGTCTTTTTCGTTGACGTTAGCGCCCTTTGAGAGGAGCGCTTTGACCTTCTCGATATCACCGGCAAGAGCCGCCTCATGGAGCGGCGGCGTCAATCGGGTTTGTGGCCTGGGAGCCTCGGTCTGGGCGCGCGCGGTCAGCACCAGGGTGGTTGGGACCGTCCAGAATGCTGCAAGAAGGACGGTGCTCGCTGCTATCAGACTCGGACGTTTGTAGAATCTCTTTCCTGGTCTTAACATGGTCTTGATCCTTTCCTCGATGTCTCTGACGGAACCGACGATGGCTAACGACGGGATGGGATGAGCCGACCGGCGCTCGGCGGCTAAGGCGTCCACGATAGCCTCAGTGTAGTGCTCGGGCGGCGCGTTGAGGTGAGCGACGGCCGTCTCATCACAGCATTTCTCGCGTTCCTGGCGGATTTTCCGGTTGGCCCACCAGACGAGCGGATGAAACCAGTACACCGCCTGGACCAGGACCTGAAGCAGATTGACGCCTGCGTCAAAACGGGCGATGTGGCTGAGCTCGTGGGCCAGGATGCTTCGCTGCCGGTCCGAGCCGCTCAGACCGACAAAATCCGCCGGCAAGTAGACACTTCCCCGCAGCATGCCCCAGACGAATGGCTGGCTGATATCCTCCACCAGCCAGATTCTCGGCCACCTTCTGAACTTGAAGCCCAGCGACAACTCCTGGATGGATTTCTGTAACACCGGCGGGAGCGGCTTGCGTCGCTCCCGCAGCCAAGCGGTATACCGGATGGCTCTGCCGCCGACCCAGAACAAGAAGATCAATACTCCTGCCATCCATGCAGCGGCAATCAACTCACGAGTGCTCGGCATTGCACGTGCTGACTCGCGTGGTTTTGGAGCTCCGTCGGCTAAAACCGGGACTTCGGGTGTAGAGTGCTCCTGCGGCAGGTCCAGGAGTGCCACGGAGGGGCTCGAAGACCGTTCCGGCAGGACTGCCAGGGGCACGGTCAGAAGCGGGGGCACGAGACATTTGGCCAGGACAATCAGCCACAAGAGATAGCGTATGTGGGCGCTTCGGTTTTGAAGGGCGAACGAGATCAGGCCCACAATCGCCGCCAGAAGTGCTATCTGCCAGCTCTGGGCGAACAAATAGTTGACCATGTAATCTGCGTACGCATTCATGGCAATCACTCCACAGAAAGCCCGCAAACTATTGCTTCTTCTTCGCTAGTTTCTTCAATCTCTCGATGTCCTCATCGGTGATCCCGCTGTGCAGGGCCAGGTGTTGCATGAGAGGCACGGGATTTCCGCCGAACAGCCGCTCCACAAGATCGCCGATGGTTCTCCTGATCACGTCCTCCTTCTTCGCGGCGGGAGCATAGATGAACGCCTTGCCGCGAACGCGGTGCTTGAGGTATCCTTTCTCCTCCAGCCGGCGCAGAAGCGTGGCCACAGTCACGTAGGTCACCTTGCGATTGGAAGGCAGCGCATCGTACACCTCCTGCACCGTGGCCTCCCGGCATTGCCAAACCAAGCGCAGGATTTCCGTTTCGGCAGGACTCATCGCGGGACGTTTGCTTTTCGCCATGTGCATGCTCCTATGACAAATGTCATAGCTAATATATGACAGTTGTCATAGATGTCAACGGGAATTTCGGAATTCTCGAAAAAATTTTCTGGATCGCTGGCGGTCCGCTCCAGAAAGCCTATGGTCAGGCAGAGCCAAACGTCGGCCAGTTCTCCCTTGCGGGATCTGCCGTCAGGGGGTAACCTGGCGCAAAAGGATCGCGTCATGGACGCGGGTCGCTTGGTGGTCTACATCGAAGGAGGCCGATTATGGCGATGAATCTCACGCGACGTATGCTTCTGCGGAATGCAGCGGCCGGGGGGGTGGGCTTGATTCTGCTGAAGGACAGCCGGTCTGCCTGGAGCTTCGCGGCCAATGATAGGGTGAACGTGGCGCTGGTGGGGGTGGCGGGGCGGGGGAGTTGGTTCTCGGATACTATGCCGAAACTGTGCAATGTGGTCGCCATGTGTGATGTGAACGAGCGCAAGGCGGGGCCGTATTTCAAGGCGATTCCTGAGGCGAAGAAGTACTCGGATTTCCGCAAGATGCTGGAGGAGATGGATAAGCAGATCGACGCGGTCTGCGTCGCGACGCCGGACAATACGCACGCGGTCATCTCCGCGATGGCTATTCGCATGGGCAAGGGCGTGTACTGCGAAAAGCCGCTCACGCACGATGTCTATGAGGCCCGCTTCCTGCGTGATCTGGCGGCGGAAAAGAAGGTTGCGACGCAGCTCGGCAACCAGGGGACGGCCAGCGAGGCGTTCCGCCGGGCTGTCGAATTGATCTGGGGCGGCGTGCTCGGGGACATCCGCGAGGTACACGCATGGAACACGAATGGCGGCTCGGGCGAGCGACCGCTGCCCGTGGAGGAACACCCTGTGCCGGACTATCTCAAGTGGGACCTGTGGCTGGGCCCGGCCAAGTGGCGGCCGTATAACTCGCGTTGGGTCGAATGGCACACCTGGCGGGACTTTGCCACCGGCCAACTCGGCAACTGGGCCTCGCACACGATGAATGTCGTGTTCAAAGGACTCAAGATCGACTCGCTCTGGCAAAGTGGCTCTCAAGGGACAGAGCCTCGCCTGATCCGCATCGAGCCGGAGCTCTCGGGGGTACACCAGCACACGTTCCCGCAGTGGGAAGTCCTGCGATATCGGATTCCGCCGCGAGGCGATCTGCCTGCGATTACCGTGAACTGGTACAACGGCGCCGGCAAAGCCCCGCAGTGCCGCGAGCACGTGGAAGAGATGATCGGCTACCGCCTCGATTGGGGTGATGCGGGTGAGAAGGGGTGGGCGGACCATGCCGGCTGCGTGATCGCGGGCACCAAAGGCATGATCCATTCCACCGGGCACAACGCGACGTTTTCACTGTTGCCCAAGGACAAGTTCAAGGACTTCCAGGGACCGGCCCGGACGCTGCCTCGCTCGCCGGGCCACGAGCGCGAATGGCTCAATGCGGTCCGGGGCGGACCGGCGGCGATGTCGAACTTCAACTACGGCGGGCCGCTGGCGGAATTCGTGCTCCTCGGCAACGTCGCCACGCTCGTCGGCAAACCCATTGAATACGACCCAATGGCGACGAAGGTGGTGAACCTGGCGGAGGCAAACGATGCACTAAAGCGGGAATACCGCGAGGGTTGGTCGCTGTGATTGATGAAGGACGATTGATGATTGATTATTGTGGCCGCCAGACCTGTGGATGGCGATGCCACCTATCCGTTTTTCACGGGAGCAGATATGCACAGAGAGAGCATCACCCGACGTGGCGTCCTGCGAGGAACCGCAGGTATTTGTGCCTTCCCGCTCATCGTTGCGGCATCGGCTCTCGGCGGTGACGGCACGGAGGCCCCGAGCGAACGGATCACGATGGCCTGCATCGGTCTTGGCGGGCGGGGCAAGGAGAACATGCGGAGCTTCCTGAGCCACAAGAATTGCCGGGTGGTTGCCGTCTGCGACGTGAACGCCAACCGTCTCGAAGAGGCTCGCAAGATCGTGGACGAGCAGTACGGCGACACGAGCTGCGCGACGTGCCGCGATTATCGCGAGGTGCTGGCGCGGCGCGACATCGACGCCGTATCTATCGCGAGCCCGGACCAGTGGCATGTGCTGCAATCGGTGGAGGCGGCTCGCGCGGGCAAGGACATCTTCCTCGAAAAGCCGCTGGGGCTCAGCGCCAAGGACGACATCTCGCTGCGCCAGGCCGTGCGCGGCTACGACCGGGTATTCCAGTTCGGCACGCAGCAGCGCTCGGACCGCAATTTCGGCTTCGCCTGTGAGCTCGTGCAGAACGGGCGGATTGGAAAGCTCCAGAGGATTGTCGTCTCGGTGCCTGCCAGTCGTGCCGTGGGTCTGGTTTCGCCTTCGCGCGAGCCGTCGTGGCTCGATTGGGACATGTGGGTGGGGCCCGCCCGCTGGATGCCCTTCACGCAGGGCGTCATCGGCAATTGCGGCGAGTGGGGCCACATCAGCAACTTCTCCCTCGGCTGGATCACCACCTGGGGCATCCATCACGTGGATATCGCCCAGTGGGGCAGCGGCTCGGACAACAGCGGACCGGTGGAGGTAGAGGGGACCGGTGAGTTCCCGGGCGAGGGCCTTTATGACTGTGCCATAGCTTGGGATGTGACATGGAAATATGCGAACGGCGTCACAGTAAAGTTCATCGACAAGAGCAAACGCCGGCAGGGCGTGCTCTTCGAAGGCACGGATGGTCAAGTCTTCGTCGAGCGCGGCGTGATCGAGGCGGAGCCCAAGTCGCTGCTGCAGGAGCGCATCGGCCCGGAGGAGCGGCACCTGACGATCAGCACGGATCATTGGGGCAGCTTCCTCGACTGCGTCAAGACGAGAAAGACACCCGTGTCCTCCATCGAGTCGGCAGTCCGCACCGACACGGTCTGTCACATCTGCGATATCGCGATGCGCCTGGGTCGTAAGCTCCGCTGGGACCCCGCCGCCGAGCAATTTGTCAACGACGCCGAGGCCGATCGCATGCTGACCCGCTCATGGCGCAGTCCCTGGCACCTGTAATGGACAGGACCTAATGATCGAACGAAGAGACTTTCTGAAAGGCAGTGCCGCCGTCACGGGATCGGTCGTGGCGGGGGGACTTCTGCAGCGGTCTGACGGGCAAGAGAGCGAGTGCGGACCAGGGTGCATCGCTTGCGGCAACGCGCCGAAGCTGCCGCAGCGGGCGTACGGGGACACGGGAGAGAGACTGTCGATCATTGGCTTCGGCGGGATCGCGGTCAGCGGCGTCGAGCAGGAGCATGCCAATCGTTTCGTGGCAGAGGCGATTGAGAAGGGTGTCAACTATTTCGATGTCGCGCCGAGCTACGGCGATGCGGAGATCAAGCTCGGGCCTGCCCTGGAGCCATATCGCAAAAATGTTTTTCTCGCCTGCAAGACCGAACGGCGAACGAAAGAAGGTGCCGCCGCCGAACTGAAGGAATCACTCCAGCGGCTGCGGACCGACCACGTGGATCTGTACCAGCTCCATGCCATTTCCGACGTACAAAAGGACGTGGATACGGTCTTTGCCAAGGATGGCGCCATGGAGGCGTTTCTCGACGCGAAGAAGCAGGGGCGGATTCGTTATCTCGGCTTTTCCGCACATTCCGAGGAGGCGGCCCTGGCGGCGATGGAGCGGTATGAGTTCGACTCGATCCTGTTCCCGATCAACTTCGCCACGTTCTACAAGAGCAGCTTCGGCCCGCGCGTCATGGAGGCCGCCAAGTCCAAGGGCGTGGCGAGGCTCGCCCTCAAGGCCTTAGCCAGGCAGCAATGGCCGAAGGATGACCCGATGCGAAAGCAGTACGCGAAGTGCTGGTACCAGCCGCTGACGAAGCAGGATGAGGCCAAACTCGCCTTGTATTTCACGCTGAGCCAGCCGATCACCGCGGCGATCCCGCCCGGCGAGGAGTCGCTCTTCCGCATGGCTGTAGAGCTGGCGATGGGCTTTCGTCCGGTCTCGCAGCAGGAGAAACAGACCCTGCAGCAGATGGCCCAGGCCCTGAATCCCATTTTCACTAACAAGATATAGTCTATCGTGTATTGTTTGAACCTGTAGCTCGGATGATGCGGATGAGATACCAGGGCGTGGCTGGCTCTCCTATCGGAATGCGATAGCCATCTTGTGTCTTCTCTGCCGGGATCGGCTCTCCGATTGGCTTGGCGCCACTGTCGAGCGGGACGGCCTCAATCTGCTTGGCTCGCTCGATGCCTCGCAGTACGACGAACCCTTTGACCGGCTCGATGAGCGTGGGCTCGGCTCCCCAGTCCGTGAGCGTTGTCCTTTTCTCGTTCCATTTCATGCCGGTGTTGGCCGAATGTGCGGTGGTCACGAGGAGCAGCCGATCCGCTTGCGAGATCGGTTTATCCTCCAGCGAGGTCAGAACGACGGCACAGAATTCGTTCTCGACAGTGGCCGCAAGGTTTCTCAGCGGCCTGCCGGCGTGTTTGATGAATCCGATGACTGCCTGCGACTTGTCCGTATCGATTGTCACGAGCCCTTGCTTGGTCTGATCGCGATGCCATGCGAGCTCGCCGGTGTCGGAGGCTATTGCGTCCATCGCGTCCACTCTCGGGTATGGTCCGCCGGAGTTCTCGAAATCTCGTATCCGAGCGGCATGCACGAGGGCGAGAGCAGGGTCAAATCCGGGTGTGAAGAACGGCCGCTGTGAGGAGGCGAGGCGGATGCTCTCGCGGATTTCCTCGGGAGAATACGACCGATACATGGTCTCCTTTGCCGGCTGCACGTCGGCTCGCAGAAAGACGTGCGCACCGGCGGCGATGTTCATCATCTTCACCGGGTCCGGGCGAATCTCGAAATGGCTCGGCATCCGCGTGGTCCACTCGGCAGGGACCTTGTGCTCGAAAGTATAGAAGAAGATGCCGTCCCAATCGTGGAAGGCCGCATAGGCCGCGAGAATGCTGATGCCCTCGCAGGCGTACTCGTTCGGGAACGGATGATTGATCTCGGACACTGTGTAGGGCTTGCCCGCCATCGCCGACCGCGACAACTGCACGATTGTCGAGTTCAGGGGATCATTGACCATCGGCGTATTGCCGATGGAAAAACCCCGCTTTCCGGTTTTCGGGTCCGTAGTATAGTTGGGGTGCTGCCAGTACACGTGGCCGTCGATGATATCGCACTGCGATGTCGAAGTCAGGAGCGGGTAGCCGCTGTTGTAGTGATTGTGGTCGCTCGTGCCGGCGATGAGGGACTTCACGCCGAGATCGTTCTTCAGATGGTCGTGCATGCCCTTGAAATACGCCTGTTCGAGGTGCATGTAGAACGCCGCCTCGGTGTGGAAGCGTTTGGCGGGAGCATCCTTGAACTGCGCCTTGGTCAAACGCGGAATCGGCTCGCCTTCCCCAACGCCGGCCATCCGGCGAAGCTCGCTCAGGTCCTCAGGAGTGAGCGTCTCCCGCAGCCATGCGTTGTACTTCCTCGCAAGTTCTTCGGCGTACCACGCCGTGATGTCGGTCCACGTGCCGGGGTTCTTCTGAGTATTCTTGCCGAGCAATCGGTCGCTGAACCATGCCTCGACAATCGAATTCTCATTGACCAGTTCCACGATAGCGACGGCCGGCTCATGGCGATACTCACTGTTGGTGTACGGATTGCGATGCGTCAGAAGCTGCTGAGCATATTCCTTGTGCAGCATCTGAATCTGTTCATCGAAGTAGTTGACGACCTTGGCAAGACTGAGATGCTCATAGTCGTTCACGCCATCACCCTTGCGGAAGGTCCGTCCCACGTTGAGGTTCAGATTCGTATAGATGCCGCGTTTCTTCAGCTCCGCGACGAAGTAGTCGAGCGTATCCAACTGGTTCGGATCGAGCGAGCGGGTGTTATCGCTGCCCCGCACAAACAGACTCGCCGACCAGTTCGAATCCAGAAAGTGAAACCGCACGCAGTTGACCCCAAACTGCGCCAGATGCGCCGCGACAATCGGCGCATCGGCCCTGGATGGAAAACACGCCGCCCCAGTGACATTGACGCCCCAAATCCTGAACCGCTTGCCGTCCGGCATCACCAGGTGCCCATCCTTAATCCCGATAGCCCCATTCTTGCCCGCCGGGGCATCAAGAAACGACGACAGATCGACCAGCGGCGCTGCATTGTCCCGCCAGTCCACGACGAACGGCTGCATCGCAACTTCGGCGTCGGCCACAGCCGCTATTGTGAACGCGACAAGTAACGAGGTCAGAAGGTATCTCATGGTCACATCCCTTTCACGCGTAGAGCCTCTAACAGAATGGTCACGGCACGGTCTCTCTCTTGTCACCCCTGCGAAAAGCTTGCCCTCGACCCGATTGGGGGCAGGGGTCCAGGAAAGCCGCGGCGCAGGTGGATTCCCGCTTTCGCGGGAATGACATGGGGGCGGTCTTCCACTGCACCATCATTGTGTTAGAAGCTCCTACAGAGCGGTCAGTCAATGACAGCATACATGTCTCCACTCTCGCTGACAATGCCTCGCAACGAGCCTTGTCACAGACGGTCCCTGCGCTTCGCAGCCGAGCACAGGGGGGTGCCTGTATCCGGTCGCTGGAAATTGGCTTTGTTTCCACAGACGCACGATCAGGGTGCTGTTCTCATAACTCTTTTCTGTAACGGTAGTTAGCTTCACATGGGCCCCGGCAATTGGCTTTGTTTTGCAGAATCGGCCCCCGGCAGATCGGGTTTGTTTAGCACGACAGGCCTCCGGCAATTGGCTTTGTTTTGCACAGCAGGCCCGGCAGATTGGCTTTGTTTGGCGCGACAGGCCGCCGGCGAATTGGGTTTGTTTCGCATAACCAGATCCTGAGCTCTCGCCTGACGGACCCCGGGAATTGGGTCTGTTTAGCACGACAGGTCCTCTGTTCCATTGAACCGGCCCCGGCAAATTGGCTTTGTTTGGCGACATGTTCTTCGGTCCCGGCCAACCGACCGTTGGCAATTGGCTTTGTTTTGCACGGCCGGCCCGGCAAATTGGCTTTGTTTGTACGACGGGTCCCCGGCAAATTGGGTTTGTTCTGCATAATCGGATCCTGAGCTCCCGCCTAACAGACCCCGGAAATTGGCTTTGTTTTGCCCAGCGGACCCTGGCAATTGGCTTTGTTTTGCATAGTAGGCCGTGCACAGGTCGGTGGATTGTTCGGTCTTCCGATGCCCGGTGAGGGCTTGCGCTCTGCTGGTCATCGCCAGTCAACCCAGATTGGCTATCTTACCATTGGCCGTTCAACTGTGAGTATAGTCCAATAGTTGCCTCATTATCATACAGGCAACTGGATTGACTGTCAAGTGAAATCCCGAGAACACGGAGATTCTTTTGGCTGCTGACGGACGATGGAAGCCTCTTCCGGACCTGGACTTACGCCGATTCACACGGATTCCCATTCATGTCATTCCCGCGAAGGCGGGAATCCATGTTTCCTAGGAGCCTGTCCGACTAATTCATCCGGCGAAGCCATTCCTTCTCTGTCTCCGCTGTCGCTCTGGACTTGAGTGTCCCGCTCCCGGTTGGTGCCCGCGAGCGCCCGTGCGCCACAG
>Ga0214473_10002499_pt1 | contig 22590 bp, 16 predicted proteins | sample RVTome_7_FD_203509 | JGI IMG/M metagenome (GOLD analysis project Ga0214473, IMG submission 203509) | Soil microbial communities from uranium-contaminated site in the Upper Colorado River Basin, Wyoming, United States - RVT98D197 | ecosystem: Environmental > Terrestrial > Soil > Contaminated >... | reverse complement strand
TAGGAGGGGACGATTCCGTCGCGGCGCTTACCCCAGACGAGGGGTTTGATGCCATAGGGATCGCGGAAGGCGACCACGCCTTCCCCGGCGATGTAGGCTATCGCCGAATAGCTCCCGATGACCTGGCTGAAGACGCCTTTGATCGCCTTGAAAATATGTTCCGGCCGCAGCTCCCGGACGCGCTGGTTTTGGAGCTCCTGGGCGAAGACGTTGAGGATAATCTCGACGTCGTTGTCGGAATTGAGGAGACGGTGATATTTCTCAAAGAGGGTCTTTTTGAGCTCGGCGTAGTTCACGACGTTGCCGTTATGGGCCATGATGATCCCGAAAGGCGAGTTTACCTGGAAAGGCTGGGCGTCTTCGCCGCTGCCGCCGCCTATGGTCGGATAGCGGGTATGGCCGATGGCGATCGTCCCCTTGAGGCGACGGGCATGTTCGGCGGTGAAAATGTCCCGGACCAGGCCGTTTCCCTTTTTCGTGTGGAACCGGCCGTCATAGGTGATGATTCCGGCCGAATCCTGACCGCGATGCTGAATGCCGAGGAGCCCCTGGTAAAGATCCGGGAAAGCATCGCGATTGCCGTAGAGACCGATGACGCCGCACATTGTCCTTTATTATATTCGGTTTTCGCTTTTTGTTAAAGATGTCCTCCGGGAGGTGACCGCGCTTGATTATTTCTTCCTTTTCTATTATTTTACCGGTCGCCGTTGAGTTGGAATAAAGAAGATCCGTCGATGCCCTTTCCTATCGGCACGAACCCTCTTGTCAGCCGGATTTTTAGTCCGCCGTCGCCGCGATGAACATCCGTCCTCGAAAACTCCTCGTCATCGGCCTGGACGGCGCGACATTCGATGTCATCCATCCTTTGATGGAGAGGGGCGAACTTCCCCGGATTTCTCGCCTGATCCGGGATGGCGCTCACGCCCGCCTGAAATCGACCATCATGCCGAACAGTTTTCCGGCTTGGGCATCCCTCACGACCGGCGTCAATCCCGGCAAACATGGCATTTTCTGGTCGCTGATCAGAGAACATCCCGGGTCCACGACCCTCAAGCTGATGAGCTCTTACGATATCCGGGCGAAGAGGATCTGGCATTATTTGGGCGAAGCCGGCATCCGGGTCGGCGTCTTCAATATCCCCACGGAATTTCCGGCGACGCCCGTGAACGGCTTTCTTGTCTGCGGCGCCTTGACGCCCGACGCCTCGAGCCCGTTCACCTATCCGGAGGAGCTCAAGGACGAGATCCTCGGCATCGTCCCCTCTTACCGGTGCGAGCTCGACTACGCCCAACTCAGCCGGGAGCGGCTTGCCGGCGAACTGATGGACTCGATCGGGAATCGAGAACGGATTCTCCTCCACTTGTTGAAAAACAAACCGTGGGACTTTGTCATGGCGGTGTTCACGGAAACCGACCTCGTCCAACATAAATACTGGGCGGGGATTGACAGCCGGCATCCCGAGCACCCTTGTTTCGACGAAAGGCACAAAACGCTCATTCATGACGTGTATCGCCGGCTGGACGAAGCCGTGGGCACGTTGGTGGACGCCCTCCCCGAGGGCGGAATGGTTTTTCTTATTTCCGACCACGGCTTTGGGCCGTTTTATCAGTCGTTTTCCCTTCCGCTATGGTTGAAAGAAATGGGGTATCTCGCTCTCGCTGACGCCGGAGTCAAAACCGCGGTCAGGTCGATTTTGAAAAAAACGGGGCTTATCATGAGGGCCCAGAAGTTCAAAAGCCTTTTTTCCAGATGGCGCATTCGGCTCCAGGGTAAAACAGGCATTCGTTCCTTGAGGGAAGATGACGTCCTTACCGGCCGAAACATGCTTACCCGAATCGACTGGGATCGGACAAGAGCCTACTCTACGCCGGATTACGGCATTCGGCTCAATCTTAAAGGGCGGGAACCCGACGGAATCGTCTCTCCGGGAATCGAGGAAAGCCGTTTGAAGGAGGAGATCAAGCGAAATCTCGGACGGTTGACCTATTCGAACGGCCGACCTATATTTGAAGCTGTTTTGACGAAGGAGGAAGCCTACAGCGGCCCATGGGTCGACAGGGCTTCCGATATCATCGTTCCCATCGATTATGCCGCGGCTCCGCCCGTCCCCGAGACATGGCCCTATGCCTTGACCCATCCGTTCCTGAATGGTACGCATTCGCCCTTCGGGATCCTGATCGCCCATGGCGCGGGGATCCGGAAAGGCGCCGAAATCCGGGAAGCGGGCGTCGCGGACATCACCCCCACGATTTTGTCTTATTTCGGGGTCCCTCCCGCCGAGGACATGGATGGCCGGATTATGGAAGAGCTTTTCGAACAGGAAATCCTGGCCGGAATGGAGAGATCGAGAAAGGGAGTTTCCGGGTTTTCCTCCCCGCCTCCGCTGGACGGGGCCGGATCTTCGCCCGGCGAGGACGAAAAAATCAGGCAAAAGCTCAAGGATTTGGGATATCTGGACTGATTTGCTATAATACGCCGCGCTAAAAAAGGATTATCGTTCTCAAACCATGCCGGTCAACATCCTCTGGCCCGTCCTCGACCTTCACAAAGGCGACAACCAGTTCATCGGGATTTCTTTCATCTCGGCCGTGCTCAAGGAACACGGCTTCGGCTCCGAAGTCGTCGCGGCGGACCTCAAAACCCTCCGCGGGCGGCTTGATAAGAGCGGGCCTCACATCCTGGCCTTCAGCACGCCGACCATCTATGCCCGGACGTATTCGGAACTCAACCGCCGGCTGAAGAAAGAATATTCATATCTCTCGGTCTTCGGCGGTCCGCATCCTTCGTTTTTTCCGGAATTCATCGAAGAGGACGGCATCGACGTCATTTGCCGCGGCGAAGGCGAATACGCCATGCTCGACTTCGTCCGATGCATCGCGGAAGGAAAATCCTACGCTGATATCCCGAACCTCTGGGTCAAGGACAATGGCAACATCCGGAGAAATCCGCTCCGCCCTCTCATCGAGGATCTTGACACGCTCCCCCTTCCCGACCACGAAATCTTCCGGACTGGGATTCCCCGCGGCGTATGGCAGGCCCTCGTCATTACGGCGCGGGGCTGTCCCTACAACTGCACGTATTGTTTCAATCACGTCTTCCGCGAGATCTACCGGGGAAAAGGAAAAATCGTCCGGCGCCGGAGCGTGGACCACGTGATAGAGGAGCTGAAAGCCCTCAAAAGCCGCCGGTGCTACCAGTATATCCGCTTTTTGGACGATCTCTTCACGCTCTCGCCGGAATGGGTCGAAGAGTTTGCGCTGAAATACCGCAAGGACATCGGGCTGCCCTTCTCTTGCCTTATCCGGGCGAATCATATAACGCCCGAGATGGCCCGGATGCTGAAATCCGCGGGTTGCTGGCGCGTCCAGATGGGGGTCGAATCGGGGGACGAGGAGATCCGAAACGAGATCTTCAAGCGGCGGATGAGCGAGGACCAAATTATCCGGGCGGCGAGCATCGTCAAAGCTGCGGGCTTGAAGCTGGTCACGGGAAATATCCTCGGCGCGCCCGGATCGTCCCTGGAAAAAGATCTGAAAACGCTGACCCTGAACATGAGGCTCAAGCCCGATTTTTGCGGGGTTTCGCTTCTCCAGCCTTATCCCCGGACGGAAATCCATGACATCGCGGTGCGCCTGGGATTATTGGACGGGATGAGTCCGGACATCAACGAATGCACTCTCCACCGCAATTTAACGATAAAATTCCATGACCCGCGCGAGAAAAGCCAGATCGAAAATCTGCAAAAGCTCTTTTTCCTCCCCGTCGAATGGCCTTGGACGCTGGGCCTCGTCAAGAGGATGATCCGCTGGCGGGCGAAAAGAATCTACCACTTCATCTTTTCGCGGTGGATCAACTTCTGCCAATATTTCCGGGTGATTCCGCCTAAAATCGGATGGAGAAACATCCTCAAACGGTCGAAAGCTTTCAACGCGATCGCCGGGGTATGGGATGCCTTAACCGGATCCGGCAAAAGGCGGAAGCTCGACGATGATCGTCGCGGGGGGGGATCATTTTAAGAGTTCTTTTTCTCCAGCGCGGCGCCGAGGAATGGCTCGGCCCGATGTACATCTCCGCGATGCTTAAATCCCGAGGCCATGCCTGCGATGTTCTCATCGAAACTTTCGAGAAGGGAGATTTTATTCGGAAGGCGGTCGGGTTGTCTCCGGACCTCATCGCTTTCTCCTGTCTTGCGAGCGACTTCCCTTGGGCCGTCCGCGTGGCCGCCGAGATCAAAATGCAGCGCAACATCCCCAGCATCTTTGGCGGAACCCATGTCACCCTGAATCCGGAAGAATCCCTCGCCTCATCCGCGGTCGACATGATCTGCATCGGGGAAGGCGAACATCCCATGGTCGAGCTGGCCGACACGCTCTCCGGGAGCGGGGATTTTTCGGGAATCTTGAATCTCTGGATCAAGCGCGACGGCCGGGTCATCCGAAACGAGATGAGAGATCTCGTCGCGGGCCTGGATTCTCTTCCCTTTCCGGACAGGACGCTTTACGATAAATATCCGTTTTTTACGGAGCGGGGGAAACGGCCCATCCATTTCGGCCGGGGATGTCCCTACGACTGCACCTATTGCCACAATTCGAGCAAGAAACGGCTATTTCAGGGAAAAGGCCGGTATGTTCGGTGGCGCAGCCAGGAAAATATCCTCGCCGAGGTCCGGAAGCTTGTCGAGGATAGCTATATCAAAGTCCTCCATGTCATCGACGACAGCTTCGGCGTGAACAAGGAATGGCTCAAGGAATTCCTGCCTAAGCTTGCCGCATCGACAAAAACGCGGCTTGCCGTCCAGGCGAATATGAGGGCCGACATCGTCACCGAGGATCTCTGCCGGGCTTTTCAAGAGTACGGAAACCGCCATCTCCGGCTGCGGATTGCGGTCGAAACCGGCAACCAGGAATATCGGAAAAATATCCTCAAAAAGAATATCACCAACGAGTCGCTGTTCAAGGCTGCGGGTCTATTCCGGAAAAACAAGATCCGGTTCATCACCTACAACATGATCGGGTTGCCCGGGGAAACACTCCCTCTCGCCTTGGAGACGCTCCGCTTGAACATGCGACTCAAACCGGCCCTGGCCATCGGCTTCATTTTTCAACCTTACCTGGGCACGGAGCTGGCCTCCTATGCCCTGGAAAAAGGCTACCTTTCCCCGGAGACGGCGCGCCTCCTCGGGACCAAGGAATTTTCCGGGTTTTATCATTCCCGGAGCCCGCTCCATCAGCTAGACATCCGGAAGATCGAAAATTTGCATAAGGTTTTCAGCCTGGTGGCCAAGCGTCCGTTTCTCTATCCTTTTTTCCGATGGATGATTCCTTTTCGCGTTTTTTCGCTGCCTCTCCTGATCGTCTATAAAGCCCATGTGCGGTTCCTCCTTTGGCGTAGATTCGCCCAGGACCGGTATTAGTCCTCTTTACTATTTTTTCCGGAGGGGAGGTGCCGGTTGGGTTCTTCGCGGCGGGACGCCGACCAGAGCGGGAATCGCGTTCAAAAGCCTGCCCGGCCCTCGCGGTTCCTCAAATTGACAAGGCGGAGGATGTATGGTTATATCAGCGGCGCATGGCTAGAAAAATCGCCGGCGCCTTGGGCCTCATCGTTTCGGATTTTTTGGCGATCCTCCTGAGCTTCTACCTGGGCTTCTTCCTCAGGAGCGCGATTCTGAAGATTGTCTTCCCATCCCGTCCGCTGATGATGGCCCTCCTCGACATCTACCTCAACCACGCTTACCTTTTCGTCATTTGGGTATTCATCTTCGCCTATGAACGGCTCTATACCCGGAGGTTTTCTTTCTGGGATGAAATCCGCGTTCTCATGAAGAGCACGACCATCGCCTTTTCCTTGATCATGATCTCGGTCTTCATCACCCAGGAATATATCCGGTTTTCGCGAGCGATCATCCTTCTGGCCTGGATCATAAGTTTCGCCACCCTGCCCCTGTTCCGGGGGCTCGCGAAAAAGGCGATGATCGGGATGCGACTCTGGACTAAGAAGGTCCTCCTCGTCGGCCCGGTCGCGAGCGCCGCCCCGGTGATCGAGGCGATTAGGGCGAACTCGAACCTCGGCTACGAAATCGTCGGCTGCCTGTGCGATGAATTGAACGAAAGGGAGACCGCCGTATCCGGCGTCCCCGTTTTGGGCCGCATCGCCGATCTCGAGCGGGAAAGAGGGAAACGGTCGTTCGATGATATCATCGTCAATATGCCGGACCTTCCCGGAGATCAGCTCGTCGATCTCCTCCGAACGTGGGAACGGGTGAGTGATACGATTCACTACGTCCCGAGGATGGGGAGCCTGATCATCGCCGGAGTCGAGATCGAAAACATCGGAGGGCTTCTCTCCCTGACGGTCCGGAAAAACCTGGCCAAGCCCTGGAATATCCTGATCAAAACCCTCTTCGAATTCGTTTTGGCCTTCCTTCTCCTCATCCTCTTGGCTCCCTTCTTCCTGCTCTTTACCGTGCTCGTCAAAATCGACTCCCGGGGGTCCGTCTTTTACAGCCAGGAACGCTTCGGGAAAAAGGGGCAGCGGATCACGATGATCAAATTCCGGACGATGTTCGAGGACGCCGAAGACCGGCTTTCGGCTTACCTCGCGCTCCATCCCCAATCAGCCGAGGACTGGGCGCGGTTCAAGAAGCTCAAGGCCTTTGATCCGAGGGTTACGCGGATCGGCGGATTCTTGAGGAAGCACAGCCTGGACGAGCTTCCCCAGCTCTGGCACGTCCTCACGGGAAAGATGTCACTCGTCGGCCCGAGGCCCTATATCATGGATGAACTCCAACACATGGAGATCGTAAAATCTCTTCTCCTTCAGGTTAAACCGGGGCTGACCGGGCTATGGCAAATCAGCGGCCGCTCTCTCCTTCCGTTTAAGGAACGGCTGACTCTGGACGAACACTACATCCGGAACTGGTCGCTCTGGCTGGATATCGTGATCCTTATCAAAACGGTTCGGGCCGTCGCGACCGGCCGGGGCGCGTTCTAGCGGCGTTGTGATCTCAAGGGTCCTGGGGAGCCGGATTTTGTTTCTTCCGGAAAAAGGCGGAGACGGCAAAAAGAACGAGCGGGGACATGAGCGGTGTCGAGAGCCGGCCCGGAACCGCAAAAGGAATATGCCCCAGCCAAAAGGCGAGGATGACGATAATCGCCGGATAGAGCAGGGTTTGCTTGCGGCGCAGACTCATCCCTATCCCCGCGGCGGCCAGGATGAGAACAGGGATCTTCAGCATCATGAGAACGAGGGTTTTTAATGGCGTTTCGCCGATGATCCAAAACATGAATGTCCCCGAAACCGTCTTTTCCAAAATCAAGGCAGGATCCTGACGTATTTCGTCGAGGGCTATCGAGAAATCGGATTTTTCCAGGGGATTTTTTTTCAAGGATTTGAGGTTGATCGGCCCGCCGGTTTCTTCCACCAGCTTATTTTGGCTCTCCTCCCACAGGCGCGAATACGACAGCGGATTTTTAAAAAAATCGCGGGCGATGCTATTTGCCCTTCGCACTCCACCCAGGCCCGTGTGGACGAGGACGATTTTCCCCGTCAGGGCGTAATTACGGATGGTCCAGGGAGCTATGACGAGAAGCGATATGAGCGCCGTGGCTAACAGCAGAAGGCGCCGATCTCTTCGGGCGATGACGCCAAGGGCAAGTGGAAAGATCGGAATCAAGATGAGGAATGTCGCTTTGGTTAAACACAGAAGGCCCAAAAGGCCCCCTATCCCGGCGGCTTTGCCGAACGTGGGATGAATGATGAATTGCATCCCGAGAAAAAGAAGTCCGGCCAGAAGAAAAGAAAGAAGCGTTTCAGTGTACATCCGCGGCGCATACCAGAAGAGCGCGGGATAGACGGCGCAGGCGAAGCCGCTCCATCGGGCCAGGGACGGGCTGAGCCATTTCCGGGCGATCCGATAGATGAAGAGGCAAGTCAACCCATGGAGAAGAGACTGCGCGATCCAGATTCCGCCCGGGTACCAGCCCGAAGTCAGGAAGAGCGCCAGGGAAATAAACGCCGGATAGACGGGACCTCGATAAACCGTCGGCCCCGCTTCCCGGTCGAAAGTCAATCCTTCGCCTTGCCGGATATTTTCGCCCAGAAGCGCGTATCCTTCCGGATCGAGCTTCAGATGATAGGATCCTTCGATTTTTGGAAACACGATAAAACAAAAAAGGAGAGAAACGAAGAGCCCCGTGCCGCAGATCAAAAGCGGGGACGTTTTTTCGGTCAAACGGCCCATATGATTATTCTCCTCCAACTCTGTCGCCGCCGAGATTTTCGGCATCGCGAGCATGTCTCAAAAGCCGACGATAGACTTCCAGGGTTTTTTCGACGACCGCGTCCCACCCCGGCCGGGTTCTCAGGCTTTCCCGGGCTCGCCGCCCCATTTCGGCCGCTCGCCCAGGGTTGTCGACGATCCAACTCATTTTTTCCAGAAAATCACCGTAGGCGTCCGCGCGAAAGAAAACGCCGTCTTCTTGATCGGCAATGATTTCTTTATGGGCTTCGATATCGCTGACAAGGCAGCACAGTCCGTGGCTTTTTGCTTCGAGCAGGGCGATGGGATTTCCCTCAAGCCGGGAAGGGAGAACAAACGCCAGGGCCTGGCTCAGGAGCGCCTCTTTCTCTTCGCCGCGGACATAGCCGGGGAGAACAATCTGCGGGTTGTCTTTGGCCGCATTGTTTAAGGTCCGCACATATGCCGCCGTTTCGCTCGAACCTCCGGCGATAACGAGCTTGAAGCCCTCCGGTATCCCGCCTCGCCGCCGGATCTCGGTAAAAGCCCTGATGATCCAGTCGGGCCGCTTTTCGGGGACGAGCCTGCCTAGGAAAAGGAGATACCGTTTTTGGGAAAGGCCGTATTTCGCGGTCGCTGTCGAGAGCGGCCGGGGCGGCGAGGGATCGATGCCGTTGGGGATGACGATTGTTTCCCGTCCGTCTCGGGAGAGGATGGCTTGGCGGAGGTCCCGGGAGACGGTGATCGTTCGGTGGGGGAAAGAGACGCATGCCCGCTCTCCTATTTTCAAGAGCAGGCGGGCCGTCCGGCCCCATTTCTCCGACGCCCAATCCAGGCGGTGGACCGTTGCCACGACTTTGCGGCCGGCGAATCGCGGGATAAAGCTGAATAGCGCCGGGCCGATCCCATGGTAATGGATGATTTCGGCTCCAGTGAAAAGGCAGTGTAACGATGAAAGAAGGCTGTGGACGGCGGCGTCGAGATGTTTCGTCCTTATGGTCGGCACGTGGAAGAGCTTGACGCCCTGATAGCTCTTCTGCCGGCGCGGCGTATACCAATTCCGGACATAAACGCTCACGAGGTGCCCCCGCCGGGCGAGTCCGCGGCTCAATTCGTCCACATGGGCTTCGATTCCGCCGAACATGGCGGGGATCCCTTTTTGGCCGATAAAAGCGACGTTCACTTCAAGCCTTGACGTCGGGAAAAAATCTTGTTTTTAATGATCCAAAGCGTCGGCCTCCAGGGGCGCTTTTTCATCGCCGGAGACGCGGTCCCGATCATCCAACAGTTCTTCGGGCAAACGCGGACCTTGGCCCGCACGGAAGCCGCTTTTTCGGAATTCCAGATTTCCTCGAACGATGCCTCATGGAGATTCCCCAGGCTTTCCATCCAATACCGGGGTTCCAGGCCGTTGCACGGATAGACCTCTCCCCAGGGGTCGAGGAAGAAGACATCGGTCGCCGCGGTGCAGGGCAAAAGCCGGGGATTTCCCCGGACATATTCCGCTAGGCCCCGGTTGAAGTAAGCCCGATACCAATTTTTTGGCCGCTTCGATTTGAGCAGGTCGCGGATGAGCTCGTCCAAGTTGCGGACGATCTCGGCCCGTTTCGTGAGCGCGTTATCATAGGCATGAAAATAAAACGAATTATGGACTGCGGCCGTGGCGAATTCGACGCCGAGATCCTTGGCCAAACGATACAGCTTGAGGAGCTCGTCATGATTCTCGTCGGAGATGGTCATCCCGAACCCGACGTCCGCCACGCCCATATCCTTGAGGCCGCGAATCGTCCGCAGCCCGTGATCGAAGCTGCCGGCCAACCCCCGGAGCCGGTCATTGACCGCGGCCAAGCCTTCGAGGCTGACCCGGATGCCGATCCCTTTGTGGCCGCGGGCAAAATCGAGGATCCGCTCGGTCAGATATCCGTTGGTCGAAATGACGATGCGGCGCGCTTTCCGTTTCAGGGCGGCGACGATGTCGTCCAGGTCATCCCGGAGAAACGGCTCCCCGCCCGTGATATTGCAGAACGCGAGAGAAGGAAGTCTCTTGAGGAGCTCCGGCTTGAATTCTTCAGCGGGCCGCGTCGGGAATTCCCAGACGCGGCACATCGCGCATTTCTGGATGCAGCGATAGGTCACGATGATGGCCGCTTCCACCTACGAACACCTTTGTTGAGCTTTGCCGTAGATCTCCATCAGTTTAGAGTAATAGACGTCCGGATTCAACCGCTCCTCGACGCCGCGCCGCGCCCTTTTCCCCATCTCTGCCGCGAGCCCGGGATTTCCGGCCAGGGTCATGAGTTTTTCTCCGAGGTCCCGGGCGTTTCCCGGCTCGAAGAGCAGGCCGGTCTCTCCGTCGCGGACGAGCTCGGGGATGCCTCCGATGCGCGCTCCGATGACGGGCTTGCCCAGGGCGAAGGCTTCGATGACGGAGAGCGGACAATTTTCATACCACTCCGACGGGAGCACGGCGCATGAGGATGTCCTGACCTCCGCGATCAGCTCGCCGCGAGAAAGGTGAGGCTTGAGGATGAGGCCCGAATATCCGGGCGCCTGAACGGCGCGCATCACATCCTCTTTCAATTCTCCGTCTCCGACGATCTTGCCTTTGAGCGGGAGTCCCCGCGCGGCCTTGATGAGGGTTTGAATCCCCTTGACCCGGGCGAGGCGGCCGAAATAGATGAACGAAGGCTCCTCCGCCTCGAAGGACGGGGTGAAATCCGCGGTATCCAGAAAATGAGGGAGACACACCATCGGAGCGCGGAATCCCATGTCCTCGAGCTTGAGCTTCAAGAACTCGGACGGCGCGATGAAATAATCGACATGGCGATAGATCCGGAGAAGAACGTGGTGGATGAACATCTCGAGGGCGCTGAGAGCGCTTTTAGCGTAAGAATTTTGATTGCAGCTTTTGGCCAGACAGAAATAGAATCTTCGCCCCCGGCAGCTCTCGCAGATCCGGCCGTGGCTGACACAGGTATATACGGGACAGGCCATTTTCAGATCGTGGAGGGTCATGACCACCGGGATGCCATGGTCTTTGAGGACGGGGAGGATGGACGGGGAGATCTGATGATGAATATTGTGGAGATGAGCCAGGTCCGGCTTTTCGTCGCGGATGAACTTCTCCAGGCGGCGGCGGGCCTCGAAGGAGAAGAGGACACGGCCCGCGGCTTTAAACGCTTCAGCCGGCGACGGCTTCCCTTCAAGCAGGACTTGGGAAACAAGCACCGTCGGCCAGGCCGGGACGACGTTCCGCGGATGCTCCATGGCCATAAAGGAGAGTCTATGTCCGCGGGCGGCGAGAAGGGCCGCCGTATCGAAAAGGACCGTCTCCGATCCGCCCTTGGGAAAGAGAAACTTGTTGATGAGAAGAATCTTCATCGTCGTTCATCCGAGAAAAGCGAAGGCGGAGCGAAGCTTGGCCTCCATGATCGGGCGCAGAGCTGCTATATTTTCTTGAGCCGTGCGGCGAATTTCGGCCGCCCGCCGCAGGACGTCTTCCGTTTTTTTGAGAAGTTCGGCGGCGCTCAGGTCGGCCATGGGAAGACAAAAATCGGCGAGACCTAAAGACTCCATGATGCCGAGCCCTTTCGGCTGATAATACACGGAAACGGCCGGGACGCCGCGGAGCAGGGCGAATATAGCCGAATGAGTGCGTGTCCCGAGAACGACATCGGCGAGGGCGTACAGGTCCATCATCCGAAAGGGGGAAGCATTCCGCGGCAAAGGGACAAAAACAATCCGTGATTCGGGGATGTCCCGACGGAGCTCTTCCCAGAATCGGCGGGAGATGATGCTGTCGTCCTCGAACGCGCCCGGCCCTCGCGTATGAGGGAGGATGACGACGCTTCCTTTCCAGGCGCGGACGACGGCCAAGGCCACTTCGCGAAATGCGGCCAGATAGTTCGCGCGCAGCGCGCGTTTTTCGCCCGGAGTTCTCCCTTGGGGGAAATCCCACTGGCGGAGGGTCATGATGACCCGGGGCCTGGGGAGGGCGGAAATCGATAGGTCCGGAGGAGCGTCTCTTTCCTCAGGCCCGAGATAGAAGGCCATGTCCGGGCAGAGCTCCATTTTTTTCCGGACCGAATGATCTCCCAAGCAGAGCAACGCGTCATAGGACAGGCTTTCCCTCACAAAAATTTTCGCCGTCTTCGTATGGCGGAGCAGGCCCAGAACGGAGACCTGGGCCAACCGAGAGCTGAACGGACCGAACGATTGGGGGAAAAAAATGACGGGTTTGCCCATCGCCTGGGCCAGGCGGACATGGAGGATATTTTGCATGAAAGTCGGACCCGGAAAAGCCTTCCTGTTGGAATAAAAACAGCCGCCTCCGCTGCTGATGGCGAAATCGCTCGAGCGGATTTCTTCAATGAGCCTCCGCTTGGAGACGATATCCAAGCCTCCACGGATCATCTCGCGGATTTTTTCGTTGAGACCCTGGTAAAGACTGAACCCCGGCAGAAAGGGAGGGAAGACATCCGCTTGGCGGCTTTCGAAAAACGGCCGGTCGAGCGTCGCCGTCCTCGAGGTGAGAGAGAGGGAAAGCCCCGGAAAGAAAGTCCGGAGGAGTTGAATCTGGGCAAGGACGATGGCCGTATCGCCGGGATTCAAGAGCGAAGCGGTGTTGAGAATCGTGGCTTTCATGGCTTAGGACTTGGAGGCGAGCAGGGTATAGGTGGTGCCGAGCCGGTTGAGGCCGGGCATCGCCCGGGCCATCGTTTGAACGCGACTGAGAAAGGGAGGGGCAAAAGACGCGCGGAGGAGCGGCTCGGGCCAGAGAGAGCTTCCCATAAAGCCGGAGAAATAAATTTTGACCGCGGAAAAGCCCGCCAGGCGAAGGCTTCGTCGGAGGCGGTTCGCTGTCAAAAGGTTTTCCTGGCCGTAATCCACGGGGGAACCGGTATGGGGGTCATGGAATTTCCGGTGAGGCCGGTGGACCAAGGATCCCCGGATCCGGACGGATCGCCACCAAGCCAGGATATTCATGGGATTAGGGTCGGATATGGCGAGGACGCCCCCCGGCTCGATTTTTTCGAAGGCGAGACGGAAGAAGTCTTCAGGAGGGAAAATATGCGAGATCGCTTCCATCGCCCAGATGACGTCGACCTCTTCGCATTTTTGAAGATGGCTTAAAATGTTGGCGTTGACGAAGTCCAGGCGAAGGGGAGAGGAACACTTTGACTCGAAAAACGGCGTCCGGGCACGGGCGAGGGCCGCTCGCTCGGCCACTAGTTCGACGCCCACGACGTCGTATCCGAGGAGAGCGAAAAGAAGGCTTTCCGTGCCATAGCCGCTCCCGGCATCGAGAATCCTGGCCGGGGAAGGTCTTCGGGATAAGGCTTCCAGAAGAGGGCGGAGCCGCTCGCCGTAGCCAAAAACCTGAACCGGGATGAGCTTGCCTTTCGTTCCGAAGAGTCGGCGATAATAATTACGGAGAAGGGCCGCATTTTGACTCGCCGGCCCGGCCGGAGCGATTTCCTCTTCCATGAGTCCGCAAAATGCGGATACCTGGTCAAGGGGTGACAGGGTTCGGAGGCAGCCCGGGGCGAGCCTTCCTTCGGGATTCTCGGGGATCATGTCAATTCCCCCAGACGAAGAACCCGACCAACTTCAAGAGGTCTTTTTCCATCTCGATAAAATTGTAGGTATTTGGAGGGCAATTCGGACACTTCTCTTCGAATAGGGATTTAGCTCGATAACATAAATTGTCCGGATCATAATAAATGTCGTGCGCCGCACGGTCGTGGCAGTTGCCGATCGCCCGGCTGTTTTTACAGAAATAAAGCTGTCCGTCCGATCCGAGGATTGCCCCGGCCATGGCGTAGTGACAGGCGAGGGATCTCTTTTTCCCGGATTCGATCATATCCGCCAGTTCTCTGTAGCGAAGGGCGTGCTGGCGGAATGTTCTTTTCTGGAGGGAGAGGGACCGGAGAAATCGAGCTACCGCCGGGCGGCCGGCGTCTCCGATCTCGATATTCCGGGCGTTGTCCAGGTTGAAAAACCGTTCCCGGATTTCGCCGAGGGTGAAATTGACGGGAATGCCGCACCGCCGGCTCCAGCCGAGGATTTCGGCAAGTTCATGAGCGTTGGCCTCGGTGATAACGCAATTCACGCTGAGCGCGAAGGGGACCCGGGCACGCAGTTCGGACAGGCCCTTTAACGCCTCGGCGACCTTGGCATGGGCATTTTTTACCCCGGCGATCTCGTCGTACCCGGGACCGACGCGATGGAGCGATATCGATACCGAAAATGCTATCCGGTTCTGGTGACCGAGAAGGGCCAGTCGCTCGGCATTTTGGATCATCCTCCGCGGCGGAAGGCCGTTGGAGTTGAGGGTCAGGGCCTTAAGTCTGGGAAATTTCCTGACACAGAGGGCCGCGATGTCGACGAGGTCCTCCCGGAGATTCGGCTCGCCGCCGTTGAGGTTGACATGTTCCAGGCGGGAGAAGAGCCTGTCTTCCAGAATGCGGTCTAATTCCGGGAGACTCAGTTCGCTCGCCGGCAAAATCTCTTCCTGACTCCAAATGCCGCACATCCGGCAGCGCAAGTTGCAGCGATAGGTCACATAAAGAACCAGGGTCCGCAGATATTCTGGGCGGCGATAAAAAGAAGGGGTGAGATTCCGCCTTAGAAAATCCTTTCCGATCTTGCCGAGGAGAGGAAGCGTTCTCAACTTAGCCCGACGGGGATGAGGAATATCGCTATCCTCTCTTTCCCCGAATCGTCAGAAGCTCTTTCCAGATTTTTTTGTCTTCCGGACCCAATTTTAACTTGAGCAATATTATAAGATAGATCAAACCGTAAACCAAGACGATCACCCCGAGGCGGAGCAAGGGAGACCCCCCAAGGTAGGGGCGGAGAGCGAGAGCCGCGGCGAGAGCCACAAGGGAGGCCGCGACCTCTTTGAAATCCTGCCGGCTGAAGGGATGGATGCGTTGAATCCAGGCGACCTCGATCACGGTCACTATCCCGATGAGGGAGAGAGAAACGGCGGTGGCGAGCGAGGCGCCGATCAAGCCCAAGGGCGGGATGAGGAAGGCATTCAGAAGAAGGTTGAGCCCCAGGAGCAGGGCATAATTGAGAAGATGGAGCTTGGTCCTGCCGCTCATGACGAGGATGAGGCCGGCAAGGCCCATCGAGGCATTGACGAGCCAGCCTAAACTCAAGATCGTCAGGGGAACGGCGGCGGGAGAATAGGCCGGTCCGAATAGCGAAAGCAGCTCCCGCGCGCCCAGGATCATGAGGAAACAGACCGGGAGGGAAAACATCCTCGTCCATTTCGAGACCGTTTTGTAGATGTGCTCCACGGCGGCGGACTCGCGTCTGTTGAACAGATCGGCGATGACGGGAGCGAAGATCGAACCGAAGGAGGTCTGGATCAAGCTTCCGAAATAGGCCGTTTTCTGGGCGGCTCCATAGATCCCGACGTCGAGGAAGGGGCGCCATAAACCGAGCATGAGGGTATCCATGGCCATGATCAGGAAGCCGATGAACTGGATCAGGAGGAGGGGCCAGGAAAACGAGAGCCATCGGCGTTTTTCATAAAGGCGGGGCACCGCTCGATCGAAAAGACCCGGCTGGAGCTTTTTCAATTCGAGGATGATGATCGCCAGAGTCAGGAGGGTCACGCCGAGATAGGCGTAAAGGACGCGGGAAAGAGTCCACCCCCAGATAAAAAGGGCCAGGGCGAGCGCCACGCGCAAACCCGGCTCGATGAATTCGCCGATGATCACTTTGGGCCGGATGACCTTGAGGCCTTGAAAGACAAAGAGGAGGACCGTGGATGCCGCGGCAAACGGAAGAATCAGGGCGAATATTTTTAGAACGAGACTGAGCCGGGCGTCGGAAAAAATGCCGGTGGAAACCGGCCCGGCGGAGACGAACAGAAGAAATCCGACGACCGCACCCGTCGTCAGGACCGTCCGAACGGCCATGATGATGATCCCTTTCGTCCGCGGCCGGTCGTTCATCCCTCCGTAGAGGGCGACGAATCTGACGACTCCCGTGGGAAGCCCGAGTTCGACGAAGATTTCCGCGACGGTGAAAATGGTGAGGCCGACGACAAAGAGTCCGAAGATCTCGGCCCCCAGCTCCCGGGCGACAAGGATCTGAAAAACGTAGCGGAGGAGGTTGCCGATGATCATCCCGTTCAAGACGAGCACTCCTCCCCGGGCAATCAAAGAAAGCTCGGATTGGCGGACGGCCGAATTTTCGTCGTTCACGGGACTTTGTTATCGTCTTTCATGGCCTGAATGTCAATAAAGAGCTGAGGCTGTCGCAGGCTTGAAAAAGCACGGCGACGAGAAAACTAGGGAGCATCTCGAAACTGGATTTTTCCGACGGCCACGCCCAGATTTCTTGGATCGGCGACGCCCTTGACCTTGAGCGGATTCCAGGTTCGGCTGACCTTGAAAAGAAGGATGACATCCCGCCCGACATCGTCCGGCCGGTATAAAAGCACATCGAGCCACTCGTTTCCGGTTATAGTGAGGTCTTTGAGGAATATTTTGCGTCTGAAGAAGCCTTCGACCAGATAGATTCTGACATTGACCGGATTCCGGCTGATGTCGGGGTGCGAAGCGTGGAGGGGGATGATCAATCCCGGTTTTTCGATGCGGAGGGGAAGGCCGCCGTAGCTTCGGGTCCAACGGAATTCGCGGCCGTCCCCGGTTTTTTCCAGATGATCCAGGCCGAACTCCCGGGCGAGGCCGAGCGTTTTCATCCGGGAGGCCGGGGACAGGGAATGGGTGGAATTCCAGAAATGGATCGCGCCGTACAGGGTGAGGAGGAGGACCGCAAAAATCCTGAAGCGACGGTCGATACGAGACTCGGGGCTCGGCACGACCGGGGATTCCCCGTCGCGTTCCTGAAGACGGGCCAGGGAAAAGACCAGCCCGGCCAACATCCAAAAAACATAGGCGATCTCGAAGCTGCCGATATAGGAGTGCATTTGAATGTTGATCGCATAGGCGAAGAGCCCGGCCGTGGCTCCGATGAGGAGCCATTTCTCCGGCAAACGGGCGGGAACGACCCGAAAGGCCTTCCGGATTTTTTTGATGATGTCCCAGAAGATCCAGAGAAACAGGATGAGGCCGAAAGCTCCGAGCTCGGACGTCACCTGGAGAAAATAGTTTTCGGCCGATTCCGGGACCTGAATCTTGATTTGGTGAAGTGCCGCGTAGTTGGAGCTCTCGATGATGTAGGCTCCGATCCCGACGCCCGTCAGGGGATAGCCCTTGATGCAGTAGAACGCGCTTTTCCAGTGGGTTTCGAGACGCAGCTTCATCGTCGCCTGGGTCCCCTCGAGACGCTGCAGGGTCCGGGACGATTTCATTTCCCGGACGAATCCCGTTTTAAAGGCGATGACGCCGGCCGCGGCCAAAGCGACGAGGGCCATGGCCAGAAAAACCGGGAGGCGGAGCTTAGCCACCCGCAACCGCCCGGTCAGGGAAAGCCGATAGAGAAGCCGGCCGCCGAGGATGAGAAAAAGAAGGAACGCCGCAAGAAGGGCGATAAAACCGCTTTTTGAGCCGGCGAAAAAGATCAAATAGGCGGAGATGATGATGTTCAAAACGAGGCCGAGGCGCAGCCAGCCTTTGGAGGCGGGCAAAAAGCCGAGAAAGAGCGGGATGGCCATGGACAGAAAACAGCCGAACGACAAGGCGTCTTTGAACGTGGCATTGACGATTCCCGCATAGATGCTGATGGGGTTGTTCCCGAGGCTAAGGTCCCAGGAGTGTTGGACCAGCCCCCAGGCCAGAGAGAGCAGAGAACTCGAGACGAGAATGGCCAGAATCTTTCGAACGAGCGAAAGGGAGCGGACGGTGCTCACGAAGGCGAAGAAGAAAGCGAACCCGCTGAGATAGCTCAGGGCGAAGAAGACGATGCTCATAAAAGCTCCGCCCGACGTGACGCCATGGGCGTTGACCATTATTTCGTACAGTCCGTCGCTGCGGAAGGGGAAGAAACCCGAGTAGCGGAAAAACGTGATCCCCGCGGAAAGAACGATCAGAATTGCGGCCAGGGTCATCGGCTTAAAGACGGGCTCCTTTGCACCGGCCGCGGCGCCGGCCCGAAAGCCATGGACGAGCCATCCCAGGAAATAAAAGAGAAAAAGGACGAGGGCTGTCGGCGCGTGGGGGGCGGGCTCGGCGATCCCGAAGAAATAGGGGAGATTATTGATGAGGGGGAGGACGAAGACGAAGAGGAGAAGGCCGCGCTCCCGATTGACCGCGGTCAGGAGCGCCGCGGCGGCGAGAATCGGGACGAGGACCGCTTGAAAGAACGGAACGAGCGGCACATATTTGAAATAGAAAATCCCGAGGCCGAGAGCATAAGCGAGGATGACCGACGCCCGCGTCCAGGAACCCTTCCGGGCGCCGGCCGTCATCCCTTTCCTCCGAGATGATCGATCAACCAGGAGTAATATTTCCCGAAGTTGTTTTCATGGTAAAGCCGTTCGAAATCGGCCCGGGCGTTCCGGGAGAGTTCTTCGAAGTTCTCCCGGACGTAGCCCGTCGCCCTCCACAAATCGTCATTCGTCATGGCCGAAGGGAGGATATACCCGTTTTCCTTGTGGCGGACATGCTGGCGGAGCCCCGGAATGTCGCGGGCGATGACCGGCGTTCCGTTCCTGAAGGCGTCGACGAGGACGGCGCTCTGGGTCAGGCTCTTATCGAGGCGGAAGACGGCGTAGCTGCCGCGGATCACAACGTCGATTTCCCGGTCGGTGATGGCTGGACGATGGATGATATCAACCCGGTTCCGGGCGGCGGCCCGGAGCCGGACGGCATACTTCTCCAGGTTCGAGGAACTGACGACGCAAAAGCGGAGGTCGCCGCCGCGCGCGGCGACGTGGTTGACGAACCCGAAAAATTCTCTGTGTCCCGTGGCGTTGTTGGCCATCCCGACCATGGAAAAATGGGCCGGCCGGCGGACCTCCGGCGGTCGCTCGCCCCGGGCGAGGAGCGGAGCGAGATAAACCGGCCCGTGGAATTTCGGGAACCGGACGCGGATTTTTTTCCGGGCGTAATCGGACGGGGCGATGAGCGCCCGAACATTTTTCACGACGCGGGCCTGGACCGATTCGACGAGCCTGATGAGCATTGCCCGGCGGGTTCCGAAGGCGGCCTTGTCGGGCATGAAAGGCTCGTGAAAGTAGACGGCGGTCAAGGCTTGCGGATATTTACTCCGGATCGCGCGGGCGAGAACAACGTTGAGGGGATGAGGATTATAGAAGCAAACGAAATCCGGAGGATTGGGGAAACAGCGGCGGCCCCACTCTCCTGGCCGGACGATAAAGGCCGCGGTTTCCCGAAGAATACCCGCGGGTCCGGCGGCGGACGTGATGTCGATCGATTCCTCGGCCGGACTCTCGTCGTTCGCGTATTTCGCCGAGAGGAGGTAGGTTACGCCGAAGCCCCGTTGGCGGAGATTATCGCCCAAGACGACGAAGAATTTTTTCAAACCCGGGGAATATTTCAAGCTGACGATGGTGACCTGCTTCCGGCTCATCAGGCGTCCTTCCCGCCGTTCTTTTTCAAATAATAAACGTGGACCCCCAAAAGGTATCCGAATAAAGGGAAGGCCGGCGATTCGGCGATTGCCGCGATCGGATAGACGAGGCAGAGCGTCAGCCATAGGGCGCTTCTCTGATCCCGGTTCTTGACGATGCTCCATCCGATGATCCAGAGCGGAGAGAAAAAGAAGAGGAGCCCTACGGCCCCCAGCTCGTAAACGCCCTGGACGAGACCACCCGAGATCCTCCCTCCCCACTTTCGCCTCGCGCCGATCGTTCTCCCGAGCCAGGGAGGGATAGGACCCTGGGTTTTTGTTCCCAATCCGAATCCGAGCCCTTTCGTCTGGATCAGGCCTCCGTAGAATCCCAAGACGAGGTTCCCGAGTCTGCCCGAAGTGCTGTAATCTCTCCGATACAAGGTGAGGGGAGCGCTGATGGCTTTACTCAGGAAACTCCCTCCGCGGCTTTTCTGCAGCCTGGGGATCGTTTTGAACGAGGCAAAAGCGGCGATGAGAACGAGGATGAGAACCGCCGAGATGGCCCTCTCTTTGGACGTTTTTTCCCAGATAAGCGAAATCGCCTTGGCCACGGCCGCGGCGGCCAGAAAAACGATCCCGATCCCGGCAAACGAAATCACGATCTGGACGCAGATCAGAATGAAAATAGCGGCGTAGAGTCCGGGGCCGTATCTCTTTTCCTTGAAAAAGATTTCATTCAGGACAAAAAAAGCGATCAGGACTTTGACGTAATAGGCGGGCTCCGGGGCAAGGGCGATGACTCCCCGTCCGCCCTTATTAAAGGCTGTGACTCGGGGGAGAAGTCCGTTTAAAAATTTCGGGTCAAAGAGGATTTGGACGATTCCGACAGTGAGCCAGATAGCGACGGCCGCTAGGAAAAGTTTGACGCTGATGAATTTATGGAGGCGATAGCCGGCATAGGCGATGAAAAAGACAGCGAGGTATCCGGCGAGAGACCTGAGCCCGTCAATGGGGGAGGAAACTCTCCGGATGAGTCCGATCGCTAGGATGAGAGAGGCGTATCCGGCCGTAAAGACGAGCGGGAAGAGAGGTCGGGGGATATCGAAAAAAGTCAGGGCCACGGCGAAAGAGACGAGGAGAGCCCAGGGTTGGGTATCGAACGCCGTCTTGAAGGGCGTAAGATAGGGAAAAAGAACCGCGATGAAAAAGAGAACGGCCAGGATGCGCTGGGTTCGATCTCCTGAGACTGGTGCGATGCTGAAGGGCACTATGCCACCATTATAAATGAATTCCGTTCGATTTTCAGCCGGGCGGCTCGGGGCTTTCCCAATGGAGCCTGCGGACGACGATGACTTTGATGAGGTAATGGAGCAGAGCGGCGAGGAACGAGAGATCGACATTGAGCACGATCAGATAGAGATGAGGCTGAGGCCGGCGGAGGATGAAGCCCAGGACGAGAAAAAACGCGATGAGGCCGACGGCGGCGCGGATGGCACGGCTGAAATCGCGGACGCGGAAGGAACGGGATTTGAGGGTGTTGATGAAGACGGGTGTCGCGAGAATCAAAAAAGTCAGGAGGTAGCTCGAAATCCGGTTTCCCCAGAGCACGGCCCGATTTTGGCTGTGGTTCAAACCGAGCAGATAGAAATTGCCGGAATAAAAAGCAGCCAGGGGAATCGCCGTCAGGAGGATCATCCGAAGGGTTGAGCCGATGTCGAACCGTTCGGCCGTGATCTGAATTCGCTTGCCCCCGGCCAAGAACGAGAAGACGACGGCCGAAACGATGACGAGCGACAGGGAATATGAGGCAGGCAGGTGAAAAGAAAGGACCAAGGTGAAACCGGCCATGATGATGTTGGGCAGGGTCGAGACGATTTTGGACGGGAGGTAGAGCTTCAGCCCGTTGTAAATGCCGATGGGATAGGCGACGATGACGCTCAGGACGGGAACGAGCGTCCAGAACCAGGAGGTCGCTCCGGCGGCTCGGAAAGCGAGATATCCGGCCGAAACAGTCAGGCCGGCCATCAGCCCGATTTCGGCGGCGGGAATCCGGGCCCGCTGGCCGGGAAGCGAATTGTATTTCGTCCAGATATATTCCGCCGGGATCAGGGCGACCAGGTTGGAAAGGAAGAAATATTTGAAAAAACTCGTCGCCTCCGATACCGGGACTCGCGAGAGAATCGCAAAATCCCGAAGGAGGCTGCCGAAAAAAGGGAACAGGCCCGAGGCGTAAACAAGGAACAGCTCCTTTCCGATTTTTGATTTCAGGATTGGGCGGAGAGCGGAGAGAAGCGATCTTTTTTCGACGCGGTTCTTTTCGGCCGATGGCACGGTCATGCCGCTTCTCTCTTCCGGGATATGAGCATTAAGCTTTCACCGAGTTTCCACGGAAAATATCCGAAGAGCGTCATGGGCACCCAGCTGATCAATGCCAGAGGCGGCCAGCGTAATAACGGAAAGCCCGTCAACCCCGTTGTCCCGCGATCCAGAATCTTGAAACCGGCCGCGTCGAGGGCCGAGGCCCATTCATCTGGACCTCGCAACGACATGTGGTCGTGTCGGATGCCCTGCCATTTTTTAGCGAGAATCCGGGCCGCGATTCCGTGGGGATTGGGCGTGGACAGAAGAAGGATGCCGCGGTCCTTAAGAATTCTCTTCGTCTCCCGGAGAAATAGCTCGGGAGATGCCAAATGTTCTATGACTTGAAACGCGCAAACAGCGTCGAACGCGCCCGCGCGGAAGGGCGGATGGACCGCGTCCGCTCGGATCAATCGCGGCCGGCGGGACCGGACTGAGGCGAGACGAAGGCTGGAGGGATCGATATCAAATCCCAGGATGCGGAATTGAGGAAACCAGCG
>Ga0214473_10002498_pt1 | contig 22593 bp, 32 predicted proteins | sample RVTome_7_FD_203509 | JGI IMG/M metagenome (GOLD analysis project Ga0214473, IMG submission 203509) | Soil microbial communities from uranium-contaminated site in the Upper Colorado River Basin, Wyoming, United States - RVT98D197 | ecosystem: Environmental > Terrestrial > Soil > Contaminated >... | reverse complement strand
TCGAGCTCGGTGGTTGACCTCGACGCGGTGCTCTACACCGAGCTCAATGCGGACACCGCCGCCGGAGCGATCCGCACGCGGGTGTTCAGCGGCAGCCGCGGCCTGAACAATCCGGAGTACGCCGGGCCGGCCACGCTGTTCTCGCATCGGCCCTTCGGCGGCAAGACGGGCGATCTCCTGGTCACGCCCTTCGAGTTCCGCTCGGCGGGCAACCTGACGCGCACCGCCAGCTCGTCCTAGGACGGGCCCCCTGGGTCGCCTGTGGCCCCGCTCATGTTCGCCGCGCGGTCCAAGACGCACGGCAGACGTGGGCGGGGCCCGGGCGGTCCTTCACCTCTCACTCACTTGGAGGAGTTGAGCCATGGACGTCAAGTTCATCGAGCTGCCCGCAGACTTCGACCCGAGTCGCCCTCGGCGGATGGGGTTTTCCTTCGGCGATATCAAGAAGATCACCCGCGCGCTGAACGGCCCGCTGCTCGGCGGGACGGGCGTGCCCGGCGCCGAGCGCAGTGTCTGGGTGCGCCTCTGGTCGCTCGATCCGGACGCGCTGTCGACGGTCTGCTACTGGGGCCTGTTCCGGTTCGATCCGGAGATCACAACCGAGAAGGTCGACGAGCTCATTTACGGCTACAACGTGCGCACCAAGGATCCGATGAAGCTCGTGAGCCTCGTCATGGACGCCCTCCGCGCCGGCGGGCACCTGCCGGAGGACAAAGACAAGCCGGTCGCGCCGGGATCGTCCCCGTCCTCCCCGCCGGCGGGGAGCTCCGACCCTTTGGCGATGCGATAGGAGACGCGGAACTTGCGGCGTTCGAGCGTCTCGGCATCGCCCCACCCAGCTTCGACGAGCTCGACCCGGTCGGTCTGCAGCGCTTTCTCGCCGCGCAGCAGCGGCGGGACGAGCACGCGGCGATCCGGGACGCCTGGCGGACCGCGCGCGTGATGAACGCGATGGGGGCGCACGTGAGCCTGTGGGATCTCCTCGGCGAGCTGCTCGGCCGGCCGCGCGCCACGGAGATCCGCTACGCCTCGGTGACGGCGAAGTGGAAGGCGCGGCAGGCCGCGCGCGGGGACTAGGACTCAGGCCGTGAATGTCGGGACCGTCGAAGCGAAATTCGCGGTCGACACGACCGACTGGGAGCAGAAGCTCCCCGAGGCGGCGCGTCAAGGCATGGCGCGCGTCCAGCAGCAGATGGACGCCGCGTCCAAGGGCATCACGGCGGCCATGCAGAAAGCCAGCGCCGGCATCCTCGATGCCTTCGGCCGGCCGGTCGCCGCCGCGGTGCAGGGGTCGGAGGCGGTGAACGCGGCGGCGAAGAAGGCGAGCCAGGGACTCAGCGGCTTCAGCACGAGCGCCCGGGAGATGGCGGATCTGGCGCAGCGCGCGGGCGTCTCGACGGGGATTCTGGGGGCCGCGGTCGGAGCCCTGACCTCGCCGTTCGGCCTCGCGGCAGCGGCGATCGTGGCGGCCGGCCTCGCCGTCCGCGAGCTGACCGGGAGCATGGTCGAGAACTTCCGCCAGACGCGCGAGCTGCAAGCCCTCACTGGCGGCTCCGCCGATGCCGCGAGCAATCTGGCGGACACGTACAAGATCCTGGGCTTCGATGTCGGGACGGCGAGCCAGTCCCTCTTCCGCCTCGGGCTCCAGGTCGATGCCAATAGCGATTCGTTGAAGCTCCTCGGTGTCTCGACGGTCGATGCCGCGGGCAAGACGCGGCCTTTGATCGATGTGATGGAAGAGGCCCGCGATCGCGTGTCGCGGCTCGGGGATAGCTCCGCGCAGGTGGCGGTGCTCATGGGCCTGCTCGGCCGCGGGGCGCTCTCGCAGTTGCCCGTGTGGCAGCAGACCGCGGAGCAGTGGAAGGCTGCGAAGGACCGCGCGAAGGAGCTATCGGGATCGATCGAGGAGGCGATGCGCGCCAGTCGGGCCTATGTGCAGGCGGCCGGTGAGATGGACGTCGCCCTCGAGGCGCTCAAGCTCGAGCTGGGGACCGCGCTGCTGCCGCCGCTCACCGCCGTTGTCAACGCGGTGACGGAGCTCGCGCGACTCGCTCGGGAGCCGATCAAGTTCGTGGTGAGCTTCACCATGGATCTGTTCAGCAGCGAGACGCCCGACGACCGGTTCGCCAACTGGATTCGCCACAAGCTCGGGCTGGCGACGGCAGCGGAGCAAGCCTGGCAGATGCAGCGCGCCGGGGAGCGGCAGAGCTTTCCGGTGTCCGTCGCTCCACCGCTCCTGGCGGGCCCCGGCTTCCCGACCATCGCGCAGGCCGGCGGTGCGCTCTCGAACGTCGTTTCCCAGCAGCAGCTCACGAGCGGGTTGCAGAATCTCAATATCGCCCTCGGGCACGTTTCCACCCAGTTCCAGACCGGTGCGATCGAGGCCAGCGCCTATCGCGCGGCGCTCGCCCAGGTCGCCGGCATCCTGACGCCGCTCGCCGAGCGTGGCCTGCCCGAGGCGCAGAAACAGCTCGACGCGGTCAACGTCGCGCTCTCGCAGCTCGACTTCTCTCAGTTCCAGCAGAACCTCGCGCGCGCCCAGCAAGCGGCCCAGGGATTCGAGACGCAAATGACGGTCGGCATCAAGGATGCGGTCGCCGCCCAGACGATGAGCGAAGAACAGGGGGCCGTCGCCGAGGCGGCGATCCGCGCCGGCGCGCTCATGCAGCAGAAAGCGATCGTGGATGACGCCCTCGCGCACTTCAAGGGGAGCGAGGCGCAGCGGCTCTCACTGCAACAGCAAGCCGGTGCCCTCGGCATCCAGCTCGACCAGGCGGGGGCGGCGCTGCGCGGAGTGATCTGGGCACAGGAAACGGCCACGCTCAAGGCCGAGTTCTCCGCCCGTGCCGTAGCGCGCGGGCAAGCCGTCCAGGAGGATCTCGCGCAATCGAAGATTGCCCTGGATCAGTTCACGGCCATGACGAAACTCGGCGGGGCGGACCCGGTCGCCCAGGCCGAGATGATCGCGGCGGCGGAAGTGGCGACGGCGCAGGCGACGTTCCAGCAGACGGAGGCGCTGAACGATGCCGAGGTTGCCGACACGATCGACATGCTCGGCAAGAAGCTGATCAGCGAGACCGCGTTCAGTGCCACGGTCCTCGCGCTCTGGGCCAAGACCGCCCAGGCGCGTATCACGCTCGACGCTGCGACGAGCAAGGCGTCGACCGATGTGCTGGCGGCGCGGACGAAGGAGGCGCAGGACGAGCTCGCGGCGCTCGGCGGGATCTACACCGACCAGGATGCGCTCTACAAGAAGCTGCAAGATTCCTTGGCGGTTAGCCAGCAGCGCGGGATCGATACGGAGATCTTGCAATGGCGGGGCTTGCTGACGACGCTCCAGGCGGGCTCGCAAGAATCCGAGCAGGCCATCACGCAGATTTATCTCCTCGAATCGAAGAAACGCGTGTTCCAGTACCAAGGGGACGCGGACGCCCGGAAAGAGATTGACCTTACCGAGCTGGCCGCCAAGGTCCAGATCGAGCAGCAACGCGCGACGGCGGCGCAGCGCACCGCCGATCTCCAGCTGCAGCTCACCGCCGCGCAGCAGCAGCGTGACGGCGACTATTTCGGCTTCCTCGATACGCAGTTCCAGCTTGTGCTCAGCCGCACCAGCGACGTCTACGCCAGCCTCACCCGGCTTGCGCAGGACACCGCCCAGAACATGCAGGCCGCCTTCAGCGATTTCTTCTTCAACGTGTTCACCGGGCGGCTCAAGAGCATGGCGGACGTGTTCCAGAGCTTCCTCAACTCGATGCTGCGGTCGATCGCCAACTTCCTGTCCGATAGCCTCGTGCGCTCGTTCTTCGGGGCGGTGACGGGGGGCGGCGCCAGCACGGCGCAGGTCGCGGCGGCGGTCGCGGGGACGACGGCCACCGGCGAGGGCGTGGCGATCAGCGATGAGCCCGGGATGGCGGGGACCATCCAGCAGTCCGCGAGCGCGCTACAGAATCTCATTGGCACCGGCTCGGCCGCGCGTTCCGTGATCGACATTTGGAACGCGCTACAAGGTGGAGCGACGACAACGGGCGCCGGGGCAGTCGCTCAAACGATCGCGGGGGGCGGGTCACTTGAGGCGATCCGGAGTTCGGTGAGCGCCTGGGCTGCGGGCGCGAGCACCTTCACGGTAGTGCTGGCGGGCGTCGGCGCCGCGCTGGCTGCCTTCGGATCGATCATGGACATCGCCAACGGACAACTCGAAGCGGGCATCGGCGGGCTGGTCGGGGGCGTAATCGTCGGCGCGATCGGCGCCTACTTCGCGGGCCCGATTGGCGCATTCATCGGCTACGCCATTGGAGATCTGCTCGGGAGCTGGATCGGCGGCCTCTTCGGTGGCGGGATCTCGCATTACGACCAGGTGCGCATGGACGCCGCGCAGCAGGCCAACGACGCGCTCGCCACCATCGGGCCCCTATTCCAGTCCGCCGCGCTCAGCGGCAGCCCCGCCCAGGTCCTCGGCGCGCTCAGCTCGCCCCAGGGCCCGAACGGCGCCGTGCGGTCCGAGCTGGTCCTGCCGTCCTCGCTCGCGGCCCAGATCGGTCTCACCGGGCAGCAGATCGGGGACCAGGTCGTCACGCAGTGGGCCGCCGTCACGCTCGATCAATTCGAGCAAGTGCTGGCCGCCTTCCGGGAGCAGCCGGATCTGATCTCGCTCATCCGCGGCTCGGGCGACGTGCCCTTCCTTTCGCAGGAGGACGCGCAGGCGGTGGCCGATCAGGTGGCGGCGGGCGCGCAGAGCCTCATCACGGCCTTCAACGCGCTCGCGACCGTCCGGGACGCCATCACGAAGCTCGCCGTCGACCTCGGCACCGCGGCCGGGCAGCTCCTCCCGCCCGAGATAGCGGACCAGTTCATCGAGAGCAAGGTCAACCCGATCCGGGACCGGATGCTCGCCGTCGTCTCCTCCGGGCTCCCGGTGGATGCGATGCAGGCGCAGCTCGACGCCCTCGACCAGGAGCTGGGGTCCTACTTCCTCCTCGTGGCCGCCTACGCTCAGCTCACCCAGGACATGGCCGCGCGTGCGGGTGACCTTCAGACCATCACGGATGGGATGGTCCTCGGGATCACGTCGCTCCTCGACGCCCAGAACAAGGCCGTCGAGGATGCGCGCGCGACCTTCCTCGAGGCCATCACGCCCGAGGTGGTCCTCTCCTCGGCCGACGCCCTCCGGACCGCGATCCTCGCCCGCCAGCAGTCCATCGTCCAGGCGGTGGCCCAGATCGAGACTCTCATCGGCGGGCTGCTCGACAAGATCGGCGGGCCGCTGGCCGCCCAGGTAACCAACGTCGCCATCAACGAGGCCGCGCTGGGCAACACTCAGCCGCTCCTTGACCTGATCGCGAACCTGGAGACCCTCGCCGAGACCGCCCCCTCGGCCGCCCTCCGGCTCTACGCGATCGGCTCGGCGATCCAGGCCATCATCGCGGCCGTCCCGGGCGCCGTGACCGCCGGGGCGACGCCCGAGGCGCTCGTGGCGGGCATCGTCGGGACCGCGAGCCCGTTCCTCCTCCAGCTTCAGCAGATGATCGACACCGCCACCGCTGGGGGCGACCTCGCCGGCGCCCTCTCGCTCCTCCAGCAGGAAGCGCAGATGATCGGCGCGCTGGGGAACGCGGCGGTGGCGGGCATCCGTCAGTGGGAGACGGCGGCGGTGGCTGGGGCGGAGGCGGCCGGGGCCGCGCAGATCCAGGCCATCGAGTTGACGAGCCAAGCCCAGCGGGATGCGCTTCAGGCCGAGCTGGACCTCGCGAACCAGTGGCGCGCGGCCGTGCAGTCGGCCGGCAGCTTCGTCCAGGGCCTCCTCCTGGGCGAAAACTCCCCGCTGACGCAGCAGCAGAAGCTCGACCTCGTCCAAACGGGCTATCAGGCGGCCCTGACCGCGTTCCAGGGCGGCCCGACGCCCCAGGGGCTCTCAGACCTCCAGGCCGCCGCGCAGACGCTCCTCCAGGTCGATCCCACGCGGACGGCGGGGGTGATCTCCGACCTCCAGGCTGCCATCGCGCTCGCGCCGACGGACAACGTGGATGCCCTCCAGGCGAGCCTCGATAGCCTCAACATCTCGACCCAGGCCCAGCTTGACGCGATCAACGCCCAGACCATCGACACCGTGGCGGCGATCCACCAGCAGGCCACCGACGTCATCAACGGGATCGTCGCCGGCATGGACGCGGCGCTCACGGCCAATGCCGCGCAGCAGGCCGAGATCCTCGCGCGGCTGATCGACCAGCAGGTGCAGCTCCTCAGCGCGATCACCGGGGGCATTCCCACCGAGCAGTTCATCGCCGAGCAGGCCAAGGAAACCAATCGGCTCCTGGCCGACATTCGGGACCGGATCGGGGATGTGCTGACGGGGCCGATCCCGGCGCCGCCGGGGACGGCCAATGTGTTGGGGTCGTTCGCCTCGGGCACCGATTACGTGCCGCGGACGGGGCTCTACGAGCTGCACCAGGGCGAAGCGGTGAAGCGGGCGGGGCAAGAGGGCGGGACCACGATCACGATCGCGCCCGGCGCCATCGTCGTGAACGGCGCCCAGGACCCGGAGCGGACGGCGGCGGCGGTGGTCAAGGAACTCAATCGGCAGATCCGCAATGGCGGGCAGCCCTACAACGCGCGCGGCATCAACCACGGGAGCAAGCCGTGATCGGCGCCAACTCGCGCTTCAAGATCCTCGGCCCGAATCTGGCGCTCGATGCCACGTGGACCTCGCTCACGAGCGTCCCCTCACTGCCGGCCTCGCACCTCGCCCTCGAGCGCCGCGGGCGGATCTGCCGGACCACGAGCGCGGCGGCCCAGTGGTTCAAGGCGCAGCTCCCGGTGGCGCAGGCCGTGGGCGGCTATGCCCTTCTCGATGCCAACCTAGCGGCCGGCGTGACCATCACCGTGGAAGCGAACGCGATCGACGCCTGGCCGGGCCTCTTCACGGACGCGGCGCTCGTCACCTGGGCGCCCGGCCGCGGCGGCGTGCTCCCGCGGTTCTTCCCGGCCGCGCAGAGCTACCCCTGGTGGCGCTGGTCGATCGACAACCCAGCCAACCCGAGCGGGTACCTCCAGTTGAAGCTCGTCTTCGGCCGCGTCTGGGACCTGGGCGAGGGGCCGGCGCCGGGCTCGTTCCAGGATGTTGACCCCTCGCTGACGACCTGGTCGCCCGGCGGCTCGCCCAGCACCTTCGCGCTGCCCCTGCGCCGGCGCCTGGTCATTCCCGTCAATGCGCTGGCGCCGGAGATCGTCTACGGGGACGAGCTCGATGCACTCATCGAGGCGGTGGGGACGAAGCACGACGTCGTGTGCTCGCTCTACGGCGATGCGCCGGATCAAGATGCCGTCGCCATCAAGAGCAACCGGTACGGCCGTTTCACCGAGCTGCCCGAGTTCGTCCTTGAGGCGCCCTACTATCGTGGCGCCTTCGACTTCCGAGAGGTGCGCTAGCCACGGGACTCGGCGCATCAGCGCCGCAGAAGGAGACGAGGCATGCGACTCAAGCGACTGTATGAGCACGTCCCCGACGGGTCCGCCCCTCACGGGGTCCACAAGATCACCCAGGCGCCGCTGCGCGTCTCGGGCGTGCGCGTCCTCGAGACCAAGCGGCTCCAGCGGCTCTCGCAGAACGTCATCGATGGCGGGGCGCGTGAGGGCTGGCTGTCGATGGGGCGCGGCGTCATCACCCTCCACGGGGTGGACGGTGACGTGGTGTACCACATCGTCCGGACGCCGGGCGGCTACTGCTGCCACTGCGAGGCGCCTGTGGAGATCGTCCGGACGATCGACGCCGATGGGCTGACGCTGGGCGCCCGGCACGTGCGCGACGTCCACGGAGGGGCGCCCTCTCCTGACACGTCCAATCCGTCAGGCTATCGCGACGAGCCCTACTACACGTGCGTCCTGGTGGGCGATGAGGCCAACGTCCAGTCGCCCGGCGAGGCGGCGACCTTCGAGGCGCAGACGCGGGCCGCGTTCTGGGGCAAGCTGCGCGAGCGCTATGGAGCGATCCGGCCCGTGCCACCCATCGCGGGCGGCGCCGATCTGGTGTTCAACATCGCCAAGGGGCGCGTCGCCGAGCTGTACAACCGGGTGGACCTCAACGACCCCGCGGCGGCCGAGCTCGTCATCATGCTGCTCGCGACGACCGGGCTCGAGTCCGATGCGACGCTCATCGACCTGGATACGTTCGCCGCCGTGGTCGCGGGCACGACCAACGAGGCGACCAACACGGGCTATGCCAAGAAGGTCCTCGGTGACGCCGACATCGTCGCCTTCGCGCCCGATGACACCAACGACCGGGTCGACCTCGACATCCCCGACCAGACCTGGACCGGCCTCGCCAACGACGGGACCGGCGCGATCAGCCGGTTCGTCACCGGGTACGACCCCGTCGGGTCGCAGACCATGACGGACATCGTGCCCATGACGATCCATACCTTCGTCGTGACCCCGGACGGGAGTGACGTGACTGCTCAGATCGCCGCGGCGGGCTTCTACCGGGCCAGCTGATGCGCCGAGGCCTGCTGCCCCTGCTCCTCATTGCGCTCGCCTGCCTCGGGCTGACCTCGGGGGCGGGCGCGCAGTCCTGTCCCCAGCACCTCACCCCCGAGCTGGCGGGCTGGCTCCCGCCCACCGTCTGTGCCGGCCAGGGCCGCTATATCCAGCCGACGCCGAACGAGGTCAAGGCCGAGCGGGGTCTGTTCCAGTCGTGTAACTACGGCTGCGATCTCCTCGTCTGCCGGCGCACCGGGAGCCATCCGCCCACGTGCGCCGCGAACGCGCTGGCCGCGTACACCACTTTCACGACCGGGCTCAGCGGGACGCCGCCCTGCCTGGACACGGCCGCCGCCGCGGCAGTGGTCTTCGCGTTCCTCGACGCCAGCGTCTTCCCGGTCCTGTACTGCGACGGGGCCACCAATAGCCTCGCCCAGAACAATGTGAGCAAGGCCGTCGCGAACTTTTTCGACTGCGTGTCCAAAGCGCACCTGGAGCGCGCGATCGACGAGAACTCCGTGGCCGCGACCCAGGCGCTCGAACAAGCGTGCGCCGATCAGTACGCCGTGAAGGTCGCCGACATGGGGACGAGCGGGCCCGCCTGCCTCAGCCTCCAGGCCGCGCTCGACCTTGGAGGTGTGCTGCGGACCTGGATGGACGCCCAGTCCGTCCTCGCGTTCTGCGCCTATTGAGATGGCGACCCACCGGCTCACGGTCGGCACCCCAGCCACGAGCGAGACCGGCGATCGGTCCGTCACCTTCACGCCCGCCGCCGGGGACCTGCCCGTCGTCTTCATCGACGTGGCCGCGAACACGAATGGCGCGCCCACCTGCTCGGACGACAACCCGGACGGGCTGGGCACTTATACGCTGATCGCCGTCGCTCAGAAGGCGGCAGGGGCGGACCGGGAGGCCGCCTTCGTCCGCGACGCCCTGATCAACAATACGACCTCTACCGTGATCACCGTGGCGACCGGGAGCAATACCTCCGGCATCCCAGCGGTGGTGGCCGTTGCCGGGATGACGCGCGTGGGTGCCGCCGCCATTCGGCAGAGCGCGAAGGAAGAGAACATCACGGCGGGGAATACGCCGACGTCGTCATTCCCAGCCGCCGTGCTCACGGGGAACCTGACGCTGGGCGCGGTGGGCAACCAGTCCAACCCGGCGGCGCAGACCGCGCCGACCGGCTGGACGGAGCGCTTCGACGACGGGATCGGCACCCCGAACATCGGGCTGGAAGTCGTGACGCGGGACAGCGGATTCACGGGGACCGCGATCACCTGGAACAGCACCAGCTCCGCGCACGCCACCATCATCGTCGAACTCGACGCATCGTCGACGGGCCAAGTCATCTCGGTCGGCCAGGTCACGGAGACGGATCTCGCGCAAGCGGTGACGCGGATCAAGGTCCGATCGACGGGTCAGGTCACGGAGGCCGACACCGCCCAGGCCGTGGCTCGCCTGAAGGCGCGCGCCGTCGGCCAGGTCGGGGAAACGGACGTGGCGCAGGCGCTCACCGTCGTGAAGGTCGCGATCGTGGCGCAGGCCGTCGAGGTGGACCTCGCCCAGGCCATCACGTTCTCTGGCGTGCTGGTCATCCCCGTGGGACAAGCGCTTGAGGCGGACGTGACGCAGGCCATCGCTTGGGCGCCGAAGCTCCGGCTGGTCGGCCTCGTATCCGAGGTGGACCTCGCCCAGGCGATGAGTCGCCGCAAGACGCTCGGGATCGCGCAGGCGATCGAGAGCGACCTGGCCGTGGCCCTTGGCCGCCTCAAGACCGTGACGGTCGCGCAGCTCCTCGAGCTGGATCTCGCGCAGCCGATCGTAGCCATCGGGGGGGCGGGCCTCACCATCCCCCTTGTGACGGGGTACCTCATCGAGCTGGACACGCTCGTCCGCCCGCAGCAGTGGCAACCGGCCGCCGGCATCTTCGCGGACAGCACCAGCGTCTTCGCGGATTCGACCCTCGTCACGGCCGCCGCCTCGACCGGCACCTTCCTGGCCCAGCTCGACAAGACCATCTCCGTGGTCTCGGCGGTCACGCAAGATGGCGCCGCCCTCGTCGCCGTCGCCTCCGCCGCGGCGTGTGTCGCGATGGCGGGCTCCTGGTACTGGGACGGGATCGCGCACGCGCTCTGGGTCCGGACCTCCGACGATGCCGCCGCCGTCGGCAAGGTGATCGTCGCCACCGTCGTGGAATGCTTCGCGCTCGGGGACGTCCCGGGGCCGATCCTGCGCGGCACGATCCCCGTCGTGTATGACCCGATCGTGACGGCCCTGCCAAAGTGGAGCGTGACGCTCAACCTCCAGGACCTCGGGAGCGCGGCGGCCGTCACCCTCGGAACCCTCGAGGCCCTGAATGGCGACGGGTGGTTCGACCGGCTGTTGGCCGAGCGGAGCTGCTCGGGCCAGGCGGTGCGGATCTATCGCGGGGAACTGTCGGGGGCCGACCGTGCCGACCTGGCGCTGTGGGCGACCGCGGCCGTGGAGACGCTCGAGCTCGATCCCGAGCGGGCCATGGTCCAGCTCCGCTCGCTCGCGCACCAGCTCGAGCAGCCGATCTGCCCGGACACCTACGAGCTGGCGGACTTCCCCAACCTGCTCCCCAACGCGGTCGGGCAACCGATCCCGAAGGTGTACGGCTCCGTCGTGCGTGCGCCGGCGCTCTGCGTCGATACCGTCGCCGGGGTCTGGCGGCTCGCCGGACATCCGCTGGCATCGCTGACGTCCCTGTGGCTGTCCAGTGGCGGCGAGTACCTCCTCGGCTACACGCCCGACCCGGATAACGGCGGATTCACGGCGCCCAGCAGCTCGAAGTTTTCGATCATCTACGCGACGTTCGAGGGCAAGCCCGTCAGCCTGCCCGGCGACGTCATGCGTCAGATCGCGCTCGACGGTGGGCTCACCGAGGCGCAGCTCGACGGCCCCGCCTTCGACCGGCTCAACGTCGATCGACCCGTGCCCGTCGGCCTGACCGTCACCGGGGGGACGGTCGGCGAGGCCCTGAGCCGCGTGGCGGCGAGCGTCTTCGCCGATCGGTTCATCACCCGGGCGAACACGCTCTCGGTGCGCGCCCGGAGTGCGCTCAGCGGCAACCTCGTTACCAACCCCGGCTTCGAGACCGACACGGCCGGATGGGCGACGCGGAACAACGCCACGCTCAGCCGGATCACGAGTCAGGCGGCGGTCGGCGTCGCCTGCGGGCAGATTGTCAAGGGCGCCCCGGATCCGCTCGCCTACGCCTATACGCCTGTGGCCGTGCCCCAGGGCCAGCGTGTCGTCGTGACCTGCCTCGCGGCGCCGCTCAGCGGTGTTGCCGAGCAGGTGCGCCTGGCGCTCGCGGATTGGACGGGCACCGAGCGTCTCAGCGATCCGTTCGTCCTGGCCCCCGGCGTCTGGACGCGCCTGGTCTTCGCGATCGACGCGAGTCTGATGACACTGCAGTCGATCACCGCGGACCGGACGGACGTCTTCGCCGACGACACGTCCGTCACGGCGGACCTCGGCGCCCCCGAGCTGCGGATCTACCCGGACCACGGCGGCGCCCTGGCCGTGACCATCATCGTCGACGAGGTGGAGGTCGTGCCCGCCGTCCTGGCCGATGGCAGCAATGCTCGGGTGACGGGCCTCGCCACCGAGCCGCTCCTGCTCTCGCGTGTCACCTGCCGCTACGCCCACGATCTCCTCACGGATACCGGGGCCCGCGCCATCGTGGCGAGCGCCCGGGCGGCCGCGCTCTACGCCTCGGCCGAAAGCCGGAGCGTGGACGGGGAGCTGGTGGACGCAGCCGGCGCGCTCGCGGTCGGGGCGGCCGTGCTGGACTTCTACGGCCGCGTCCGGGCGGTGACGCGGCTCGAGCTGCTGGACTGGGACCGCCCGCTCACCGTGGGCGACGTGATCGACTGCGGCGCCGTTCCGCGCGTCCCCGCGCTGGCGCTCGGTTCGGGGCTCGGGCGCGTGATCGCCCTCGAGGAGGCGCCAGGCGGCGGCCAGTCCCCCGTGATCCGCGCCGACGTCGCGATGGTCTTCGACCCCGCCTCCGGTGCGCGGGTCCTGAACTAGGAGGCTCCATGACGACGCTCCTTCGCCGCTGCCTGGCCTGCACGCTCGCGACGCTGCTCCTCTGGCCGTCTCTCGCCGCCGCCTCCGGCAGCGTGGATGCGGCGCACCGCATCGTCAACACCGGCGGCTCGCCCGACAACCTCAAGCAGTGGTCGGATAAAGACAACGCCCACTGGCACGAGTACGAGGGGGAGACCTTCACCAACCGCACCGGCGGTTCCCTCGTCGCCGGCGACGTCGCCGCGCTCGACAGCGCCAACGACAGCTCGGTCGTCCTCTCCGACGTCGTCAGCTCGGCCAAGAAGTTCGTGGTGGCCCAGGCGTCGATCTCGAACACCGCGGCCGGGGAGTTTGCCCGGTCCGGCGTCGTGTCGATCAAGGCCACCGGCGCGATCGCGCGGGGCGAGTATGTCAGAAAGAGCGCCACCACCAAGACCGTGGAGACGACGGGCGTGACGGCCCTCGACGCGGTGCCGCCGCCTCGCGGCGCGCTCGGCATCGCCCTGGCGGCCGCGGCGGGCGGCTTCGTGACCGGACTCCTCTACGGCCAGACGGTGATCGGCCCCGTCCTCGACGTCATCGGCCCGCAGAGCCCGATCGCCAACACGGTGGCGGAGACGACGCTCTACTCCGTCTCGATCCCGGTCAGCGCCCTCGGGACCCTCGGCGAGGTCCTGGCGCGCGTCCGCGGTCATATCTCCGGCACCGGCACGACGGGCGACTGTACGTGGCGGATGAAGTACGGCGCGACCACGATGGTGACGGTCGTCCAGCAGATCAGCAGCGCGGCCGGGGATGATCTCGCGACCTCGCCATTCAATATCGCATTCGCGCTCCTCGGGGCCGGGGCGACCAATGCTCAGCGGGCTCATGTGCAGCAATTCCTCTCGGATGTCACGGGCGGCACGACCGTCCAACTGACGCCCGTCCAGAAGCGCGGCACGGCCGCCGAGGACTCGACCGCCGTCAAGGTGCTCGCCATCACCGTGCAGTTCAGCGCGGCGGCGGCGGGGAATACGGTCACGCTGGAGCACGGCATGACGACGATCGAGCGATGACCCTCCTCGGCGCCGCGCTCCTCGTCCTGATCCTCGCCGCGGTCTGGGAGATCACGCGGCCCCCGAGGGCGATCTAGGAGGCGCACATGGGACCGTCCAAGCTCCCGGCGTGGCTCGATACCTTCATCCGCGTGTCCGATCCGCTGACTCGGATGTTTGTCGCCATCGCGATCACGCTCGGCTTCGTGCGGCTCGCGATGCTGGGGGAGGTCAGCGGAGACAGCTTCACCAACATCATGTTCCTCATTGCCGGGGCCCTATTCGGGAAGCTCGAAGCCAACGCGGCGGTACGGCGTGCGACGGACTCGGCCCCCGTGCCGCCGAGTGCCCCAGTCACGAACGGAGAGCCCAAGCCATGAACACCCTCATCCTCATCGTCACCCGCGAGCAAGACGACGCCGCGAATCACTTTCCGGTGATCGTGGATCTTCTGACGCGATACGGCTTCGGCGTGCGGGCGCAAGCCATCTACGGGGCGCCGCTCGTATCCATTGTGCCGGGTAGCGTCGCTCTGCCCAGCGCCCCGCCCGCGACACCACCGGCAGTCCCACCGGCCGCGCCGCCATCTGCCCCGCCGGTCGATGACTTCGCCCCGTTCGTGTTCCCGCCGCAACCGCCGAACCCGGAACAGGTACCAGACGGCCAACGGATGGCCGCCTCGATGGGCGATGTCACAACCGGGAAGTACTATCTCGCGCTCCCGCAGATGCGCGGACCGAGCGCCGACTCGCCGGAGGCAGCGCGCGAGTGGCTGTGGGCCGGGACCGTCAAGGCACCGGGCACGAGATTCCACGACTACAGCGTCTGGGCCCCTCGGGGCGCGCGGCGGGCCACGGTGGAGTTCGTCCTGGGCGGCGGGAAGCTCCCGGGGGCGACGTTCTGATGATCGCCCGCCTCCTCGTCCTGCTGCTCCTCGGGCTCGCGGCCTTTCTCTCGGCCTGCGACCCGTCGCGGTGGAGGCACTAGGCGTGAGCGCGGGAGACGTGATGCAAGGCCGGCGACTGCCGCCCGAGGCTCGGGACTTCGCCGCCGGCGACTACCAGCAGATGGCCGATGGCCGGGGCTGGAACATCCGACCGCCGCGCGGCCATCTGGGCTGGCTGTCGACCGATCCGGGCCACCACACCGTCGTCGAGCACGAGGACGGGACGATCACCGCCGCTCCGTCCATCCTGCATACGTCTGCACGTGACGGCTCGGTGATCTGGCACGGGTTTCTGGAGCGCGGTGTGTGGAGGGAAGTATGAGTCGAGCCCCGCTGCTCGTCGCGCTCGCGCTCCTCACCGGCTGCGCCACCACCGGCCCGCTCGCGGACCTCACGGGCCAGCTCCATGAGGACGTGGCCGACCTGCGCGCGTTCACCGTGGCGGATCTGGAGGCGACCGGGAAGCTGGCCGCTGACCAGGGCGATCAGGCGGGCGCCGCGTGCCTGCCGATGCTGGCAAAGAAGGTTGCGGAGACGCACGCGCGGCCGTCGTGCGCGGTGGATGGCACGGTGGGTGTCGCGTGCGCCGTGGAGCAGATCCGGCTCATCGTGCGCCCGCCCGGTGGCCGGGACGATACCGTGGCGGTGGCCTGCACGGCCTACGCGGCGCAGATCGGCGCCGACATTCTGAAGTTCGGGATATGGGCGGCCAAGACGGCCGCGACGGGCGGGATCGGTGGTATTCCCGATGCCCTGGCGGCGGCGCGGAAGATGCTCGGGCTCCTGCGCGCGCTCGGGGTGGGGGGCGGGGTGCCGGTGAAGGTCCCATGACCACGGTGCCGGTGTAATGGCCGAACTCCTCGCGCTCCTCAAGCCCCTCGTCGCCGAGTTCGGCTGGTCGGTCGCCCTCGCGGGCGGGATGATCGGGGGCCTCGGCTTTCTCGTCGTCTTCCTCAACCGACGTGCGGAGCGGAGCGAGGCGCACTGCGCGGACGTGCAGGAGCGGTCCCTCGTCTTGCATACCAAGACGCTCCAGGTGTTCGAGCGGAATGAAGCCCAGGGCGATCGGGTGCTCGCGGTCCTCGATCGCGTCGGGGAGAACGTCCGGGCCGCCGAAGAGGCGAGCCACCGCAATGCCTCGCTCATCCTTCAGGCGCTCATGGGGCGCCGCCCGGGAGATCCCACGTGAGAGAGTTCTTGAACCAGTCGGCGCGGCTCACCTTCCTCGCGGGCCTCGTGGCGGTCTGGTGGGCGCTCTGGCGCACGCCGGACGGCCCGCTCCTCCGACGGCTCCGGTGGTACTGGGAAGGGACGATGGTCTTCATCTTCACCATCGCGATCGGCGATGCCGAGGCGGTGTTCAACTTCTGGCCCGGCGTGAACCTCCGGCAGCTCATCCGGGATCACATCGGCCTGTTCTACGCGATCGTCTCGACGGGCGTCTGGCTGCTCTTCTTCGAGATGTTGCGCGAGCGGCGGCAGAATGGGCGGGGATAGGATGCTGACGGCGCGCGTGGCGCTCGTGATCGGGGCCGTGTTCTTCATCGTCACCGCGGTGGCGCTCGCCGTGCGGGCGGCGTGCTGGTGAGGCGATGAAACCGCGCACGGGCCCGGAGCCGCCGAAGTGCCCGCGGTGTGGGCGTTCGGCTGCGCGCTATGATGCCAAGCGACGGTCCTGGGTCTGCGATCATTGCGGCTGGGTGGAGCGGCCGTGAGCGTCTCGCTGTTTCCCCTGCCCGCTGTCGAGATCCCCCCGAGCGTCTGGCCGGCGATGGTCACCTACGCCGCGACCGTCCTCCTCGAGGCTGAGGGGGAGTCTGCCGAGGGTCAGCTCGCCGTCGCCTACGTGATCAGGACGCGCGTGCTCGCGCACCGTGGGATGGCCACGGAGCCCGCCGGCGAGGTCCTCACGGCGGTGTGTCTCGCGCCCCAGCAGTTCAGTTGCTGGAACCCCGACGGGCAGGGGATGCGCCGGGCGCGGCTGACCGGGATCGACCCGCGGCGGTGGGAGGCCGCGTGGAAGGCAGCCACCGCGGCCTGGTGGGGGCTCCTAGCGAATCCGGCGCCGGGGGCCGAGCACTACCTCAACCCCGATCTCACCCGCGCGCAGCGGCCGCTCCACGACCTGCCACGCTGGTACGATCCCGCGCGCGTCGTGGCGACCATCGGAGCGCACGAGTTCCTGGCGCTGGGCTGAACGCTACCGCCGCCCACCCGCCGGGCCGCTCGGCCTCGGCGCCACCGTCTGCCGCCGCCCGTCCCTCCCGTACACCGTGACGCCTCCGCTCGGGCTGACCGTTCCCCAGCCCGTGCGCCGACTCTGCGCGTCGTAGACATCCACGCGCCCGTCCTGCACGATCGCATAGCCCGTGCGCCGCCCGGTCGCGTCGTAGAGGTCGACGCGGGTGCGATCCTGGCCCAGCGCGGGTGCGGCGAGGGCGAGGAGAGCTGTTAGGAGGAGGGGGAGCATGACGAAGATGCCCAAGGGGTGCTACTTCCCCATCCGCCGCGCGAGCTGCTCGATGCAGGTGCGGAACTCGGCGCTCATCCGCTCCGGATCGACCCGCGCGAGATGGTTGATGCGTTCATTGGAGCAGTCCGCGCCGACGGTCGCAGGCGGCGATGGCGTCTCGGTTGTCTTGATCTCACGATGCTCCGGTGGCGGCCAGAGCCAAATCAGCAATGCGACCGCCATGCCCGTGACGACCAGCCTCGTTCTCATTTTCCCCTCTCGAATATCGGCACACGGGCGCAACGGCAACCAGGGTGGTGGGGCGCAATCGCGGCCGTTGGGGATAGGTCATACCTGGGCTGGTCGGCGCGCTCGAGGCAGAGCGCACAATCGCCCTGTTTGGCCACGAGGGATCGGACGCCGATGATGCCGACATTCAAGGAGCTGTTGGCTTGGGTCCACCCATCCAGGTCTCGTTCTCGCGTCGACAGCATGAAAATCGTGTGAACGAGCACGAGAACGCGCTGTCTGGTTGCGATGCCCTCGGTGCTCGGCGTCCATAAGTAGAACGTGACGTTGTTCGCGACGGCCCATGTGTTCCAGATATCGAGTAAGGGCCACTGCCATGCGCGATCGGCAAGGAGTGATCCCGCCCGACGCTCGGCCTTTCTGGGGCCCTCGGACATGGAGAACCCAACAAGGATGGAGATCGTGGGGGCGTCGAGGTCCGTGATGCCGGCAGTGAGATCGGCGACGGTGCCGGGCATTGAAGGTGGGTCATCGCGGATAGCAATACCTGCCGGTGATCCAGGCCTCGCGGCCGAGGAGCGCCCCGTCTGTCAGCACGCGGATCTGAAGTACTGCCGCCGGGACTGCGCTCCATCCATGCTTGGCCCCCGTCATTGTCCATGAGAGCAGGCTATCGAGCCCGGCCCAATCGAGGACTTCCCATGGGCCGGTCAACCCCCACCCATTCCCTTTGTTCGCTTTCGCCGAAGGCGCCTTGACCAGGATGAAAGCCAGGTCGATCACCCTGGCTTCGACTGGCGCTTTGAGCTGGACCATGTTGCCCCCAGCGATCATCGCGCGACTGTTTGCGCCATCGCCCGATACGTCGGCATTCCTCGCCTCCACCGCGTTTTTCCTGGACAGCGATAGCCCGGTTCCGGTCGCGAGAGAACAGGTGCTCCCGTTCTTCACTTTCGGATCGATCTCGCCCGCTTGGCCCGTTCCAGGCGCAGAATCAGCCACGGCGAGCGCAACGAGGATCATAGGGATCAGCGTTAGATGAACGACTAGGCGGATGCTCCTCACGTCGCCCCCCCCCGTGTTCCATAGCACACGCGGCGCTCGCTCCGCACGACGCGCCATGATTGCGCCTACTGCTTGCGGTGCTCCGTGATCAATTTCTCGCGGAACTCCTGCAGCTCGCGGCGCAGGAGGCGGGCGTGCTGGCGAAGTCGATCCTCGATCTCCTTGGCCCGAACTCGGTAGGCCTTGATGGCGTGCTCCGGCAGGTCGTCTGCCTGGATGGCCATGCCCGGAGCTGCGGCGGCCAGCAGGTCCTCCACCTCGAACGGCACAGGCACGGCTTCCCGGTCACCGGCCTGGGTCTCGATAGCCCGTAGCACGAAGGGAAGCATGCGATAGGCCGGTACGAAGCCGGACGCCTCCCAGCCGAGCCACGTCTTCTTCTTCACGCCAGCCGTCAAGCGCTCGACCGATCCGGCGAGCGAAACCGCGCGTTTCCACGGCACGGGGGTGGCATGCGATCCCTTCCGTCCGGGCATACTGCTCCTGTCTGAAAGATTCAGCTTGACATGGCCGAATGATTCGGATTACTCTCGCCACCGTGACAACCGCCACCGTACCACAAGAGACCACGGAACTCAGGGCCACCCGGCAGGCCCTCTACGCCGTCTGCAAGAAGGCCGGCATCCGCCATATCGACGTGGCGGTCGAGGCCGAATGCAGCCGCACCTACGTCGTCCAGTTCTTCGGCGGCACCCGGTCACCCCGCGCGATCGCGCTCGCGGTCGAGAAGCTGCTCGGCATCGCGAAAGCGCGCAAGCTCGATCAGTGGCGCCGGGAGCACGCGGCGGCGCTCGCGGAGATGGGGGGATGATCACCCCGGCCGTCGCCACCCGCCGCTGCGACATCCCCGGCTGCTCAACGGTCGAGGCGTTCCGATCGATCGGGTTCACAACCGACGGCTGGGAGCACCTCCGCGGGCGCGATGTCTGCCCCGCGCACACACTCACCCTGGCGCTGGACGGCCGGCCACTCGACTGGCCCAAACCGCCGGCCGGGATCAATCTCTGGGATCGTCGGGACGCTGGAGGATCTGGCGATCAAAGCGCTCCCAGCCCTCGATCTGGAGCTCGAGCTGATGCGTCAGCACAAAGTGCGTCATCGTCACCCAGAAGTCTTCGGGCGGCGCCCCCGTCAACTCCCCCGTCGCCAGGCTCACCGAGCGCAGCAGGGCATAGAGGTCCAGATACATCCGGCGTAGCAGGGTCTCCATCTCCTCGCGGTCCTCGGGCGTCATGGCGCACCTCCTGGGCCCGCATCATCGCCGATCTCGGCCGGTGGGGGCGGAGGGGATGATGCCGAACCCCTTCACCGCCGAATCTCGCGACGCGCGCCTGAGCCTCGGACTCGGCGGCTTCATCGACAAGCTGCGCGCGCCGGAGAGCCTCCACCGGCTCGTCATGCTCGCCAAGCCGGTGACGATGCCCGCCAGTGACTTCGCGCTCAAGGCCATGCTCGATACCCATCTGATCGAGAGCATCGTGCGCGGCGATTATGCCGAGGTCTACGGCACGCTCGGCACCTTGTTCGGCCCGGAGGTGACGGGCGGCACGCGGGCACAGATCGAAGCCGCCCAGGTGACAGATGGCACCTTCGGTGCCAAGCGGTACGCGAAGGCCGAGGCGCGCCCGTAATGGACACTCCCGTCCTCGTGCGTCCGCGCCCCCGCTCTCTCGGCATCTCCCGCAAGTGCGACGAGTGCTGGACGGTGCGCAGGTGCCGCGCCTACCCGGTCGACGTCGACGGCGCGCCGCGGACGCTGGCGTATCTGTGCCGACCGTGCGCGCGCAAGCTCGGGTATCGCGAGGAGTCGCCGAGAAAGGAGACGCGATGATCCACGAGGGCCGACTCGTCGAGTCCGGCGTCTTCGCCTGCCTGCACTGCCGACGCCTTCTCGACGTGATGGAGTGGGCGGAGCCCTGCGTGCCCGTGATCGCGCGTCCCTCGGGGCACCAGGCGTTCCGCTGCCGCTGTGGCCGCGCGGTGTTCCTGCCCATGAACGCGCCGGACCTGGAGCTATTCCGGGCGATCGGGATTCTTTGTAGTCAGTGCCGCGCGCATGGCGTGGAGCAGCCAGCATGAGCAGATCAACGGTGCGCGGCGTGTTCGACTCCTACATCATGCCCGAGCCGAACAGCGGGTGTTGGCTGTGGATCGGTGGCCGCACTTCCGAGGGCTACGGGTCCGTCTACCGGGACGGGCTGTCTCAGCCGGCGCATCGGACAAACTGGGAACGGCATCGCGGCCCGATTCCCGACGGCACCACGCTCGATCATCTCTGTCGGGTTCGGTGCTGCGTCAATCCGGCGCACTTAGAACCAGTGCCGTCCAAGGTGAATATTCTGCGCGGCGTTGGCACCGGCGCCCAGAACGCGAGAAAGAACACCTGCCCGCAAGGCCACGCCTATGACATCACCTGGGCCAACGGACTCCGCGCATGCCGAACGTGCAAACGGAAGAGAGAACGCGAGTGGCATCGAGCACACGCGAAGCTGAAGAAAGCTGCCCGGAGTGCCACGTGATGCCCGACTCCAAGGCGGCGGCGTGGGCGCGGGCGATGCGGGAGCGTCTGGCGGGTGGTCAGGTACTTCTGCCGCCCCGTCCCGCGTTCCACCGGCCCGGCTTCACGGCGGACGTCACCACGCTGGGCGGGTTGTCTGTCCGGATGGCCGCGACGGACGATGACCGGCTATCCGTCGAGAAGATCCTGACCCCCCTCGACGCGCGCGCCCTCGGCGAGTTCCTGCGCGAGACGTTCGGGGAGCCGCAGGGATGAGCGAGATCGAGTTCACACAGTTTCTCCGGCCGGACGGCCGGACCCGGCCCGCGCGAATCGAGCGACCGGCCAAGATCACTACCCTCGCGACTGCCATCCTCGCGGCGGGCGGCCGGTTCGAGATCGAGGAACTCAGGGAAGGAACGGTGAGCATGACAGTGGAGCATCCCGACTACGAGGACGAGCAAGGCCCAGTGGCAATCGAACTGTGTGAGAACGGGCCAGCGGTGCTCGATGCCGTGGACAAGCTGATCCGAGATGCACACGGCCTCCTCTGTGTGAACGCATCCGCGTCATGACCGATCTCCTTGACGCCCTCACCATGCTGGTCACGGCCGCGATGCTCTGCGCCCTCGCGCTGCTGCTGGAGGGGTGAGATGGGTTTCTTCCTCCCGAAAGCCTTCCTCGATCTCGTGAGGGGCCTGCGTGGTCCGACGGCGGCTCGCGCGTCAGGGCGGGCCCAGCGTGAATCGGTCGGGTCCGAGCCTTGGTATGCCGTCGAGACGCGGATGCGGAAGTACCGCCGCTACCGCGCGGCCCGGAACGCCATGAGCAAGGCCAGCCGGAGGGTCAATCGGTGACCGCCCCCCTCCTCGCCTGGTTCTTCTGGCTCACCGTGACCTGGACCACGCCCGGCACCGGCGGCGCGAACCCGCTCGGCTTCACGCCCGCTCAGCTCGCCCTGCTCCATCGCGCACCTGCCGTGATCTCCACCCAGACCGTCCTCCTCGGCGCCGCCAGTCACGCGGCCTGCGAGGATCTCAGATCGGACATCGCGCACTATGGCCCGCTGACGGTCGCGCTCGCGGGCGGGCAGGGGACGCGGGTGGCGACGTCCCCGTGTCAGGAGCGGATGGTCGGGGACCCCTCTGTCGAGGAGACGGAGTGGGCGTTGGGGGTGCTGGAGGAGTGGTGTGCGGAGGGGCGGCCGTGATCTACGAGATCGTGAATCCGAGCGACGCCTACACGATCGTAGCCGCCGACTTCGAGGTGGCCACCGTCGCCTGCCTGTTGTTGGGGAACGGTCAGTATGCCTTCGATCCCCTCGAAGATGGGGGCGAGAAAGTCCCGCTCTTCCTATTCGGTGGCGCGGATGCGTGGTGCCGGAAGCGGTTCGGCACGGGCTGCGAGACTCTCGTGCGCCGTGTCATCCTGGGTCGGCATGAATCGCTCGCCGCGTGCCTCGACTCCTGCCTGATCGGTCGTCTGGACGCGCGCCGGGAGTACGAAAGCGCACTGCGTCTCATCGAGACGGAAACGAACAGGGAACAGTTCCGTCGCGAGCGTCACGACCGGCGGCGCAGTTCGCTGAACGACATTGGCGCGCGGGCATGGAAGATGGCGAAGAACCTCCGGGAACAGACGCCCGCGCCACTCATCTCAGCGCCGCCGCAGGTATTCTCGCGATGACCCGCCGCACCCATCTCGCCCGCCCCCTCCGCTACCTCCTCGCCGCGGTCGGCGTGGGGCTCGGGGTCGCGGCGGTCGTGCCGGAGTGGGCGCTGCCGGAGCCGTGCGATCTGTTCGCGTGCAGCGAGGG
>Ga0214473_10002497_pt1 | contig 22595 bp, 19 predicted proteins | sample RVTome_7_FD_203509 | JGI IMG/M metagenome (GOLD analysis project Ga0214473, IMG submission 203509) | Soil microbial communities from uranium-contaminated site in the Upper Colorado River Basin, Wyoming, United States - RVT98D197 | ecosystem: Environmental > Terrestrial > Soil > Contaminated >... | reverse complement strand
CAAAACCGTCTCGCAGGATTTTTCTCCGGTATTTGGTCGAGAACACCAAATGATACCGCGTATAATAGACACTATGGCCCTGTTTTTTATAATCCACAGATGCATTTTACCAGAAGCCAGCGGTCAACTCCATCTACGGGTTACACCCGTAGTATTGCGGCGGAAAAATAAAATCTTCACAGGTCAATATACGCTATCAAAAATGTTGACGCAAGAGGCAAAAAAGTGTATTTTGTGCAAAATTCGGGCGATTAGCTCAGTTGGATAGAGCGCCTGCTTTACACGCAGGAGGCCACAGGTTCGAGTCCTGTATCGCCCAGTGTGCTACTGCCGTCATGCAGAAAGTCCTTTTCAGAATCCCGCCTATGATTATAATCTAAAGCAGTTTTCAAATTGGAAGGTTTACAACTATGCGGGTATTGATTTATGGCGGTGGTGCGGTCGGGCTGGGAGCGGCCAGTTGCCTGCTCAAATCCGGGGCGACTTTAGATATTATTGCAAAGGAAAATACTGTCAAGGCGATGCATGAATCCGGGCTGATAAGAATGGGGATTTTCGGCGATTTCTACGCCCCGCCGGCGACATTCGGCAGTTACGCAAAATTAAGTGAAGTTGCTGTTAAAAAGCCTTATGATTACATACTCGTATGCACCAAATCTTTCGATTCTTTTGCGTCGGCAAAAAACCTTTCGCAGCATAAATTTTTGTTTGATGAGAAAACGAAAATCATTTTGTTCCAAAACGGCTGGGGCAACGCGGAGATATTTTGCCAATTTTTTGATAAACAAATTATTTACAATGCGCGGGTGATAACAGGATTCAGCAGGCCGAAGAGCAATGAGGTTGTGATAACGGTGCATGCTGAATCGATACACATCGGGAGTTTGTTCAGCGAAGATTCACCAAGTGTTGAGAACTTATGTAAAGCGATAACAAGCGGCGGTGTGCCCTGCCAGACGACGCAAGCAATTGAAAAAGACCTTTGGGCAAAGATGCTTTACAATTGTGCATTGAATCCTTTAGGAGCAATTCTCGATGTGCCTTACGGGGTACTGGCGAAATATGAATCCACTCGTTCTGTGATGAATGGTATAGTGGTGGAGATATTTGCGGTGCTAAGTCAGACTGGTTATAAAACACATTGGGAAAAGGCCGGAGATTTTTTGGAAGTTTTTTACAGGAAATTGGTGCCTGATACGGCCGAGCACAAATCATCGACGCTGCAGGATATTTCAGCGAAAAAAAAGACTGAAATAGATGCGTTAAACGGAGCGGTAATTAAATTGGCCCAGAAATATCAAGTCAATGTGCCGTATAATTCGATTGTCTATAATATGGTGAAGTTTATTGAGGCAAAGACCTCAGGTGGATAAATAATGACAGAACTTGGGCCGCAGCAATTCGGAAGATGGTTGATAATAGCCGGCACGATTATAATTCTGACGGGCGCACTTGTTGTGCTGCTGGCGAAATTCGGATTTTTCCGCCTGCCGGGAGATGTGGAATTTGGCTCTAAAACTTGGCGGATTTACTTTCCAATTACAAGCTGCATCCTAATTTCAATTATTTTGACCATTATATTTTGGTTGATAAATTATTTTCGACACTGAAGTTTTAGCGGGAAATTATTATGTTTCGACTTGTCAGTCTGGCAGGACTTTTTGTGATGATGGGTTTTGCGTGGCTGTTGTCCGCAAACCGCCGAAAGATGAATATCCGGCTGATTGCCAGTGGCATAGCGCTTCAGTTTCTGTTCGCCATTCTAATTTTATGGACGACGCCGGGACATTTGATGTTCGCAGCGGCAAATAATTTCATAACACATCTGATTGAATTTTCAAATGCCGGCGCCGAGTTCGTGTTCGGCACCGGTTTCAAAGAGCATTTTTTCGCGTTTTCGGTCCTGCCCACGATAATTTTCGTGTCATCCGCGATGACTGTATTGTTTCATCTCGGTGTGCTGCAAAAGGTCGTCGAATTTATGGCGAAGATTATGGTCTATATTATGGACGCGTCAGGCTCGGAATCGCTTGTTACAGCGGCAAACGTGTTTATGGGTTTGGCGGAGGCGCCTCTGGTAATCAGGCCTTATATAAACACGATGACTAAATCTGAAATTATGGCGATGATGGTCGCGGGAATGGCAACAATTTCCGGTGGCTTGTTGGCAGCATACGCGGGTCTCGGCGCTAACGCAGGCCATTTGCTCACAGCCTCGATTATCTCGGCGCCTGCGGCGCTGGTAATCGCGAAAATTATGTATCCCGAGAAGGAAGAGTCAGTGACCAAAGGAATTGTCAAGGTGCAAATTCCAAAAGAGGATGTAAATGTGCTGGATGCAGCATGCCGGGGAGCAGCGGACGGGACGAAATTGGCCATAAATGTCGGTGCGGTGTTGATATGCTTTATCGCGTTTGTGGTACTATTTAACTGGCTGTTATCGTTTTTGCCCGCAGTCGGTGGCGGGCCTCTTACACTGGAACGAATGTTAGGCTGGGTATGCTCCCCGCTCGCGTGGATTATGGGTGTGGAATGGAAAGATGCCGGGGTCGTGGGGATGCTGATAGGCAAAAAAACCGTTATGAATGAGTTTGTGGCATACATCGATTTAGTCAAATACAAAGATGTTATCACCGACAGGTCTTTCACTATCGCGACATATGCCTTATGCGGGTTCGCTAACTTCGGTTCGGTCGCAATTCAAATAGGCGGAATTGGAACATTAGTGCCGAGTCGCAGAAACGATTTCGCGAAACTCGGCATAAAGGCGATGATAGGCGGCTCGCTCGCAGCGTTTATGACAGCCACAGTCGCAGGCGTTCTTATTTAGCGTATTGTTCCGAAAAGTCCGAGATACCTGCTGGGATTTCTTTTACTTTTGCCAGTGGCTTTGAAAAGGCCTTTTCAACTTCGTAGCGATGGCATAAGCCGCTATTCCACGTGCAGAACGGATATAGTCTGCCGTTTGGCGCAGCATAGAGAACTATACAACGACGCGAACGGTCTATCTCATAATTGTAGCGGTCCTGGAAATGCATCGCGGATAGTAACAGCGTGCCGAACCGGTCATGTTGAAGTTTGCGCATATAAGCCTGTTTATCGCTTCGTTGCCGGCTTAACTCTATAAAGCAATTTAGAAATTCGAGAAACTCGTCGAAATCCCACCCTTCGGGAGCAAGCTCGGTATGAAAGTATTTTTTCATCTCTTTTAGTACCCACATAATAGAGACATTCCTGAGCCACGGATATTTTTCAATACGGTCGGCAGTTTTGTTAAGCATTTCCATAGCGGGGACAATATCGACAAAGGCAGGCAAAGGAACCACCTTTTTCGTTTGCTTATCCACTATAAGATAAGTAGCACAGCCGCAGTGCGGACTGCAACTGCATCGCATCTGAGGCTGCCCGGACAGCACCTCCAGAATTCTGGCAAATGGTATGGTTTGACTAAACGGGAACCAGTCGCGATACATATCAAGAAAACCGCATTGCTCCTGCAAGTTTTTGGCAAGGTCAGCAGTAGTAAAACGCATCTGGCGTCTTTGAGATTCATCGATTCTTCCTGTAATTGCTACCGGCTGCCAGCTTACGCCTCCAATTACGTCAACATTGTCAATAGCAAAGCGAAGTATGTCACCGAGATGATGGTCATTAATTCCTCTGGCGATTGTAGGAACGAGGATTACACGCATATCGGCCTTTTTGATATTTTCAATGGCTTTCAATTTGGTTTCCACGAGGGGCCTGCCGCGAGTTTTCATGTAAATCTGGTCATCGAGACCGTCAAACTGAAGATAAACAACTTCGAGACCCGCCTTAGCGGCTGCCTGCGTAAATTCGAGACTGTCGGCAAAACGTTTGCCGTTGCTGGCAACCTGAATCTGAGAAAAACCTTTTTGCTTGGCACGCTTGAGTGCTTCGAGAAAATGCGGATAAATGGTCGGTTCACCGCCGACATATTGAAGGCAGGGCGCAGAACTGGGTCGAATGTTTGCGGCGGTATCGAGCATTTTATCGAGCTGTTCGAGTGTAATTTCATAAAGTCGGCCGCTGACATTAGCGTTGGCAAAGCAGATGGGACAGTTTTGATTACAGCGATTGGTAAGGTCGATGTTGACCATCGCCGGAGAGGAAAGATGCTGCTCGCATAAGCCGCACTCGCGAGGACAGGAAGATGAATTGCGGCAATTCGGATTGTCGATGCCTGACGGCATTTCATAGTGCGTCCTCCGAAGTTTTTTGAAAAATTGAGCGTCGCTGCTTATAAGTTCATCAAAGGAGCCGTGCGACAGGCACGTTTTACGCATAAAAACCTTGCCGTTATTTTCATAAAGTTTTGCGTCTATTACCTGCAGACAAACAGGACAAAGACTCTGCGTAGAATCGGGCAACTCCCATTTGATACACTTGTTGGATTTTTTTACAAGAGAATTACCGAATTTAAGCATGATTTGTCCCTCCAATTTTGATGACTAACGCAGGATATATGTACGCACGCATCTCTTTTCCCCTTCTTAAAGCGAAAACATGCCATCCCGGCGCTAACAATCCCGCCTTTATTATGATAAACTACGTTGGCAGGGTTATCAACTAAAAAATATAGTCTTTACAGACTATACCACCGACTTACGGCATCAAGGATTTGTTCCGCATTATTGGCCGAAAAAAGGGCTTTTTGGGCCTTTTTGCGCAAAGGATGCAGCCTGCAATAGGCAACAATAAACTTACGAAAATGCATAATTGCTTTTTTGGGTTCGTAGAGTCCACAGACAAGATTAAAATGTTTTAAAATCACCTCGCCCTGCTGTTCGAGAGTCGGTGGAGCAAAAATCGTCCCGCTGTCAAAACTGGCGCGAAGCTGGCTGAATATCCAGGGATTTCCGACAGCACCGCGGGCAATTGCCACACCATCGACACCCGTCTTTTGCATGTTCTGCCGGATTGCCTCGACGCTAAACAAGTCGCCGCTGCCGATAATGGTTGTCTGCGGAAATCTTTTTTTCAGTTCTGCCAAAAGCTGCCAATCAGCGGTACCTGTAAATCTCTGGCAGACGTTACGGGGATGAACAATAAGAGCATCGACTTTCGCATCGGCGGCACGACAAACGATATCCCGGAAATCTTCAAGACAGCAATCGCTTTCATCAAACCCCGTTCGCAGCTTCATAGTAACCGGACAACCAACGGATTCTTTGACAGCCTTATAGATTTCCATTACACGCGCGGGGTTTTTCAGCAGGAAGCCGCCCCGTTGGCGGCGAAGGACTTTCGGAGCAGGACAGGCGAAATTCAGGTCGATTAAATCATAACCGATGCTTTCGAGGGTTTTGGCGGCCTTTACCATCGCCACAGGTTCATCACCGAGAATCTGCGCCCCAATGGGATGCTCGTCTTCGCCGGGTCTGACCGCAGGACTATTAAGCATCTTTGGGTGTACAACAGTTTTCGCGAGCATCACGCCTGTAAAAGTCAAGGGTGCACCGAAGTCACGAGCGATTTGGCGCATTGCGTAATCACTGTATCCGCTGATAGAAGCCTGAAAAAAGGGAACATCGAGGGTTATATGGCCGAGTTTTAACATTCGGTTAGTCGTTTAATTCACGATTCGTTTCTTTATTCCGCTGTTTTTTGCGTTCTGAAAAATAACAAAGCAGTATGCCAAGTTCGAAGAGCAGATAAAGCGGCACCGCCAGGGTAAACAAAGAAAACAGATCAGAACCCGGGGTGGCGGCGGCGGCTACGACTACCGCACCGAGAACAACAAATCTTCTGGATTTTTGCATCGCTTGTATCGAGACCAGACCGAGCTTATGCAAAAAGAAAATGGCGATGGGGGTCTGAAAGGCAAGGCCGAAAATCAACATCATAATAGCGATAAAAGAAACATAATTCTTAAAGGTAAAATTGGATTCGACCCCGAGGACTTCCCTGTTGAACATCACAAGAAATTTAAGTGTAACCGGCGCAATGAACAATATAAAAAGCAGGACTCCCGAAATGAACAGAAGTACGGAAAAAGGCACAACCACATATACGTAACGTCTTTCGTGCGGATAGAGGCCTGCGGAGATAAACATCCACAATTGATAAAAAATCCATGGCGATGCGAGGATGGCGCCGGCAACCATAGCTATATTCATATAACTGATAAAACCATCGGCAGGCGCCAGACTTTGCAGGCGGGCATCTTCGCCGAGCGCAGCGACATAGGGTCGTTCAATAAACGCTATAATGAACTTGCCGAAAATCAAGGTTATAACAATAGCAACTGCCAAGCCTAACAGGGCCAAAATAAATCGTATTCGTAATTCCTCGAGATGGTCCCCGAGGCTCATTGAAGAACTGAAAAGGTCGTTTTTCTTACCCGCATCGGCCATTTAAATTGGTGAGAATGAATTTGAAAAGTCAGGATATCTGCTGTTAACTTCAGCAGTTTGAGTTTTTCATAACGTCTTTGGTCTCATTAACCACGTCATCCTTGACCTTTTTGACTTCATTTGCGACTTCGTTTTTCGCATTGTCGGCTTCCTTGATGCCCTTTTTGAACTCGGACAGGCTTCTGCCCAAACCGCGAGCCACATCCGGCAGGCGTCTCCCCCATATCAATAACGCAATGAGCAAAATAATCAGCCATTCCCACCCCTGGGGCATTCCTATAGCCAACATATATTGAACATGTTCACTCATTTTAAATCTCCTATTTTGATAAAATTTTATTATATCATTATATACGAAATTCAGTCAAACTAATATCACGACCATTTTACATTCTTTAGAATCTTCGTTTTTTCCTCAAGATTGTAGATTTGGCGTGCGTTTTTGTGCATTATCGGGTCGATAAGCTCCATCGCGGCATCCAAAGATAGCCACCTCTCTTCAACCAGCTCCGATAGAGCAAGAGCAACACCACGTCTTGTTATTACGGCATGGCCAAGCACAGGTTCGACCGGAACATAATCGCCGCCGAAAACCGTTATTTTATTTGTCGGAGCAGAAACAAGATATTTCTTCAAAAAGTCCTTTGCGGCGACCGGATCCATAATCCACGACCAGCACATATCGATATAGGCATTGGTGTAGTGTTTGGCCAGTGGAATCATAGGCTCATAGTAGGGATAGCAAATGTGGAAGAATACAAACCTTGTATTGGGCGACTGGCGACATAAATCAGAAGCGGAACCTGGATTTTTGGCGAGTCGGCCCAGCGGCATATAGTTCTGGCCCGCGTAGTAGCCGGTGTGAATCTTAACCGGCAGGTTCAATTTAGTTGCCCTATCGACCGCATACCAGAATAAATGGTCTTCAATCGCTTTCGCGTCTTCCGGTGATGGGGCCTTGCCTTCAAGCTGTCTTTTGAACGGTACTTCCACCCTTTCCGCCTGGACCCTCTCATAATCGATATCGCGGACATAAGCCCCCTGCGATTTTACAGCGACGGCGTATTTGCCGTATTTGTCAAACCACCAATCCATCGCTTTGTGCCAGTCGGCAAGCGTCTTGACTTCTATACCGGTGGGTTTGCCGAACCGCTCAAAATTTGGGCCATAGTGCATACCGAGAAAGCCCAAATCCTGCATAAGCAGCGTCGGCATATCGGATTCGGAAAATGGCTTGGTAAGACAATTTACCTGGCAGGACTCGATATTAGCCAAATCGCAGAGAATGCGCTTGTAAAAACCGGGTTTTACAGTACTTTCGTAACCCGCCTGCACTTTCGCGATTGTTTTTGCGGAAAGTTCGTCAACACCGTAAAGCTCCTTAATGGCGATACTGACAGCCTGCCCATAACCGCTGTTTTTTATTGCAGGCCAGTATGGCTCAAGCAGTGGCCATTTCGAAAGCGGGTCAACATCCGGTGAGAAGAATTTATCATAAGCTTCCTGCGGCATACCCGCGGTGAGCATATCGGAATTGATATAGCCTGCGAAAACCTTCGTCCAGTCGTTGCACTTAAATTCGAGATAAGGTTGGCCGGAAAGACGCTCTTTTTCTTCGGGCAGATGCTCGTGGGTATCGATAAAGGGTGTCTGGAAAACCTTTTTGAAAATCTGCTTTCGCGTGTCACTTAACGAAGTCAGGTCGGGGGTAAGTACCGACTGCTCCTTACCTGAGGCCATTTTTGAGCCTAAAAGAGCTGAAGCACCGGCAAGTCCGATTGTTTTAAGGGTCTCTCTTCGCGTTATCAAGTTTTTCTTTTTCATCTAAACTTCCTTTAACCACAAACCCTTGTACACAAGCGGGTTGACAAAAAACCTGCATGAAACTATAATTCATTCGACTAAGAGGGTCAAGCAGGTATTGAATGAATCAAAATAATACGCAGTTTAGTATCGGTTCCGGACGGCGAACACAAAATCGCCTCGAACCCGTTATAAGCATCTCCATTATAGCAATTCTGCTGGCAATCGCAGCAACTTTATTTGTAAGACAGGCCGACACGGACATAAGCAGATTCGGGATTACCGCGCCAAGCCTGCAATTAACGCAAAAACCGGCTTCAGAAGCGGAAAACAACCCCGTCATCCAGGCACCGGCAGGATTTGACAAACTTTCTGAAGCCGAAGTCTATACCGCCGAAAATCTTTATGAAAAGATTGACGGCAAGGCGCCGCTTTATACTGAAGCTGGATTCTTGAAACTCTATTGTCAGCGATTTGTAAATAAAACCGATGCTAATCTTTGGATGGAAGTTTTCCTGTATGATATGGGCAACCTGAGAAATGCCTTTTCTGTTTACAGCATGCAACGCAGACCCGATGCAAAGACTTTGTCTGCCTTCGTCCAGATGTACGGTTACGGTACAAGCAACGGGCTGTATTTTGTATACGGACGTTATTATATAGAGATGATAGGGTCGGCGGAATCAGACCAATTGGTTATGGCAATGCTGGAAACAGCCGCAAATATTCAGAAAAATCCTATAGCCGCAAGCGATTTGAAAATAGAGGAACTCGATTTGTTCCAGTCAGAGAACCTCATTCCCGACAGTATGAAATTGTATTTAAAAAACGCCTTCGGTTTCGAAGGCTTATCAGATGTTTTTACCGCACAATATAAAATCGGCAGCCAGCCGATTACCGTATTTTTCAGCAAACGTCCCAACGCCCAGGATGCCGAAGCGATGGCTGCAAGTTATCGCAAGTTTCTCGCGGAAAACGGCGCTACGGTAAAGCAGACAACGAGTGAATCCCTTAAAAACAAAGTTTTCGATTTCTACGGCGCAACCGAGATGATTTTTACAACAGGGAAATTTGTAGTCGGTGTCCACGAAGCGGAAAACCAGGATGCCGCGGAAAAAGCGGCAATGATACTTGCGGTTAAATTATCTGGCGGCAATAAAGCAAAACAATGAACGAGCAAGAAAACAAAAATATCGGGCGAAGGGAATTCTTCGCAAGAACCGCTAAGGCGGCAATTTCAATCGGCGCTGCCGGAGTAGCTGCGCGTTTGTTTTACGATGCCAAAGGGCCGCAGCGAGGCGGTAAAGCTGAAAAGCTGGTAACACTGCCGGACTTTTCCGTCCCGCAGGAAGCAGGCAGGACTATCAGCGTAGTCAAAGGTTCCGACAGGATAAAAAGTATAAATAAAGCAATAGAACTGCTCGGTGGAATTAAGAGATTTGTCAAATCTGGTGAAATCGTGGTGATAAAACCCAATGTCGCCTTCGCGACTCCCGCGATGCTCGGAGCGACGACTAATCCGGAACTCGTCGCCGAAGTTGTCAGATTGTGCTACAAAGAAGCTGGAGCAAAAGAGGTCTTCGTTATTGATAATCCCATTAATGACCCGGCAAGCTGTTTTATGCTAAGCGGTATAGAAAAGGCGGTAACAGCGGCGGGTGCGAAGGTCATAATGCCCACACCATCGCTTTTCGCAAATACAACCGTTAAAGACGCGACACTTATCAAGGATTGGCCGGTATTTTTCGGTCCGCTGGAAAAAGCTGACAAACTCATCGGGATAGCACCTGTCAAACATCATCACAGGAGCGGCGCATCGATGACGATGAAAAACTGGTACGGCCTCCTGGGCGGAAGACGCAATACATTTCATCAGGACATCAACGGCATCATCGCCGAACTGGCTGTTATGGTAAAACCCACACTGGTAATACTCGACGGCACAATGGTGATGATGACGAATGGGCCGACGGGCGGTTCAATCTCAGATTTGAAACGAGCGGACACTATGATTGCAAGCTGCGATATGGTCGCGGCGGATTCCTGCGGATGTGAACTTTTAGGGAAAAAAGTTTCTGATTTGCCCTATCTGGCCAAGGCTCAGGGCTGCGGCATCGGAACAACGAACTGGCAGTCGCTCAATCCTGCGACCGCCTCGCTAAGTTAAAAGGAAATTATGAAAATCGTACAGGCAAGACGCATAAGTCAGATTTTTTTCTTTTCGCTGTTCGTCTGGCTGATTATTGTCAGCACGGTGGGTGAAAAGTTCTGGCAGATTCGTAACTGGCCGGTAAATTTGTTTTTGGACTTGGACCCGCTGGTTGCCATTGGAACGATACTGACCACACACACTCTGTACCATCCGCTTCTGTGGGCATTAGTGCCAGTGATACTTACAATCATACTTGGCAGGTTTTTCTGTAGTTGGGTCTGTCCCCTCGGCTCGCTGCACCATTTCACAGGCTATTTAGCCAATCGAAATAAAAAAACGCCGCAAAAAATTCAACTGAATAAATACAGAAGCGCCCAATCCGTAAAATATTTTGTCCTCGCATTCATACTTGGCGCGGCGGCGTTTCCTAGTATCGGCAACAGCCTGCAAACAGGTCTGCTCGACCCGATACCGTTAATAAGCCGTTCATTCAGCATCGTATTGCTGCCTGTAGCGGATAAAGGCTCGTATCTGACATCGGTTGCGCAAAGATTTTATGAAGGGGCATGGCTTATATTCGCGATATTCGCTGCGGCAGTCTTGCTGAACTTAGTCATTCCGAGATTTTACTGCAGATTTGTTTGTCCACTGGGGGCTTTGTTCGGTGTAATCAGCAGATTCGCTATTTGGCGAATCGGAAAAAATAAGAGCGAATGCAGCAACTGCAAATTGTGTGAGCGCACCTGCGAAGGCGGATGCGAACCCGCGGGGCAAATAAGAACCAGCGAATGCGTCCTGTGCTTTAACTGCCGGCAGGACTGCAAAGATGATTTAATAAAATATCAGACAAGCAAATCGCCGGCAGGTGAAATTACAAACCCGGATATTTCACGTCGCGGATTTGTATTGTCACTTGCCAGCGGAGTATTGGCGGTACCGGCAGCCAGATTGAGCAACAAGCTCGGTAAAAACTGGTATTACAAAGTGATTCGTCCGCCGGGTGCGCTTGAGGAAAAAGAATTTTTGAAACGATGCATCAAGTGCGGCCAATGTATGCGGATATGCCCGACGAATGTCATTCAGCCTGCCGGCATAGAAGGTGGCCTTGAAAATCTGTGGACGCCGGTACTGAATAACCGGATTGGTTCGAGCGGCTGCCAGTTGAATTGTGTCGCCTGCGGACAGGTTTGTCCGACATCGGCAATCAGGCCGATTACATTGGAAGAGAAAAGAGGCCTCGGCAAATTCTCGCATCTCGGCCCCATCAAGCTGGGGACAGCGTTTGTTGACCAGAACAGATGCCTGCCCTGGGCGATGAATAAGCCCTGCATAGTCTGCGAAGAAAATTGCCCCGTCAGCCCCAAGGCGATTTATACTCAGGAACATTACAATACGGTACGCGACGGAATCCTGACGGTAAAGGCAGTTACGGAAAATACTATAGAGTTTTTAGGGAAAAGTAATAGCACTAATTTAGCCAGCGGCGATTATTATTGTCTTATGCAGGATGGCCAGCGCATTAAAATTACCGCCAATACGCAAACCTCTATCGAGCTTGCCGGTGGCGAGAAATTAAGCAAAATGCCCTCTGCGGGAGATAAAATAGCAGTTCAGGTCAGGCTGCAAAGACCTGTAATAGATATTGAAAAATGTATCGGATGTGGTGTATGCGAACATGAGTGCCCTGTCAGCGGTAAAAAGGCAATAAGGGTTTCGGCGGAGGGTGAAAGCCGAAGCACCGATAGAAGAATATTACCCGGAGGTTAAAGAAAATGCAGGACAAGGAAAGCAAAATGAATAGAAGAAGTTTTTTAAAAACGGTTGGGGCGGCGGGAATAGGTTCAGTTCTGGCGGGCAAAAAGATTTTTGCCGAACCGAATGAGCCGAATGCTCCGGTGGCAAAAGAAACATCTATGCCGCAGGTACCCAGAAGAATGTTAGGCAAAACCGGTGTGGAAGTACCGGTATTTTCGTTCGGCGCAATGTTCAACATTATGGAAAACCAAGTGCACCTGCCGAAAACCTTGCAGCATGGCGTAGGCTACTGGGACACCGCCGACTGCTATGCGGGAGGCAACAGCGAACTGGGAATAGGGAAATTCTTCAAGGCAAATCCAAGCAAACGTAAAGACGTATTCCTTGTAACTAAAGCGTGTCCTCCACGAACTCCCGAAGAGATGGAAAAACTTCTGCAGCGGTCTTTGAAGAGGATGGAAACGAATTACATCGACCTGTATTTCCTGCACGGAATGAAAACCGGTGCTGAACTTACGGACGATGTCCATAAGTGGGTCGATGGCGCGAAAAAACGCGGCCTGATACGCTTCTTCGGATTCAGCGTGCATAAGAATATGCCGGAATGTCTCAACGCCGCGGCCAAAGCGGGTTGGATTGATGCGCTGATGACAAGCTACAATTTCCGACTGATGCAGGATAAGCAGCTCAATGACGCCATTGAAGCGTGCCATCAGAAAGGCATCGGCCTTGTAGCGATGAAGACTCAGGGACTGAAGGTAGAAGGCGGAATGACCGATGCGGACAAAAAATTAGTAGAGCATTTCACCCAGCAGGGTTTCACCGAAGGACAGGCAAAAATAAAGGCGGTATTAACAGACCAGAGAATCGCGAGCGCAAACGTCGGCTGCCCGCAACTAAAGTATTTAACACTGGGTATAGCGGCAGTGCTGGACAAGACCAAACTTACGCAGGCGGATATGGAGGTTTTCAGGCAGTACGCTATGGCAAGCTGTAATGGGTACTGCGCCGGTTGTGCTAATATCTGCGAAGAAGCGTTGCTTGGTGCACCCTACGTCAGCGACATTATGCGTTATATGATGTATTACAACAGCTATGGTGACCGGCAGCAGGCACGCGAATTGTTCGCGATGATTCCGCAGCAGGCGAAAGAAAAATTGTTGAGCCTCGATTACAAAGCCATAGAGGCACGCTGCCCGCAGCACCTGCCGATAGGCAGGCTCGTTACAGAAGCGATGAACAAACTTGCGTAGTATTAAAAAATGTACGATAAATTTAGTAGAAGAAGTTTTCTCAAAACTATTGGTGCAGCAGGCATTGGTTCGATACTCACTGGTTTGAAATTAAAGGCCGCTGAGCCAAACAAACCCGCTGGCGAACAAAAATCTCAAATACAGCAACTGCCGAAACGCAAACTCGGTAAAACTGGTGTCGAAGTCCCTTGTCTTGCTTTTGGCGCAAATAAAGCGGATAATCAACTAATCCTAAGGGCCGCACATAAGCACGGTGTCACCTACTGGGACACCGCGGGCAGCTATCTCAATGGCATCAGCGAAGAGCAGATAGGTAAATTCATCGCCAAAAGCCCCGAACTGCGCAAGGAATTGTTTATCGCCACAAAGGCATCGGGTGCAAAAACGGTGGCGGAAATCGAAGAAAAGCTCGCCGCTTCACTGAAGAGACTCAATACTGATTACATCGATTTATATCATGTGCACGGTTCGGCTGACCCCGCCAGATTGTCGGATGAGCTGAAGCAATGGGTCGAAGGCGCCAAGAAACGCGGTTTGATAAGATTCTTCGGGTTCAGCACGCACAAAAATATGGCGCAAGTTCTGACGGCTGCGTCGAAACTCGGCTGGGTTGACGCGATACTGGTAATGTACAATTTCCGCCTGATGCAGGATACGGAAATGCAAAAAGCCATTGATGCCTGTCACAAGGCTGGTATCGGGCTTATCGCGATGAAGGTTGTAGCGCTTAGCGTCGAGGGACTTAAACAAATGAAAGATGGGCGACAGGTTGAAACTACAGAAGAAGACAAAAAAGTCATCGGCCACTTTATGCAGCGAGGATTAACGGCGGAACAGGCGCGAATAAAAGCCATCCTGCAGGATGAGAGAATAACCTGCGCCTGCGTCGGTGTCGATAGTGCCGGTATTCTCGCTTCGAACGTAGAAGCAGTTCTGAATGATACGAAACTGACCGATACGGATTTCGACGTGCTTAAAAAATATGCACAGGCTACCTGTAGCGGTTATTGTGCCGGCTGCGCGCATATCTGCGATGCGGCGATAGCTGAAATGTCTTACACAAGCGATATAATGCGATTCCTGATGTACCACAACAGCTACGGTGATAAAAATAGAGCAAAAGAAATGTTTTGGCAGATTCCGCAAACCGTCAGAAACAGGCTGCTCACTATTGATTACAGCATCGCCGAAGCACGCTGCCCGCAAAAGCTGCCAATAGGCAAATTCATCACCGAAGCAGTTGCGAAATTAGCCTGAAAACGCCGTAATTAACGCAAATCAAACCCAATTTTTTAAACCGTAACCTCTTTGTTTGCAAACAGTTATACACGCAAAACAAGTTTTTTCTTGATTTTTACATCACTTTTCGGCTATAATAACCATTGAAATGAGGGTTATTATTCGAGGTTTCACATGGCGAGAATAGAAAGTTTTTATTACGAAGTGTGGCTCCCGTTTACAGTAAGCAAGAAACGGTTTTTAATACTCGCGATAGCAAGCTACTTAGCCTTGTGCTGAAATATAGGCGGTTCCCGTTTTCATTTTTCTCCCTTGCCGCCCGTCCGTACGGGCGGTTTTTTTATGCGCAAAAAAAGCTTAATGTTTGACAGTCGCCATCGCTCCAATTAAGCTTTTAGGCAATTATGCTTCTAACTAAAGGAATTTGAAGATGATAATAGTAACAGGCGGAGCGGGTTTTATCGGTTCGGCCATAATTGCGGGATTAAATGCCCGCGGAATCAGCGATATTCTCGTTGTGGACCAGTTAGGTAGCGACGAGCGATGGAGAAATCTGCGCAATCTCACTTTCGCCGATTACGTTGAAAAGGACGATTTCCTGCAGATGGTGCTGGCAAACAAGCTCCCACCTGCCGAGACGGTCTTGCACATGGGGGCTTGCTCAAGCACGACTGAGACGAACGCTTCGTACCTTATAAAAAATAATTTCGAATATACCAAGACCCTTGCCCGGTGGGCAGTCGATTCGAACATCCGATTTATTTACGCATCGAGCGCCGCGACTTATGGCGATGGTTCCCAGGGATTCTTCGATGACGAAGACCACCTTGAGAATTTCCGCCCGCTGAATATGTACGGCTACTCGAAACAGCTTTTCGACTTGTGGGCAAAGCGAAACGGACTGCTCAAAAAAATTGTCGGACTTAAATATTTCAATGTGTTCGGCCCGAACGAATATCATAAAGCAGATATGCGAAGCTTCGTATTAAAGGCCTTCGAGCAGATTTATACTACCGGCACCGTCAGACTTTTCAAGTCTTACAACAAAAAATATAAAGACGGCGAGCAGATGCGGGATTTTCTATACATTAAAGATGCTGTCACTATGACGCTGATGTTCTTCGACAAAAAGCACCAGGTCGGAATATTCAACATTGGTTCTGGAAAAGCTCGGACGTGGAATGATTTGGTAGAAGCCGTCTTCGCCGCTGTTGGCAAAAGCCCGAACATCGAATACATCGATATGCCGCAGCAACTGCAAAACCAGTATCAATATTTCACCGAGGCACCTATCGGCAAACTGCGTAAGGCAGGCTATGAACCCGAAATCACCTCCCTCGAAAACGCCATCGCCGATTACGTCCGCAACTATCTCCTAAGAGCAGCCTATTTATCAGGTACATAGTTTTGTTTATTATGCAAAGTCGTTTTTAATGCCGTATACGCCGTATCATTTTGGACCAAGCGGATTTGTAGGCTTGGTCTTTAGAAAATATATCGACCTGCCGGTATTTCTGCTTGCCAATGTAGTCGTTGATATCGAGGTACTCTGCTGGCAGCACTGGCCGGTGCATCGCGCGGTTCATACACTCTTGACCGGCGCTATCGCTGGCATAATCTGGGGCCTTGTTGCTTATCCGTTACGAAATATATTCGCGAAATTGATGCAAGCAATCTGCCTGCCGTATAAAACCGGCTTGCTGAAAATGATTGTCTCAGGCATTTTGGGCATCTGGCTGCACATTGTTGTCGACGCCCCCTATAACTGGGATGTAAATCTTTTCTGGCCGAGCAAAATTAAGCCCCTCTATAACCTGATAAGCAAGAGCAATATGCAAATTGTTTGTATCGCATTCTGGGGCGCAGCGATTGTCGTGTATATCGTTATGGCGGCAAATTACCGCAAAGAAAAAACCAACAGCAAAACACCGGACTAAATACAATAAGCTCATTGTTGCTTATTGCCCGGCAAAGCTTTATAATTTCACCCATCTTAGGTGCAAAATCCGACGAGAGAATTCTATGAAGACAAAAATACAGGAACAACTTGGATTGCTAAAACGGGGGACGGTGGAAGTATTCCGCGAGGAGGAACTCGCGGAAAAGCTGACTGAATCCGCACAGAGCGGAAAACAACTGCGGATAAAGCTGGGCCTTGACCCGACCAGCCCCGACATCCATCTGGGCCATACCGTTGTATTGCGCAAGATGCGCCAGTTCCAGGATTTGGGTCATAAGGCGGTATTGATAATCGGCGATTACACGGCCAGAATCGGTGACCCGACAGGACAAAACGCGATGAGGCCGATGCTCTCACCGGAACAAATCGTAAAAAACGCAAAAACTTATTTCGAGCAGGCAGGAAAAATTCTCGATACTACACCCGAAAAACTCGAAGTGCGTTACAACAGCGAATGGCTCGAAAAGATGTCTCTTATGGAACTGATTCAACTGGCCGCAAAAAAAACCGTGGCACAAATGCTCCAGCGGGACAGCTTCAAGTTAAGGCTGCAGGCCAATGTTGATGTCTATACCCACGAATTTATTTACCCGCTGATGCAGGGATACGATTCGGTAGTGGTTAAAAGCGACGTCGAACTCGGAGGCACAGACCAGACATTCAATAACCTCATCGGCCGCGACATTCAAAAGGCCTACGGGCAAAAACAGCAGGTCGTGATTACGATGCCGCTGCTTGTCGGTCTCGACGGCAAGGAAAAAATGAGCAAATCCAAGGGTAACTACATCGGCGTAACCGACGAGCCGAATGATATGTTCGGTAAGATTATGAGCATCTCGGACGAAATGATGGAAAATTATTTCACCTTGCTGACGGATTTGCCCGCTGAAAAAATAAAAGAACTCGTAAACTTGAATAAAACGCACCCGAAGGAAGCTAAAGTCTTATTAGGTAAAACAATCGTAAAGCAGCTCTACAGCGATGATGCTGCCAAACTTGCCGCCGAGCAGTTCGAGAAGGTTTTTGCCCAAAAGCAACTGCCCGACGAAATGCCTGTGGTGGAAATTTCCTCCGAACCGATTATGGCAAGCAAGCTGCTGGTGCACTGCGGATTAGTGCCCTCCGGCAGTGAAGCAAAAAGATTAGTAAGGCAATCCGCGGTAAATATCGATGGCGGCAAAATAGGCGACCCCAACGAACAAATATCGCCCAAAAATGGTATGGTCATTCAGGTCGGAAAACGAAGATTCGCCAAACTGAAAGTAAAATAAGATTATGAAGCTTCCAAAATTACAAACGCCTGATAAGTATGTTGGTTTATATGTTTTCGATTTCGGTGACCACGCGGGGGTCGGTTTTACCGCTGAAGAGGTCGCCGAGCTTTTGGACAGCGAAAAATATAAAAGCGGCAAAGTTTATAAAATCCACCGGGCATACCCGGACGGCAGGATGGAGTTAAAAGGCGTGCGAGCTGAAAACTTCCAGCTCGAAACCGGTATGTTTTTCTATGCGGAAAACCCGCAAACCGCCCAGGCTGATTACAAAAAACTAATTAATCTGGCTGTCAGGACATCACCGCCCTGCAGGGCAAAAGTGCATCTCGCCGAATACGGCATAGACAAATGCACCGTGGCGATAATATATCCTGCCGAATACGACGACGAGATAAGCAGGTGGTTTTTGGAAGGCGGTTATAAAACATCCGGTGCTGTCGAAGGCGGCATCTCAGCGGTGCAGAGATATTATCAGGAAAAACCAACCGTACTCGAACGCCATCAGTTGTTTGCAAAATCAGCGATTCAAAGCAGGACTGGCGAGGAATTGCTGGCCTGCGTAAAAATGGCCATTCAGCGATAATCAATGATGGTTCGCGCGAAAACCAATTCGTTCCTCGGCTTACTCGCAGGTAGAATATTATCGATTTTCGGCAAAACACACATAAATCCTACGCAGGAAGATTTCCGCCAAATGGAATTTAAGACCAGCACGCAGCGTATCGGAGTAAGTTTCACGGACAAAATTCGTCAGATTTTCAGATTCCGCTGGATGAAAAAACATTAGTGTTCTATGAACGAATTAATTATACGGCCGCCTACGGACACAATGCCTGTAATTACTGCCAACGCTTTGGCGGTTCTGGAAAGCCGCTATCTGCTTAAGGATGAAAACGGCAAAATCATCGAGACGCCCGCGCAGCTTTTCAGCAGAGTCGCTTCGCTGGTCGCACAGGCTGAAAGCAGATATGGAGCCAATGAAAATCAGGTCAAAGACTGGCATAAAAAATTTTACGAGCTTTTGGCCTCGCTGAAATTCCTGCCCAACTCCCCCGCCCTTATGAACGCAAGACGACTCAGCGGAATGCTTAGCGCCTGTTTTGTTCTGCCGATAGAAGACAGCATTGAGGCGATATTCGAGACGGTCAAGCAAACCGCCCTGATTCAAAAAGCTGGCGGCGGCACAGGATTTTCATTAGACAAATTAAGACCAACAGGCGACCGCATCGCTTCGAGCGGTGGGACAACTTCCGGACCAATCAGCTTTTGGCGGGTATTTTCCGAAACAACCGAAGCCATACAGCAGGGCGCATTCCGCCGCGGCGCGAATATGGGGATGATGAGCATTGACCACCCCGACATTTTAAAATTTCTATACGCCAAACAGAACCTCAAGGCCTTTAACAACTTCAACATCTCCGTCAAAATCACCGACCAGTGGATGGAGACCTTGCGCAAATCCAGCGATAAGCCGCATATTGTCAAAAACCCTCGAACGCAGCAGCAGTACCTGCTGCCGAAACGAATCAAAATAAAAAGCTATACGATAAACGATTTGTACAAGCTCGACGGTGAAACGCTACCGTCAAAAAAAGAGCAAAAACATTTTCTGACCGTGCGTGAAATCTGGAAAATAATCGTCGATTGCGCCCATAAAACTGGCGAGCCTGGCGTCGCATTTATCGACCGAATCAACCGCGATAATCCTACCCCCTCACTGGGACAAATCGAGGCTACTAATCCCTGCGGTGAGCAGCCCCTGCTACCCTTTGAGGCCTGTACCCTCGGCAGCATCAATGTGGCGAAGTTCGTCAAGACCAACACAACAGGTGAAAAAACCGAAATGGACTGGGAAAACCTCGCGGATGCGGTCAAACTTGGAGTCCGTTTCCTCGATAATATCATCGATGTTTGTCACTATCCGATTGAAGACACGACGGAATTATCGCGGGCGAACCGCAAAATAGGGCTTGGAATTATGGGCTTCGCTGATTGCCTGTTTTTACTGGGCATTGCCTACGACTCGAAACAAGGCGTCGAATTCGGTGCCAATTTAATGAAATTCATCAATGAGACCGCCCGTCAGGCCAGTAGCGAACTTGCCCAGCAAAAAGGGGCGTTTCCAAACTGGGAGCAAAGTATCTGGCGAACGCGAAATTGCAAAGTTCGTAATGCTTCAATCACCTGTATCGCCCCTACCGGAACAATCAGCATAATAGCGGATTGCTCGAACGGGATTGAACCTGCCTATTCGCTGGTATTTGCCCGCCAGATACTGGATGGAGCAAAAATGCACCAGATAAACCAGATTTTTAAGCAGATTGCCGAAAAAAGTGGTTTTTACAGCAAAAAATTGCAGCGGCATATTGCCAGGACAGGAAGCATTCAAAAAATCACCTCCATTAAGCCTAAAATAAGGAAAGTTTTTAAATGCGCGTATGATATCGAGCCGCAATGGCATATTCGGATGCAGGCAGCGTTTCAGAAGTATTGCGACGCCGCTGTAAGCAAAACCGTCAATTTGAACCGTAGAACCCCCGTTCCCGCCGTCGATAAGGCTTACAAACTCGCCTATAAGCTTGGATGTAAAGGAGTTACGATTTATCGCCGAGGCAGCCGTAGTCGTGAACCAATGACACTGTATTATTAAAAAAAAATAAAAAAATACTTGATTTTTTCGAGAACACTGTCATAATAATATCGTAGGGTTTATGGACTTATAAGGAGAAGGATTTTAAGTTAAAGAGGTAGTTGGAATTTTGCCGATAAACGCATAGTGCTATATTTTTCTCCCCTCCGGAAAACATCGGGCAGCAAGACGCTGGCCGATGTTTTCTTTTTGGCCTGCCGATAATTTTCACAACCGATTTGTTAAATTATACGCCCTTGCCGTGACATTTTTTGTATTTTTTCCCGCTCCCGCACGGACAGGGGTCGTTTCGCCCAACCTTGGGCTTTTCGAGCACGATCTGCTTTACTTTCGTTTCACCCTGCGAGGCCTGGGCGGCGGCACGCTGCTGTTCGGCCATCGCGAACTGGCCTACCTCGTCGTGGGCTACCCGGCTTACCTGCCAGACGCTTCTTGCCCTTGCGCCGCCTTCGAGTCGGACCTTGAAAATAATATCTGTCACCCGGTCTTCGATATTATCGAGCATCTCCTCGAACATTCGAAAACCTTCACGCTTGTATTCAATCTTCGGGTCTTTTTCGGCAAAAGCGCGGAAGTGGATGCTTTCCTTCATATGGTCCATCGCGTAAAGATGGTCCTTCCACGTGCTGTCATAGACCTGCACAAGAACGTACCTCTCAAGGTCGCTTAATTCGCTTCGCAAAAATTCCCTCGCGGCATCGAGAAGAACTTTCTTGCGCTCCGCCGGCTCGCTGAGTTCCTGCTCGTTTAAAGATGTACTGAATCTTGAATTGGCCCACCTCACCAGCTCTGCCATGTTCAATCGCGAAAGGTTGCTGTCGATTTCCCGTTCGACTTTTCCGTCGTAGTAACTGCGGCTCAGCTCCAGCAACTGACTTTGCAATTTGCGCGGGCTTGTTTCCTGTACCTGCTCAATCGAAAGATTTGCCTCGTATTTGCGATTGACCCAGTTAACAAGCGACTCAAAGGCATATACGTTGGGCCCTTGTGGCCCGTAAACCATATTCAACGCAAATTCGACGGGGTATTCGATTTCTCTTTCCCGGTATCTCACGGCCGTCTGGCCATTAAGAAGCTGCTTAATCTGGGAACCGTTCAGCGTTTTCAACTGTCCTGCATCCAGCCTTATATCGAATTTGGCGCGGGCCCATTCGGTGATGCTTCTAAGCGAGAAATCTTCCTTCAAAAACTCGTAAATCTGTGAACAATCCTTTTTATCAACCTGCTCGGCGGCCGCGCCAATCAATTGCTCCTCTATCTGCTCAGGGGTCATTTCCTTGATTTTAGTCGGGCTTAAACTTACCTGAAATGCGCTCATCGCCCATTTGGATAAACCCGCTGCATCCCAGCTCTGATGGTCTTCGTAATCCTCCAGATATTCGCCGATTGAAAGAGATATTTCGTTGGCCGTCTCGTTTTTGGCCTGTTGCTGGATAAGTTCGATTATTTCCTGCGCTTCACGGTCCTCGATGTCGGAAAGTTTCAGCTCGACACCAAAGTTGGCTCTCGCCCATTCGATAATGCACCTGCGTGGGTAATCCTTGTCTAAAATTGTATCGCAGTGTTTCGTGATGGTATTGGCCAGCATCTGCTGGATAATTTCCTTCAGCCCCTTGCCTCCAAGAATCTGTCTCCTGCGAGAGTAGAAAATCTTACGCTGATAGTCCATCACCTCGTCATACTCGAGCAGGCTCTTGCGAATCTCGAAGTTTCGTTCCTCGACCTTTTTCTGCACTTTGGCAATCTGCTTGCTTATCGTGGGATGATAAATCGGCTGATTTTCCTCCCAACCAACGAGACGCAACAGTTTCGGAATCCTCTCGCCTCCAAAAAACTGCATCAAATCATCATCGAAGCTCAGGAAGAACTGGCTCGAACCTGCGTCGCCCTGCCGGCCGGTGCGACCCCGGAGCTGATTATCGATTCTTCTTGCCTCGTGGCGCTCGGTGCCGAGAATGTGAAGTCCGCCTATATCGGCTACCCCTGGGCCAAGCTTGATGTCGGTCCCTCGACCCGCCATATTCGTGGCGATGGTGACGTTGCCGCGGGTGCTTCCGTCCCTGCCTGTGTGCTGCTGGCCGGCTTTGGCGACTATTGCCGCTTCCCGCGCGTGCTGCTTGGCATTCAAAACT
>Ga0214473_10002496_pt1 | contig 22600 bp, 22 predicted proteins | sample RVTome_7_FD_203509 | JGI IMG/M metagenome (GOLD analysis project Ga0214473, IMG submission 203509) | Soil microbial communities from uranium-contaminated site in the Upper Colorado River Basin, Wyoming, United States - RVT98D197 | ecosystem: Environmental > Terrestrial > Soil > Contaminated >... | reverse complement strand
ATGCAATTCTCCTCCTGCAGAGAGGAGAAAGCACGGCGACCCGAAAACCCTGCGCGTGGTCATTTTCACGTTGTAGTGCACGATGTAGTGGCACATAAGGCAGTGCACGATGTCCTGGCACTCATCACTTATGGCATATCGCTTATCGTTACAGAGTCTCAATCAGGTATCTGATCTTTAGTTCTGGTCTCTGGTTGATGATCTGGTTTCGGACGACAGGCGATAAGCGATACGCGCTAAGCGACCTGCGAGCCGCGATACGCGTCCTCCTGATTGTGACCGCCGGCGGTCTCGCCTGGCTCGCGTTCCGCGACCATCTCAATCCTGCCTTGCCGTGGTGGCGGTGGGTTGGGGAGTTGGTCGCGGCGTGGGTGCTGCTGGTTGCGAGCCTCGATCGCCGGCCGCGCGGGGTTGAATCGCGCTGGCGCCGTTCTGCACGCGCCATCGCCGCCCTGGCGGCGCTCGCGGCTGGGGCCGAGGCCATTGTACTGATCCCGCAGCCTGGCCGGGAATTGGCCGCGGCGGCCTGGACGGTTGTCGGGCTGCTGGCATTCGCACTGGCTCGCTGGGTACCCTTCTCACCTCAAGACGCCGCCTGCCTCATCGGCCCCGCTTCATCGCCTGCCCAATGGTCTGCCTGGTCACGCGGAGTCCGTTTCGCGATTGGGGTAACCAGTGTCGCCACCGGCGCCGCCGCGGCTTACTGGAACGGCACGCACCACCTCGCCGGCTTTGTCCTTTGGGGGCTCAGTCTCGCTCTGTTGGTTCTTTCAGTCTGGCGCCGCACTGCACCTGCTGCGATGAGCACCGAGTGCCCCTGGCAATCGCAAGCCGGACCGCCGCTCTCGCGTGACAAAGAGGTGTTGGCATTCTTGCTGATCCTGGCGCTCGGCCTCACCCTGCGCGTTGCCAATCTGCGTGAGATTCCCAACACCATAAACCCCGACGAGGGCCGCCAGGGGCGCTGGGCCGAGCGTATGTGGAAGGACGGCTTTCCGGACGCCTTCGGTCTGGGCTGGAACGTGTTTCCGCAGCTGTCGTATATGGCCGAGTACGTCTTCGTCCAGGCAGGCAGCACCAGCAACGAAAACCTGCGCCTGTCCGCCGGCGTCATCGGCGCTCTCAGCCTGATGCCGCTGTTCTTCTGGGCCCGGCGCTGGTGGGGCAACGTCGTTGCCTTGTTGGCGATGCTGACACTCGCCGTCAACCCGGAGCACATCAACTGGAGCCGCATCGCCTTGAACAACATTCACCAGGTGCTGGTTGCGACGATGATGCTGGCCGCCTTTGCGCGCGCATTGCAACTGCGGCGCGGCATCGACTGGGTATGGCTCGGCTACGCCACCGCTCTCGGCTTCCACACTTATCACGCCGCCAAGCTGTTTCCGGCCCTGCTCGCGGTGGCCGGCCTGCTGTTTGCCATCGGCATTCCCGGTTTCTTGCGATCGCTGTTTCCCGGAATCCTCATCGGCACGCTCGCCTTCATCCTGTGTTTCGGTCCGCTCGGAGTCACCATCTATCACCGCTGGGCCGAGTTCTACGCCGGCACCTCCAACCGCATCGATCTGCACTACCTCATCACCGCCTACCAACAGCACGACATCGCCGGCGTGCGCGGATACGTGCGCACGCACGTGCTCGGCTCCCTGTTGTCGTTGATCAGCATACCCAACGTCGAATCCGCCAGCTTCGATCCGTATCTCGGCGTGCTCTTCCTGCTCGGCCTGGGCTGGGCCTTGTGGCACTGGCGCGACCCGCGGCTTCTCGTCGTCCTGATCTGGACCGCGGGGATCCTGGTAATCGGCGGCATGATCACCGATTACCCGCCCTGGAAGGCGCGAATGCTCGGGTTCTTGCCTGCGGTGGCGATCCTCCCAGCGCTCGTACTGGGTCAGCTCCGCGCCCAGCTGTTCCGGCTCACTCCGAAATTGGCAAATGCCATAGTGCTTCCGCTATGCCTGCTGTGTTTCGGAGCCGCATTCCACCACAGCTGGCGGACGATGTTCGCCGGCCAGAGGGAGCTTTGGCCCGGGGACATCATGACCGCCATCTGCCGCGTGGTGCAGGACATCCGTTTGCCCGCCACGGTGTACATGGCTGGTGGCGAGATCATGGGCGAGCCCAAGGTAGCCTCTAACGACTGCATGATAGCAGCCAACCCTGAACGCGTGCTGGTCAATCTCTCCGCCGACCCGGCGATTGTGCCCGTTTCTCCAGCCAACAAAGGCAGCGCCGTGTTGCTCGTATCTCATCTCCATCAACGCGCCCTGCTGCCACTGATCCGTCATTACTATCCCGATGCCCGTTACGACATCGTACGTGATCGCGCCGGGTCAGTGCTGTTGCACGTATTTACTCTCACTCCCGAAGCCATCGAGCAGCAACGCGGACTGCGCGTCACCTATCGCCCGCCTCTACGAGCTGCGGCGGGCGGCGACGGTAGCGCACCGCCAGCCAACGCCGCACTTCCGCTGCAAGCCGCGTGGCAAGGTCAGGTGTGGATTCCGGAGCCCGGGGCGTACGGCTTCCGCAGCGCGCGCGCCTCTTCCTTGAAGATCGACAACAGCAGCGTAATGACAGAGCAGCCGCTGTTGCTCGCAGCGGGGTGGCACGGCATTGAAATGCACGCCGCTTTTGAGACCGCAGCCGACCGTGTCACCCTCGAGTGGCGCATCCCGGATAGCCCGGCGTGGACAATGGTCCCGCGAGCGTCGCTGCACCAGCATCCCGAAACGCACGGCTTGCTCGGCCGCTACTTCGCCGAGGCCCGGACCGACTCCGGACCTTTGCCAACTCCAGCGACGCCGCACTACAGCCGCATCGACACGCTGCTCAGCTTCGACTGGTTGGCGGAATGGGACGAGCAACCGCCGGCCCCGTTCGGTGCCCGTCCTTCCATGATGGAGTGGGTTGGAACCGTGCAGCTGGCGGAAGACACCAGCCATGGGGTCGCCGTGCAAGCAACCGTACCGGTCCAGGTGTTCATCAACGGCCAGCTCGTCCTGGCCACGGAGCGGTCAACCGCCGGCCAGCTAGTAGAGGCCGAACTGCCCAACGCCAGCGGTCCGCTACCTATCCTGGTGCGAACCGTAAGACCAGCTAACGACGACGGCCATTATTGGCAGCTGCGCCTGCTCTGGCGCGGGCCAGCCGGTGAATGGACAGCGTTCGCAGACTACCGCCCGCACCGAGAGGGCACACGCTGAACCAAACTGTGGTGGCACCGGGCTCCGTCCGGTGCGCGATCGGTGTAGAAAGACTTCCCCCTTGGTAGGGACGGGAACTCCCAAAGTGAATCCGTTTCCCCTTGCCTTGCGGCCCGTGTACAAGGGGCCGCGAGACTGCGGGGGTGGATGGATTTACGGCGTAAGCTGTTCTGGGTAAGCGTGCTGTATTTCGCCGAAGGCTTTCCCTTCGGCGTTGCCGTCGACAACCTGCCAGTTTACTTCCGCACGCACGGGGTGTCGCTCACCGAGATTGGCTTGATGAGCTTGCTCGGCGCTCCCTGGACTCTGAAAGTCCTGTGGGCACCGCTGGTGGACCGCTTCGGCACACGTCAACGCTGGTGCGTATCTTGTCTCGGCGTGATGGCACTGGTGATGGCGGCGCTGCCGTTCTTCGACCCGTCGGCGCCCTCGGCTGCGCTCTGGTGCACTCTGATCCTGTTCACCGCAGCTTCCGCGACACAAGACATCGCGGTTGATGCCTACACCATTGGTTTGTTGAAACCGGGCGAGGAAGGAGTCGCCAACGGCGTCAGGGTATCGGCCTACCGCGTAGCCTTGATCGTCGGCGGCGGAGGGCTCGTGATTCTGGCCAAGCCTTTCGGCTGGACCGCGGTGTTTTACATCGGAGCGGCAATCCTTGCCACGCTCATGATACTCGCGGCACGCAGCCCCGCCTTGAACATGCCGCCAGCGGACCCGCATCAGCGCTGGTTCACACCGCTGGTGAAATGGCTGGAACGGCCCGGGGCAGCGATGATCTTCTTGTTCGTCCTGACCTATAAGCTCGGCGAAAGCAGCATGGGCCCGATGGTCAAGCCCTTCTGGGTCGACCGTGGGCTGAGCCTCCAGGAAATCGGTTTGATCTCGACCTCCCTGGGCGTCGCTGCGAGCATCATGGGAGCCCTGGTCGGCGGCACGCTCACCACGCGCTGGGGAATCTTTCGCGCCCTCTGGGTACTGGGCTTGGTGCAAGCCTTGTCACATCTGGGCTACGTGGCCGTGGCGCAGTTCAACCTCGGCCGGCCAGGCATCTACACCGCCTCGTTGTGTGAGAGCTTCGCGGCCGGGCTGGCCACCGCCGCCTTTCTCTCCTTCTTGATGCACATATGCGACAAACGGCGTGCGGCGACTGAGTATGCGCTGCTCTCTGCGATCTTCGGCCTCACCCGCTCCCTGGCCGGTGCCTTCAGTGGTTGGGGGACAACGCATCTGGGCTACGCGGCCTATTTCCTGCTGACCATGGGGCTCGCCTTGCCCGCTTTCGCATTGCTGCCCTGGGTCAGAGCGTGGGCCGATCAGAAAAGATAGACGCGGAGAGGGGAGACGCGGAGAATGGGAGATCGCCTTTCCTGTCTCCGCGTCTCCGCATCTCCGTGTCTCATTTGAACCAGACCAGCAGTTTGCTCCCCGCCCGCTTTTCCGATACCAGCGGTTGCTATGTGCCGGTCTACTTCAGAGGAGCTACGGCCGGGTCCCTATTTCGGCCTCGCTCTGGCCCTGCTCGCCAGCGCGTGCACCGTGCCGGTCTGCCCTCCGTCGGCCTACAGCGACGGAAAACAACTCTACACCGACACTTGCGCCGCCTGTCACGGGCCGGGAGGCCGCGGCGACGGCCCGGTTGCCGCCGCGCTCAAGACAATTCCTCCAGACCTGACAATGTTGGCGCAGACTCACGGCGGACGTTTTCCGCGCGACCTGGTAATCGCGACGATCGCGGGGGAACGCGACCTGGCTGCTCACGGCACCCGCGAGATGCCGGCGTGGAGCCAACGCTTCGGCCCAGGCGGAGCAGGCGCCCCCGGCGTGGCCGCAGTCTACGCCCACCGCAACCTGGAGCTGCTCACCGACTACCTGGCCTCGATGCAGGTAGTCGATAGTCGATAGGTCTTTCAGCTTTCTCATCCGACTGATTCACAGTGCCTGCGGCGACATGTTATGGTCAGCATCTGTGACCTTGGACCTTGGACCTTGGACCTTGGACCTTGGACCTTGGACTTTGGACTTTGGACTTTGGACTTGAGATTAGGAGTACCACGATGATGCGAGTTATACGCCCGGCTGTATGCGCTCTGGTGCTGCTTCTCTGCACGGTACACGGCTGGGCAAGTGCACAACCCACGCCCACCGATGTCTGCGTCACTATGATCGGGAGCACCGGCCAGGTCGGCGGCTTGCAGCTGGACCTGCACTGGGATCCGGCCTGCATGACGGCTGAGCGGACCGGCAACAACGCGGTTCAATGCGCCTCCAACCCGGGAACCGGGAAGAACGTTCAGACCTCACTGTTCGCCGACGGCGCCACCATGCGGGCGTTGTTCTTCTCAATCACCAATACCCGTCCCATACCGGACGACTCTGAGCTCTTCTGTTGCAAGTTCACCCTGGCCAACCGCTCCAGGCCGTGTTGTGCAGCCAGCATCGGCAATGTGATCCTGGCGAACGTGAATACCAGTGATCCCAAAAAGACGCGTATTTATGACCCCAGCATTTCCCTTCAGCTGCTGGTCAACAATGTTCCATGCACCGATTCCGGGGCGAGCGGCGCACCGTCGAACCCCGTACGCCCACCCGCGCCCTCTTCCGCCGGCGGCCCCGCACCCGTGATCGTCCCGCCAGGCGGAGAAGCAGGCGGATCGGCACCGCGGTCCGGAAGCGGCGCGGCCGGGAGCCGGCCGCCCGCCGGTGTCGGCGCTCCCGCAATTGGCGGGGCGGAGAGCGGTACGGAAGCCGGCGCTCTATCGGCCGAGGAGGCGGCCCCGACCGTGGCCACTGGCCAGCCCACCGCTGCCGCAGCCACACCTCGCACCACCACGCCGCTTACGACCGGGCCGCGTACGACCACGCCGCAACGGACGCTCGCGCCGACACCCGCGGCAACACGCAAGCTGGAAGGTACGACGACCGCGGCGGCGGTCGGCTCGCCCACGCCGCCGCGGTCGGGGACGCAGACGCCGGCAGCGAAGAAGCGGCAGAAGAACTCAGCCCAGCAGCAGCCGTAGCTCGGTCAAGTCGGCGATGATGTAATCGGGCGGTGGAATGTCCGGCGGGAGATCCTTCCGCTCGGCATTGAGCCACGCCACTGGCAGGTGGGCGTTGTGCGCTCCGGCCACGTCATCACTGATATTGTCGCCGATGAACAAGGCATCCTCCGGAGCCACACCCAAGACCTGCAGTGCCGCTTCGAAGATGGCCGGGTGTGGCTTGCGCTGCCCGAAGTCGTCAGAGATGAGGACAGCAGTGAAGAATTCCGCCAGGCCGTGATCAACGAGGATGCGGCGGGCCGTTGGGGCGTGGTTGAAGTTGGAAACCAGCCCCAGCCGGTAACGCGGTGCCAACTCCGCCAGCAAGCTGACACTGTCCCGGCGCACGTTCGTCATCGAGGCCAGGTGCGACATGTGTGACAGGGAGAGCCTGGTAGCGATCTCTGGCGCCTGCCCGACGCCGACTCCGAGTTGCCGTAGAGCGCGCCGAAAACGCTCGCCGGACGAAACTTCGCGGTACTCCGGCGGGCGTTGCTGCACGATCTCTTCCGTAACGCGCGTCAGCGCCGTGAGCAGATCGTCAAACGGGATCTGCGGCAACTCGCGTGCGGCTGTTTCCTGCAGCCATTGCATGGCGCTGCGCCACTGCGTGCCCGCCGTCTGCACCGGCGGCACCCGAGCAGCAAAGTGGACCACGGTTCCGAACAGGTCGAACAAGATGGCGCGTCCACGCCAGCGCGAGGCAGCCCGCGTCATTGACCTGGAACGCCACACTAGGGACGCAATCTGGCGGCGGTGATCAGGCTCATCGCGAGCCCACAAGACAAAATCAAGCTGTTCAGGTTCACCGCCCAACGATGCAGGCGCTGAAACTCTTCCCTGGCGGCCGGGGTCACCTCGGGTTCGACGACCTGCGGGCGCAGCAGGGTGGCCCTTGGCAGAACGATCCTGCCGGCATACAACGTCGCAGCCAGCATAACGGCGGCCAGGCAAGTGTTCACCATCCAAGCGCCGCGCCCAGCGCCGGTGCGCCAGAAGACCACGGAGCCGACACAGAGGATGAGGCCGCAGGCATAACCAATGCCGTAGTAGGTCGGGAAAATGGCACCGACCGCGCGGCCGGCGTCCGCAGGCGGGAAGACCCTGAAGATCGCCGGGGCAACGACGAAGGAAAAGAACACCATCTCCCCAACCCAGACGATGAGTGCGATGAGGTAGAGCCACTTGCTGAAGGTCGACATCAGTTTGCCTCGTATGCTTTCTGGAACCGGCGCGAATGCAGGGGAATTGATACCAGAACAGCCACACGAACGCATCACCCTGGTCTGGTTCAGGGGAGACGCGGAGAGGGGAGACGCGTCTCCGTGTCTCCGCATCTCCGTGTCTCCGCGTCTTCTCCCCCCCCTCCCTTGAGGGAAGGTGTGGCGTGTATTAGGATTGACTGCAGTGTCGCTCTTCAAACATAAGTCACCGGGACCAGTCGGCCGCGGCGCCACGTGCGCAGTTGGCATGGGGGTTCTCCGCACTCGGGGGAATGGATCATGACCACATCGGAGAAGGAACCAGAGAGCAAAGAGCAGCGTTTTGTCGCCTTTGAGGAGGACCTCGGCAACATCGATGTGCCGACCAATCTGGCAATTCTTCCACTGCGCGGGGTGGTGATCTTCCCGTCCGCTATCATGCCGCTGCTGATCTCCCGCGGTAGCTCGCTCAAGGTGGTCGAGGAGGCCCTGGCCGGAGACCGCATGCTCGGCGTTGTGGCGCAGAAGAACCCCGAGGACGAAGAGCCGGACGTCGCCGCGCTCTACAGCCGCGGCACCGCCGGCCGCATCCTCAAGATGCTGAAGTACCCCGACAACAGCGTGCGCATTCTGGTCCAGGGCCTCAGGCGAATCGAGATCGCCGAGTTTGTCCAACGCACCCCGTTCTTGCGCGCCGAAGTGCGCCTGATCTCCGACGTCTACGAGCCCAACAAAGACATCGAGGCCATGCAGGTGCACATGGTCAATCAGTTTGCCAAGTTCGTCTCGATGATTCCCTACCTCCCGGACGAATTGCAGGTCGTGGCCATGAACATCAAGCATCCCGGCCGCGTCACCGACTTGATCGCTTCGAACCTGAACATTTCGGTGGAGGAAAAACAGGATCTGCTCAGTACTCCCGCCGTCCGCGTGCGTATCGAAAAGCTCTCGGCCATCCTGAACCGCGAGATCGAGCTGGTGGAGCTCGGGCACAAGATCCAGTCGCAGGTGCAGTCGGAGCTGACCAAGAACCAGAAGGAGTTCTATCTACGCCAGCAGATGCGCGCCATTCAGAAGGAGCTGGGCGAAGGCGACGGGCGCAGCGGCGACATCGAAGAGCTGCGCCGCAAGATGGAAGCGGCGCAGCTCCCCGCCGAGGCCCGCAAGGCCGCCGAAGCCGAGCTCGAGCGGCTGCGCATCATTCCGCCGGAATCGGCCGAACACACCGTTGTGCGCACTTACCTGGAATGGCTGGTCAGCCTGCCCTGGGCCGCCGCCACCGAGGACAACCTCGACATCCCGCATGCGCGCCAGGTACTCGACGATGACCACTTCGATCTCGAAAAGATCAAGGAACGCATTCTTGAATATCTCGCCGTACGCAAGCTGAAGAAGGATCCGAAGAGCCCGATCCTCTGCTTTGTCGGCCCGCCGGGAACCGGAAAAACCTCCCTCGGCCGCTCGATCGCCCGCGCCATGGGCCGCAAGTTCGTGCGGCTGTCGCTGGGCGGCGTCCGCGACGAGGCCGAGATCCGCGGACATCGGCGTACCTACGTCGGCTCGCTCCCTGGACGCATCATCCAGAACATCCGCAACGCCGCTTCCAACAATCCCCTCTTCATGTTGGATGAAATCGACAAGCTCGGCACCGACTTCCGCGGCGACCCAGCCTCGGCGCTGCTCGAGGTCCTCGATCCGGAGCAGAACTACACCTTCGTCGACCACTACCTCGACGTGCCCTTCGATCTCTCCCGCGTCATGTTCGTCACCACCGCCAATCTGCTCGATCCCATCCCGCCCGCACTGCTCGATCGCATGGAAGTGATCGAGATGGCCGGATACACCGAGGAGGAGAAGCTGGAAATTGCCCGCCGGCACCTGATCCCGAAGCAACTGCGCGAGAACGGGCTTACGCAGGGGCAGATCACTTTTGAAACCGACGGTTTGATTCACGTCATCCGCCACTACACCCGTGAGGCTGGGCTGCGGAACCTCGAACGTGAGATCGGCAGCCTCTGCCGTAAGGTCGCGCGCCGCATAACCGAAGGCAGGACCGATCCGGTCACCATCACTCCGGCCCAGGTGCACGAGTTTCTAGGGGCCGAACGCTTCTTCTCCGAAACCGCCGAGCGCACGCAGGACCCCGGAGTGGCCATCGGCTTGGCATGGACACCCATGGGCGGCGACATCATGTTCATCGAATCGACCAAGATGAGCGGCAAGAAGGGCTTGACGCTCACTGGCCACCTCGGGGAAGTCATGAAGGAGTCGGCGCAGGCGGCGCTGAGCTACGTGCGCTCGCGCGCCGAACGCCTGGGCATAGCGCCCGACTTTTTCGAGAATCTGGATCTGCACGTCCACGTCCCCGCCGGCGCCGTACCCAAGGACGGACCCTCGGCGGGCGTCACCATCGCCACCTCGCTGGCCTCGTTGCTCACCGGACGCGTCGTGCGCCCCGACGTCGCCATGACCGGGGAGATCACCTTGCGCGGAAAAGTCCTCCCCGTCGGTGGCGTCAAAGAAAAAGTGCTGGGCGCGCACCGCGCCGGCATCAACGTCATCATCTTACCCAAGCGCAACGAGAAGGACCTCGAGGACATCCCGGACGCCGTGCGGCACGAGATGCAGTTCCTCTTCGTCGACACCATCGACGACGTCCTGACGCATGCGCTGAACTAGAACTAAAGAAGGTCTCTGGTCTCTAGTTTCTGGTTTGTGGTTAGTTAACCTGAAACCAGAGACCAGAAACCAGAGACCGTTTTTGAAACCAGCAACCAGAGACCGTTCTTGTCCGCCTTGCTTGGCCTTTGTCGATGGGCGATAACAAGCCAGAGCGCTTACCATGCCAGAGTTACGCAAGGACCCCATCATGGGGCGGTGGGTAATAATTTCTACCGAACGTGCCCGCCGTCCATCGGATTTTTCACACGGGCGCGAGGGCCGCAAGAAGACCGAGTGCGCCTTCTGTTCCGGCCATGAGAACGAGACTCCACCGGAGGTGCTCGCCTATCGGCTCAACGGCGGGCCGCCGGATTCCCCCAACTGGGGCGTGCGCGTGGTCCCCAACAAGTTCCCGGCGCTGCGCATAGAGGGCGACCTGGGCCGCCGCGGCGAGGGAATTTTCGACTTGATGAACGGCATCGGCGCCCACGAGGTCATCATTGAGAGCCCTGCCCACGGCGCCGACCTGGCCGAGCTCAACGAGCGCCAGGTCGAGGACGTGCTGTGGGCCTACCACGACCGCATTCACGATTTGAAACGCGACCGGCGCTTCCGCTACATCCTGATTTTCAAGAACCACGGCGCCGAAGCCGGCGCCAGCCTCGAACACTCGCACTCGCAGCTGATCGCGCTGCCGATCGTGCCGCTAAATGTGGCGGAAGAGCTCAACGGCGCGCGCGACTATTTCCGCCACAAGGAGCGCTGCGTTTTTTGCGACCTCATCCGCCAGGAACGCGAAGACCAGGTTCGGCTGGTGGCCGAGAACGAGGAGTTCATCACCATCTGTCCGTTCGCACCCCGCTTTCCCTTCGAGACCTGGATACTGCCCAAGGTCCACGGCGAAGCCTTCGAGCTCGTCACCAAGCATGCCTACCACAACCTGGCGCGGGCGTTGCGCGATACCCTGCAGCGGCTGAACAAAGTGCTCGATTCGCCGCCGTACAACTACATCATTCACTCCTCGCCGACGCATGAGCCCGAGGACGGCTACTACCACTGGCACATGGAGGTCATGCCGAAACTGACCAAAGTCGCCGGCTTCGAATGGGGCACCGGCTTCTACATCAACCCCGTACCGCCGGAAGATGCAGCCCAGCACTTGAGGGAAGCAGGTTGTTAGTTGTTAGCTGTTAGCTGTTAGGTTGTTAGATTGTTAGATTACTATACCTTGGATTAGTAACTTAATGACCTACAACCAACAACGTGCCTTCCGAGCCTAAGGGACTTAACAACCTAACAACTTATTAACCCAAGATGTCATTCAAAATAATAATGGCTGCGTCCGAAGCGGTGCCGTTCGCCAAGACCGGAGGTTTGGCGGACGTTGTCGGGGCGCTGCCCGGCGTGCTGCGCCGGGGCGGGGTCGAGGTGTCGATCATCTTGCCGGCCTACCAGTCGATCTCGCGCGAACGCTTTTCGCTGCAGCGCACCGGTTGGCAGCTGCAGGTCCCGGTCTCGACCCGTACCGTCACCGCAGGTGTCCTGCAAGGGCGCACACCCGATGGGGTGCCGGTTTATCTGGTCGAAGCCGATCCCTACTTTGCACGCCCGGCCCTGTATGGCACGCCGGCCGGCGACTATCCCGACAATGCCGAACGCTTTGCTTTCTTCGGCCGCGCCATCCCTGCCCTGCTGGCGCACCTCGGGGCGGTCGACGTGCTCCACTGCCACGACTGGCAAACCGCCCTGGCTCCGTTGTTCTTGCGCCTGGATCCGACCCGCTATCCGGGACTGGAGAAGGTCCGCACGGTGTTGACGATTCACAACCTCGGGTATCAGGGTTTGTTCTGGCATCTGGATTGGCATCTGCTGAATCTCGACTGGCGTTACTTCAGTCCCGATGGCCTCGAGTTCTACGGCAAGATCAATTATCTGAAGGGCGGCATTGTCAGTGCCGATGCCATCACTACTGTGAGTCCCACCTACGCCCGCGAAATCCAGACGCCCGAGTTGGGCTCCGGTCTCGACGGCATACTGGTGGCGCGGCGGCACGTGCTCACCGGCATTCTGAACGGCGTCGACTACACCGAGTGGGACCCCGAACGCGATCCGCACATAGCCCAGCACTACTCGGTCGACCACCTGGCCGGCAAGGCCGCCTGCAAGGCGGATTTGCAGGCCATGGCGGGCTTGCCACTGCGGCCGGACGAACCGCTCATCGGCATCGTCTCGCGCCTGGCGGCGCAGAAAGGCTTCGACCTGCTGAGCGAAATTGCGCCGGCGCTGATGCAGAAGCCCCTGCAGATGGTGATCCTGGGAAGTGGCGATGCCGCCTACCAGGATCTCCTGACCGGGCTGGCACAGCGCCACCAGCAGCGGTTGGCAGTTCGCATCGCCTTCGATAACGCGCTGGCACACAAGATCGAAGCCGGCAGCGACATGTTCCTGATGCCGTCACATTACGAACCGTGCGGGTTGAACCAGATCTACAGCCTGCGCTACGGCACCATCCCGGTCGTGCGCTCCACGGGCGGGCTGGCCGACACCATCAGCGACTTCAACCCCTCCACCGGCCAAGGCACCGGCTTCCGCTTCGTGCCCTACACCAGCACCGCACTGATGACCTGCATCGAGCGCGCCCTGGAAACCTATCACCAGCCTCGACTCTGGCGCCAGGTGATGCAGAACGCCATGCGGGCGGACTTTTCGTGGGAACGCTCGGCACAGGCGTATGCCGATCTGTACCGGCGGCTGATCAGATGAGCCGAAGCCTGATGAGACACGGAGACGCGGAGAGGGGAGACGCGGAGAAAGACAATTCGAAATTCGAATTGCTCCAGCGCCTTCGCCGACACCTCCGTACTCATCGCAATTGCAAAAGGTGAGACATCAGCACAGCAGTGGATCAATGCCCTGGCCACCGCCAGAGCAGAAGGAGATTTGGTTATCTGCGACATCCAGCGTCCGCCCCGAGGCATAGCTCCGCCCCGGAGGTGCGCGTGTGGCCATGGTCGGGGTACGTCTGCGCGCGGGACCAGCTACGCGCGCGCAGGGACGAGCGGAAGCTGGACCCGGAAAATGCAACCGCGCCCCAACTCGCTCTCGACCGCGATGGTGCCGCCCATGATCTCAACGAGGCGGCGCGCTATATACAGGCCGAGGCCGACGCCGCGGTGAGGTTGCAGCTTCGGCTGCTCTGCCTGCCGAAAGGCATCGAAGATGAATGGCAGGGTCTCGGCAGGGACGCCTGGCCCGGTGTCGATGACGGAGAACTCGATTCCATCCTTGACGAGGCAGGCGTCGAGCATCACTTTGCCCGCTTCGGTGAACTTGAGCGCATTGACAACCAGGTTCTTCAGCACGATCTTGAGCATCACGGCATCAGTGCAGATCGCAGGGAGGTCCGGCGCCACCCGCCAGACAAAGGCGACGCTCGGTCTCGACTGCAAATGACGAGTTCCCATATCGATCTCGTGCAGGAGCGTCGTGAGATTGACCTCACGTGGCGCCAGCGTGACGTGGCCGGCGTCGGCACGACTCAGGTCGAGGGCGGCATTGAACAACTCGAGAATTTCAGCCGCGTTCCGGCTTATGCTCTGCAGCTCTTGGGTTTGCGCTGCGGTCAAGCTGCCGAACTCCCCGTCCAGCAGCAGGTCAGTGGATCCCATGATGACGGCGAGCGGGTTGCGCACTTCATGCGCGAGCACGCGGACAAATTCGTCGTCTATGCTGTAGGCGCGGTTGGGCGGATCACTGATGGCCATACGGTGTCGGCACTCCGCAGTGGGGGCAGCTGACGATTTGGATCGGAGGTCGGAGGTCGCTGACCTCTGTCCTCCGACCTCCGACCCTCCACAACCCACGGTGGTATAAGCTTCCAGCCTGTACGCGTCCCCTCTTGGGGACACCGTCACGTCTGGCGGGTCATTTCGGATCAGGGCTCACTCTTCGACCGGTTCAATGACCACCCGGAACCGACGCAGTCGCACTCCGTAGGTGCGGCAGGTCGCGGCGGCGGCTTGGAGACGCAGCGGCGAAATGTTCGCGCTGGAGAGGATCACCTCGCTGACACCCTCCCGTTCGATGATGCCGGCGAGGTTGTCGACACCTCCCATCACCGGCACTCCGTTGATGCGGCGGCCCCAGAGGATGGCGAGGTCATCGAGAAAACCCACCGGCCGGCAGTTCAAGGCCGGATTCTGAGTCACCTCGCGCAGCACGGCAGCTCCCGACTTGCCGGCACCATAGATGAGCACCGGCCGGGCCTGCGTCTGCCCCTCGGGACGCCGGCTGGCCAGCGTCTCGAGCACGGTGAACGCCACCCGCGCACCGATGCTCAACGAGGCGTTGAAATAGAAGTCGAGCAAGACGACCGTGGCCGGTTGCGAGGGCATTCCGCAAAGCAGCGGGATCAAGAAAACCGCCGCGGCCTCGGCGCTCAGCAGCGTCTTGACCAAAGCCACCAGATCAGCGGCATCGCTGTGACGAAAGGCACGCTGGTACATGCCCATATACGCGAAGGTGGCGAGCTTGATCGCGATCAGAATGATTACGCTCTGCAGGTAATATCGGCGGCTGGGGACGTCGAGCTGGCCGGTGTTCACCGTCAGAAACGCGCCGAGATATGCCAGCACTACGAAAGCCACGTCAACGAGCACCCGCACGACGCGGCGGTTGAGGAGCGGCAGCTCCAGAAGCGGCAACAGCGTCCCGCGCCCGAGCACGTCGACTTCGCGGTAACCGAGCTTGCGGATACCCGCGTAGCTGGTGAGCGCCACTATGGCCACCAAGGTGGCGCTGTGCACGCCATGCAGGCTGACGGCGGCGAACGCTGACACGCTGAGCGCGACGCACACGGCGTAGAGCAGCAGTACGGCTCGCCGGTGCGTCAGCCCCATCGCCAACAGGCGATGGTGAATGTGGTTGCGGTCGGCGCGGAAAATCGATGCCGAGCCCACCACCAGGAAGCGGTACTGGTTGTGTTCCGCGTCGGGTTGCACCACGCGCAGCGCGCCCATTAGCCGGCGCAGCATCGCCAGCAGCGTGTCCATGATCGGGAGACCGAGCGCCAGCAGCGGCACCAGAACCACCACAGCGGTCGTCCCTTTCTGCGAGGCCTGGATCGACAAGACGGAGAGGAGGTAACCGAGAAACAGACTGCCGCTGTCGCCGAGAAAAATCGATGCGGGATTGAAGTTGTAACACAAGAAGCCGGCGAGCGTGCCCGCCAGAGTTGCCGCCAGCAGGGCCACCTCGACGTGGCCGCCGGCCAGTGAGACGACGAACAAGGTGCTCGCCGCGATCAGGGCCACCCCAGCGGCCAGCCCGTCGAGCCCGTCGATCAAGTTGAAGGCATTGGTAATGCCCACTACCCACAGCACCGTGAGCGGCGCCGCCAGCCAGTGCAGCTCGTAGCCCGCGCCTGTGAAGGGGTTGGTGATCGTGTAGATGCCGCAACCACCGGCGAAGGCGATGCTGCCGGCCAGCAGCTGGAAAGCCAGCTTGGAAACCGCCCCCAGCCCCCAGACATCGTCCGCGGCGCCGACGCTGGCGATGATCAGCGCGCCGCCCAGGAGGCAATACCAGCTCCGGCCGTGGCCGAGAAATACGTCGGCCAGGAACAGGTCGACCAGCCTTCCAGCCGCCAGCGCGCCGAAGAAGGCCACCAGAACGACAAGCCCGCCTAAACGCGGCATGCGGCCCCGGTGCACGTGGCGCCCGCCGGGCTCGTCGACAGCACCCAGCCAGAACGCCAACTCGCGCACCCACGGCGTCAGCAGCAGCGCCAACCCAGCGGCGCTCAGGCTCAGAAGGGCATACTTAAGCATGGGGGGAAGCGGAAATGTGGAAAGTGGAAAGTGGAAAAAGTCAGGATTGAGGAGTGAGGATGGAGGAGTGAGGATCCTCAATCCTTCAACCTAACCCGGCCCAGCCGGAACCAAACAGGAGCAATCTACGCCTCAATGCGTCAAACATCGAAAACCCGTACCGCAGGACAACAGGACCGGAGACGAGTCTCTGATCTCTACGCCCCTGCCGCCAGAGGTCGGAGGACGGAGGTCGGAGATCAGCTGGTTGCTTCTTCCGACTTCTGACATCTGACCTCCGACTTCTGATCTCTACGCCCCTGCCGCCCTCCCCTGGCTCAATGACCCGATGACTCAATCAGTCAATTCCTCCAACCTTCGCCTGCCTTGTCGCGTTGCGGCGCTCTTCAATTCGCTAGAATGCGACGGGAGAGGTAGCAATGAGCCACACGTTGGAAATTCCAGACAGCCTGTACGCCGTGTTGAAGGACGCCGCTGAGGCTAGTGTAGTGTCTCATAAAATGGCTCAATTCCCTTCAGCTGATCTCGCAGGCCGTGCCTTGCCGAGGAGTGACTTCTGCGCCAGCTCCATCACCATCTTCTCAGTGCCGGCAGAGATCACCGACCACTCCTTGGCAACGAGTACGTGCCCCGGCCGCGCCATAGGATCGGGCACCTCTGCGATGCGGATCCTGCCAGTGCGAATATTTTCGACGATCTGATGCATGAGATTGGTACAGAGATCAGAAGTCAGAGATCAGAGGTCGGAGATGACGCGCTGACCCCGACCGCTGACTGTGATCGCCATTCTTCTGGTTGCTGTATCGCTCGTGTTTCTCGCCGTCGCGCTGGACGCAACACGGTATCCGAAGTGACGGCGCCGATTCTTGAGCCGCCGGATCGGGGTTTCTCTCTTGGACGGTTGGCGAGCCATTCCTGTCTGGGCTAGGTCCAATGCCGTTTAGATAAGCGGAGGACTGCCAAGATCGAACGCTTCGAGACGGCGCCTGGAAAGATGGCGCCTCCTCAGCGTGAGCGGTTGGATGGTTGATTGCATGAGCTTTTTCCGCTCTGAGGAGCGGCCGTCTTCCCAGGCCGCGTCTCGAAGCCTGTCCTGAGCCCTGTCGAAGGGGGCGCCCGCTGGGGTGCTTGGTCCTTATCTAAACGGCATTGAGGCTAAGCGGTAAGGGGTAAGGGGAGAGCGGGAAGCGGAAAGCTGAAATTTTGAAATCGGCAGATCCGATCTCAATTTCTACTTCTTGGTCTCTACATTTCTATATTTCAGCTTTCCCAATTTCCACTTTATCCTTTCTGCATTTCAGCTGCTTTCAGCTGGCTCTCCCCTGCCTGCATCAGGGCAGAAAATCCACCAACTCCCGGCCGACAACGAGGCCCTCCACGTGCCGAAAATGCTCGTCGTAGCTAAACAGCGCCAGGCCGTGCTGCAGCGCCGTTGCCGCGAGCCACAAGTCGTTGCTGGGAATCGGCTTGCCTTTGCGCCGCAAGCCGAGATACGTGCGTGCGTAGAAGGCGCTGGTTGTCTCATCGACCGGACATGGCATAACGCGCGGAGACTCCATAAAAGCCGCGAGTTCCTTGCGGTTCCTGGCCTCTCGGCTGCCGAGCGCAAATCCGGCGAGCAGTTCGCCGAGGACCACCGCATTCAGGACGATGTTCTCCGCATGGCGGATGATCTCCACCGCGGCGGCATCGCCGCGTTTGAAGGCCGCGTAGGCGTTGGTGTCGAGCAAGATGCGTTTCAACGCCAGCTCTCCTCATCGACGCGCTCGAAATCCTCAATGGCGCGCAGAAACTCGGCTGCTTCTACATCGTTCCACGTACCGGCCTGGGCGTCGAGGTCGTCGTACACGACGCGTTTGCGCGTCGGTTGCAGGCCCAAGCCCTGGCGGGTGAACTGCTGCAAGAGCGCGTTCACGCTCACCCCTTGCCGCTTAGCTTGCGCGCGCAGCTTCGCGGCGACTTTCTCATCCAGCCCACGCAAGCTGAAGGCTGCCATCACGCACCTCCTGATGCCGTCATGCTAGCACGCATTGATAGCATGACGCTGTCGGTCGCGCCACGCTGATAAGAAAGCGGAAAGGCAAAGCGGTAAGGGGTAAGCGGAAAGCGCAAAGCGCTAAGCGGAAAACGCTAAGCTGAAATTTTGAAATCGGCAGATCCGATCTCAATTTCTGCTTTCAGCTTTCTCAATTTCCGATTTATCTTTTCTGCTCTCCTAGATTAAGATGGCCGGTGGTGTCGCTGCGCTCAACCACCGGCTAATGGCTGCGAACCCTCCGGGTTCAGAGAGGTCGGCATCGAGCTCGGCACCATTGGAACCAGGCAGCAAAATGAGCTGCGTCCCCTTTTTCATGCCTCAGGGTGAGGGCGTCCGAGTCTGGCGATCTCTCTTCGCGATGAGACGCGCCCGCACGCGTTGCTCTCCCCGCATCACGTGCAGAATAAAGACTCGGGTGCCGTCGTAGCGATAGAACACGCGACACGGCGGTTCGACAATCTGCCGGTACCGTGATGCGCGCAGCTCGCGGACTCGTGCCCCGCTTTCCGGGTACTCAGCCAGCTGCTCGACGTGCCGAATGAGGCGCTGTACGAGGCTGCGTGCGGCCTCGGGGTTGTCCAGGGCAATGTAATCGGCAATGGCGTCTACGTCGCTCAGCGCCGGCTCGGTCCAAATTACCGCAGCCATCGCGCGAGACGTTTCTTCGCCTCGGCGTGGGGCAGCACGCGTCCCTGCTCAATCGCGCGCTCCCCCCGCGCAATACCTTCCAGCAGCTGCAGCCGTCGCCACAGTTCCTCGTAGGTCTCCACGTCCACCAGGTACGCCGCAGGACGCCCATGCTGGGTGATCAGCACCGGATCCCGGTCGCGCTCTAGCTCTGAAAGAATCTCGGTGGCTTTGCGTTTCAATGTGGTCACGATCTCGGTACGCATGCGATGATACTAAAGTAGCATTTGCTGGGGAGCAAGCCGGGGCTATGCCCAATGCCGGTTAGATAAGGACCAAGCACCCCAGCCGGCGCCCCCTTCGACAGGGCTCAGGACAGGCTTCGAGACGCGGCCTGGGAAGACGGCCGCTCCTCAGGGCGAGCGGAAAAAGCTCATGCAATCAAACCATCCAACCGCTCACGCTGAGGAGGCGCCATCTTTCCAGGCGCCGTCTCGAAGCGTTCGATCTTGGCAGTCTGCCGCTTATCTAACCGGCATTGGGGCTAGGGGAGGTTGCAGCGCATCGTGAAACATAGGCCATCAGCTGAGCAGGGCGGATTGACGGCTGCTCATTGGTCACCACCGGCATGGCCGGCGAGAATCTGGTCTGGCGTGCGGCGGGAGAGCCCTTCGATGCGATCGAAATCGTCGTCGTAACTGCAGATGATCTCGAGATGATTCTGCAGGACGACCGCGGCGTGCAGGGCGTCGCGAGCGCTCAGCGAGGGGTCCTTTGCCAGTAGATCGCGCGCCGCGTCGGTGATGCCAGCGGTGATGGGCAGGACGGTAGACACGATCTGGCGGGTCAGATCGTAGACGTGGTTGCCGTCAGTCGGCCGCTTGATTGCCCAATAGCGGTGCAGGATTTCCTGTAAGACTTCCGCATCGACGCACGCCTCGATTTGTCCGCCGGCAACCGCCTCCAGAAATCGCGCCGAGGGCTGCTTTGCCGCATGCTCGGCGCCGGCGGCGTACATGAAGACGTTCGAGTCGACGAGGATCACGGCAAGAGTTCGTCAGACGCAGGCGTTGCTTCTCGGTTCATGGTGTCGACATCGGCCACGGGCAGGTTGAGGGACGCAAGCTCGCGTACCGCTTGTAGGCGCCTATCGCGTTCAGCGTCACGCCGGGCCAGACGGTTCACGACGATCACCACTTCGGCCGGTCCCGGAGGCAGCGCAACGGGTGCGTCGATATGCAGCGTGCCATCAAGCCCAATCGTCGTCTGCAACTGGATTGTTTCCATAATGCTGCCCATAGCCCCCTCCCGGCACGGTCGCAAGAGCCGATGACCAGGGGGCGGACCACTGGACATCGGACCACGAAACCACAGATGATAAGGCGGTAAGGGGTAAGCGGTAAGGGGAAAGCGGAAAGGCAAAGTAGAAAGCTGAAATTTTGAAATCGGCAGATCCGATCTCAATTTCTACTTTCAGCTTTCTCAATTTCCGATTTATCCGTTCTGCTTTCCCAGTTCCCGTCCCATCCCGAAGGGATGCCAGCGATTAGCCGGTGGTTGAGGCCGCAGGCCGAGTCATTTTCTTCATTCCGCCCAATGAATCAATGGCCCAATTCTTCCTCGCGCGCTTTACGACGCAAGGCTTGTATGCTAATACTGGCATAACGTGAAGGTGAAGAGAAAGCCCCTGTTTTGGGTGTCCGGTGCGAAAGACGACCTGAAGAAGTTTCCGGCTGACGTGCAGGATGTTATGGGTTACGCCCTCGACATTGCACAGCTGGGAAAGAAACACCCAGACGCAAAGCCGCTTGCTGGATTCGGTGGAGCGGGGGTGCTTGAGATCATCGATGACTTCGATGGTGACACGTACCGCACGGTCTACACCGTGACGTTTGCTTGTGCAGTCTACGTGCTGCATGCGTTTCAGAAGAAATCAAAGCGGGGAATCCAGACGCCGAAGCACGAGATCGAGCTGATCAAGATCCGTTTCAAGCGAGCGCAGCAGCATTACGCCGAATGGACGGAGCACGAGGGAGCCCAATGAAGACGAAGATGAAAGTGGAGCAGAGCACAGGGAACGTATTTGCCGACCTGGGTCGGGAGGATGCCAACGAGGCGCTCGTCAAAGCACGTCTCGCACAACGGCTTGCCGCCCTCATCGAGAAGCGCGGTCTGACCCAAGCAGAAGCCGCCCAGCTGCTGCGGATTGACCAACCCAAGGTATCCAAGCTACTGCGTGGGCAATTGCGGGAGTTCTCCACCGACCGGGTCTTGCGTTTTCTCAATGCCCTCGGCCAGGACGTGGAGATTGTCGTGAGAGACAAACCCTCGTCGCGCCGGCACGCCACCCTCAGCGTGGTCTCGCTCACTCCGTGACGTATGTGGAAGAATTGCTTCATCGATTTCTACTGACCACGGGCAGAGGAGAAAAAGCTGAAAGCTGACACCAGAGACCACGAGACCACAGACCAGAAAACTCAGAAAGCTGAAAGCTGGAAATCCGATTTGCATTTCTGCTTTCTGACCTCTGTTCTCCCAGTGCCATCTGCCATACGCCGTGCGAACTCGTCGTGTGTCGGCTCGCATGCCTGGGCAGGCGGCGTTGCAAACCATACGCAATCTGCGTATGGTGCTGCATGCTGTTCATCGAGGCACCGGCGTTCACGCGGCACCTGCCTTCGTACATGACCGATGAGGAGTACCGGCATCTGCAGCGTGTTCTCTTGGCCAACCCTGAGGCTGGGACGGTCATGCCGCACACGGGTGGGTTCCGGAAACTGCGATGGAGGGATCCGCGAAGAGGCAAGGGCACTCGAGGTGGACTGCGCGTCATTTACTACTACTTCCCTGGGGAGGCGCAGCTCTGGCTGATGATGCTGTACGGCAAGGATGAGGCCACCGATCTCACGATCACGCAAAAGCGAGCTTTGAAGGCCGCTATCGAGGCGGAGCGGAAAGCACGGGCCACGCGGCGGCAACTGCACCGATCGAAGACGAGGTAATGTTATGGAGCGCAAGAAGCGAGACATTTTCGAAGAGCTGATGTCCGGCGTTCGAGCCATGGCAGCGCAGCGGGAAGGCAAGTTGACCTTGCGGACACATCGGATGGAAGCCCGGCCTCTTCCGCCGGTCACGGCCGCACTCGTGCGAGACACGCGGGAGCGCCTGCGCATGTCGCAAGGGGTGTTCGCGCAAAAGCTTCGTGTCAACCCACGCACGCTCGAACGGTGGGAGCAGGGCCGCAGCAAGCCCAACGAGCAGGCCGCCGCGCTCATCCTGCTGGTCTCGCGCTTCCCGGACACCCTCGATCGCTTGGAGACCATCAGCATGCCCAAGCACCCGCGGCGCGCGGCGTGACGCATGTGGAAGAATTGATTCATTACTGAAAGCCGAAAGCTGAAATCTGGAAATCCGATCTGAAGATGGCCCGCGGTTCTGGCAACGTGTTTGAAGACCTGGGCTTTGCGCAGGACGAGGCCGAGCACCTCAGGATCAGGGCTGATCTGCTCATCCAGATCCAACGGGCGCTCCAGGCCCGTGGGTTGAAGCAATCTCAGGCCGCCACGCTGCTGGGTGTGAGCCAGCCTCGGGTGAGCGATCTCGTCAGAGGACGCATCGACGTGTTCAGTGTTGATAGCCTCATCGATATGCTCGCGCGGCTGGGGGTGCGGGTCAGACTCATTGTCACTCACCCCAAAAAGCGCCTCCGAGTCGCCTAGTGGCAGGACCCCCTCCATTGATTCATTGAGAGGAATTGCGGAATTGCGAGATTGCGCGATCACTGAAGAATTGAGTCATCGGCTCATTGAATAAATGACCCGGTCACCCGATCGCTCCATGAGTCACTTCTTCCTGGCCCGATGAAACAATTCAGGGTCTTCTGCATTTCGCTACCGCGTCAATCCGCGGTTGGATTCCGTAACTCCTTGAATCTACGGCTGTGTCTCACGATCCGGAGTCCTGATTGTGCCATCGGCTGATGGCGTTGGATCACGAA
>Ga0214473_10002495_pt1 | contig 22603 bp, 15 predicted proteins | sample RVTome_7_FD_203509 | JGI IMG/M metagenome (GOLD analysis project Ga0214473, IMG submission 203509) | Soil microbial communities from uranium-contaminated site in the Upper Colorado River Basin, Wyoming, United States - RVT98D197 | ecosystem: Environmental > Terrestrial > Soil > Contaminated >... | reverse complement strand
CAAGTATTTACTATACTATCGGGACATCTCCTTATTGTCGTTGCCATGGTCCGACTTTTTGCCGGTGCGTCAACTGATGGCCCCTCCTTCGACGCGAACTTCTTCAAGGTAGACGACGCTTTCCCTCTCAGACCGGTTCCCGGTGAAAACGCAGTTTCGGATCTCCATGGAGGCGTCCGCGCAATGCAAACCCGCGCCGGAAGAGGCTCGGCCCCCAGTAATGGTGAAACCGTCCACGACAACACCATCGGCGCCCTCGAGAACGCGATTCCCTGTCCCACTGGCATCGATGACAGTCGGATGGGCCTCCCAGTCGCGCAAGTCAAACTCACTCTCCCCTTCGGTCCCGGCAAACCCGCCGAAGAGGCCAACTCCGGGCTCCAATTCAAGGCTTTCGTTGTAGAGGCCTCCCTGAACCCAGATCGAGTCGCCCGAGGCGGACGAGGCAAGCGCGCCGGCGATGGACGTATAGGCGGTTTCCCACGACTCACCGGTGGAACCATCCCCCGCTTTCGAAACATAAAGCGTTCTGGCATCGGCGAAAGGCGGTGTCGGGAAGAATATCAGAATGAGGCCGCACACGAATGCGAGATTCGAGGGAAGGCAAGGAGGAAATGACCGCATGGCGGAAGCCTCGGCACCCGATTAGTCTGTCTACGAGTATGGCACAAGCGGAGGTGCGTCGTCAAACGGTAAGCAGAGGTCTCCGGATATCGGGAGACAACCAGAGTAATTCCATACCGAATGCCCTTGCCCTACCGGGCCGCTTGCTGCTTTCACAATTTCTTCCTGCGGCCCCGAGGTCTTGTACTCGCAGTCATTGCTTCTCCCTTCTTCTACAGGTTCGGTGGATTGCAGTACTATTCTGTAACGGGCAAGGCCGTGGCGTATCGACGCGGTCGGTCTGGAGGTCTCTCTATGAAGAAGTGTCCGCTGTGCGAAAACGAGGGGGCCAGGATCGAAGGTTTAGAGAACTTCTACGACGTGGAGTGTGTAGTCTGCGGCGAATTTCGGATTGCGACGAAGGTTGCTACCTTCGATGCCCTCAAGGGAGAGTTTAGGAGGGTGCGCTATATCCTTTCTGGTTTGGCCAGGGAAAACAAGGAAATTCGCGACACGCTCTTCTTGATCGAGGAACACTACCAGACGCTTCTGGGTTCAGCCGCGATTCCGAGATCAATCCTGGAAAAAATGGACAAGATTCTTCTCCACATCAGCCGGAAAAGCGAGGATATTGGGCAGTTCGTGGTTCTTGATTTCGCCAAGGACTACCCAATCGCCTTCGGCAAGAATAGTCAAGAGTTCACTTTTTTCGTAGAAAAGTGCGTCGAGCTCCAATACCTTGAAGACAACGGTTACAAGACACCAAAGCCCTCGATGACAGATCCCAGACCTGCCTTTCGCCTTGGTCTCACAGGCTGGCAGCGCCTTGATGAAATCCGACGCACGGGACGCAGTTCGAACCGCGCCTTTGTCGCCATGTGGTTTGCCGATGAGATGAAGGCCATTTACCATGAAGGGATCAAACCTGCCCTGGAGGATGCGGGGTACGATCCAGTCCAGATGTTCGAGCTTGAACACTCCGAGAAAATCTGCGACCGCATCATTGCCGAGATCCGTAGATGTGGGCTTCTGATCGCGGATTTCACCGGAAACCGGGGCGGCGTCTACTTCGAGGCGGGTTTCGCAAAGGGACTTCAGGTCCCTGTCATCTGGACCTGCAAAGACGAAGAAGAACATGTGAAAGGGCTTCACTTCGACACACGGCAGTACAACCACATTCTCTGGAAGGATGCGGCGGATCTTCGAAAAAAGCTGCTCCGTCGAATCCAAGCCGAGTTCCCGGTGCAGATGCAAGAAGGAAAGACCGCGCCAGCTGGAGAGTGCAACTGATGAACCTGACCGACCGCAACAAGGAAGGAACAATCGGTCAGGAGGTCCCGACTGAGATCTTGGTCTTTGAGAGTGAGCGCAAGAGAAGAGCACTCTGCATTGTCGTGGCGAAAGTCATTGACCCTCTTCGGAGTAGTCTCACCGAAGTGGTGGAGGTGAAGGCGTGAAGACCTACACCCGAGAGGAACTCGATTCCCTGATCGCGTGCGCGAAAGTCATCGCGGAACCGCCGAGAAAGGAGATGCGTTCGGACCGGGGGCACCGCCGGAATGACATGCGACTTTCATCCCAAAACGGCGATCATGAGTTCAGTGTTTTTATGCGGATCAACGAGACTTTCCCGGAAAACTTCACGATTGGCCTCAACTACTATCCCAAGGACGAGCGTGGGAGTCTTTGCCTACTTCGGTGCAAAGGTCCGCATGGAGAGTTTCTCGGTCACCCAAGCCTCCCGCACGCCCATTTCCTGTATCATGTACATAGAGCGAAGCCGGAAAACATCGAATCTGGAATGCGCCCGGAGAGAGGGGGCGAGGCGGCTGATGCCTATGCCTCATTTCAGGAGGCGTTGCGCCATTTCCTCCTGACGGTCAATGTGATAGATGCCGACGACCATTTTCCCGGTTTCCGCCAAGCGACTCTGTTCGAACTGGAGGATCCAGCGTCATGAACTATCTCGGCCTTCTGAGAGAGCAGTTCAACAACCGAATCAGGTTCCATGAAAAGCGTCCCGGCGTCTTTCAGCTCATCGGTCCGCTCTATCACGAGGATGGAGATGTCGTGGAAATCTACCTGGAGCCTGCCAACGGCGGTCGGGAGCGGGTTCGCATTTGTGACCACGGAATGACGTTGATGCGCTTATCCTACACCTTCGATCTCGACACCCCCAACAAGGAGCGGATCTTCCAGAGAATCTTGTCCGAAAACCGCGTGACGGAGGAAAACGGAAACCTCTTCCTGGATACGTCACCGGAGAGCCTCTATCCCGCCGTGCTTCAGTTTGCCCAAACAGTGGCGAAAGTCTCGAATATGCAGCTTTACAAGCGAGAGGTCATTCATAGTCTCTTTTACGAAATGCTCGGCGAATTCATTGAGGAAAGCCTCCGCCAATACCATCCGCGCCCAAACGCTCTGCCGCTTCCCGAACGGGACGATCTCGAAGTGGATTACCAGTTCGAGATGAAACCCCGTCCCATTTTCTTGTTCGGTGTCAGGGATACCGCCAAGGCGCGTCTAGCCGCGATCTCTTGTCTGGAGTTCCAGCGAAACAGGATCCCGTTCAAGAGTTTTGTGGTTCACGAGGACTTTGAAAACCTGGGAAGAAAAGACCGAAGTCGAATCACAAGTGCGGCGGACAAACAGTTCATCTCGCTGGAGGACTTCCGCCAGAACGCCCATCAGGTCTTCGAACGAGAGGTTGCCGCCTGATGGGGCTACATCCTGATTCTCTTTCTTACCAATGTGGCGCAAGAGATCTTTCGGACCACAGGCCCAACTGGGGCATTGCTCGAAATGGGAAGCACGTTGAAGCCGATCAAGTCGCAACCCCGAGCCACCCCCACACCGCCTCCACCGGGTTCCACCCGGTCAGCAACTGCAGGCCGGTTAAGAACAGAATCGCGTAGACTATCTTAATAAAGATCTCCTGGTCGATGCGCTCGTTCATCCAAACTCCAGCCACCACCCCGATCGGGACGAGGGGCATAAGGTAGAGGCTCATCGAGACGTTTTCGGTCGAGAAAAGACCGAGCCAGTAGTAGGGGATTAACTTGGTAGCATTGATGAGGGTGAAGAGCCAGACGGTGGTGCCGACGAAGATGCGGCGGTCCATGTGCTGGGGCAGGAGGAACATCGTGACCGGCGGACCGCCCGCGTGGGCCAGGGTGGAGGCAAATCCGGCGGCGCTCCCGAACAGGGGGCCGTGCCAGGGCTTTGGGTGATAGCGTTCCAGGTTCTTGAAAATCCAGGTTTTTCCTACCTGGTAGACCACGAAAAACAGGGAAATGACGCCGATCATGACCTTCAGACCCCGCTCGGTCGCCTCCTTGTTCCCCGACCAGAGCCACAGGAAGAGAGCCCCGAGGGAAATCCCCAAAGCGGCGCCCGGGTCCAAGTCCCGAAGACCTCTCAAGGAAAAAGTCTTGCGGTAGAAATAGATTGAGACCAGGTCGCAGCCGCCCAAGAGCGGAAGCAGCATCGCGGCCGCTTTGCTAGGGGCCATGACCAGGCACAGAAGCGGGACCGCGATGACTCCAATACCCCCCGCGAAACCCGCCTTGGCGATCCCGACAAGCACGACGCAGACCCCGGAAACAGCCCAAGTCATTAGACTTACATCGATAAGATTCATGTATTCTGGTAAGCTTAATCCTCTGAGAAATATAGACTTACAAGAAGCGTCTCCCCCATTCCGGCTTGGCCGCAGACTGTTCATCTTGTGTATGCCGGAAGCGCTCCTGTACCCTACCATATATGGAGTACCAAAAGATTGCCGAGGGGTTGATCTCCAAGGGAGTGCTGACTCGGGAGCAGTGGGACGAGTGGGCGCCGAAAGCGGTGGAGAGCCTCGCTTCGTTGTCGCAGTCGATTGTCGGACTGGGTAAGGTGCCCTCCGAGCAGTGGGCCCAAGTGGTGGCCGAGGTCTACGAGCTGCCTTTCCTGCGGGAGATTGGCGAGGCTGAGAAAGACCTTCTCCTGAAGGTCCCAAGCGACCTGGCCTTCAAGCGTCTCGCGCTTCCTCTCCGTCGAGAAAACGGCTCGGTCGTTGTCGCCGTGACGGACCCGGAACCAGAACAGCTCTACGAAGATTTCCGGATCCTGACGGGTTCTCGGGTTCGGGTCGAGATCGCCCCCGAAGACGTCCTCCGTCAGGCCATCCAAAAGAACTACGGCGCCACCGTCGAGCGCATGGTGGCCGACCTGGGCGTCGACGAACGTGAATCCGACGACGGGAGCCCGGAGCTGGAGGTCGACCACGACATCAGCGACCTCCAGGAAATGGCGGGCGAACCCACCGTCATCAACCTGGTCAACCTGATCCTCTTCGAGGCCATTCGAGACCGAGCCAGCGACGTCCACCTCGAACCCTTCGAGAATGACTTCAAACTACGCTACCGAGTCGACGGCGTTCTCAAGGAAATGTCGCCCCCTCCCTACCAGCACCGTTTGGCAATCACCTCTCGCATCAAGATCATGGCGGGAATGAACATCGCCGAGCGTTTCGTTCCTCAGGACGGGCATATCAAGCTCACGCTCGAGGGGCGACAGATCGACCTTCGCGTTTCCTGCTGTCCGACGGTTTACGGGGAAAGCGTCGTTCTTCGCATTCTGGACAAGGGAAGCCTCATTCTGGACATCCGCGAGCTGGGAATGCGCCAAGAGGACCTGGCGTGTTACCAAGACCTGATCCACCGGCCGCACGGCATTTTCCTTGTGACCGGGCCCACCGGCTCCGGAAAGACCACGACGCTCTACACGGCGTTGAGCCTGATTTACACGCCGGAGCTTAAGATCATCACCGTCGAGGACCCCGTCGAGTACCACCTGAATGGGATTTGCCAGATCCAAGTCAACGTGAAGCGAGGCCTGACTTTCGCCACCGGTCTGCGCTCCATCGTCCGCCAAGACCCCGACGTTATCATGGTGGGCGAGATTCGCGACGGTGAAACCGGGGAGATCTCGATCCGTTCCGCTCTCACCGGTCACTTGGTTTTCAGCACGCTGCACACGAACTCGGCGCCCGGAGCCGTCCCGCGTCTGCTGGACATGAGACTGGATCCGTTCCTTATTTCTTCTTCCCTCAACGGGATTGCGGCGCAGAGGCTCGTGCGCAGAATCTGCACTTCCTGCCGTCAGGAATACCAACCCACCTCCGAAGAGAAATTCCTCTGCCGGTGGCAGCACATCGACAAGATCAAATTCTCCAAGGGGGCCGGCTGCGAAAAGTGTAACGGGACCGGGTTTCGCGGCAGGGTCGGGATTTTCGAGATTTTCGGGCTGAACGACGAGATCCGGGAGCTGATCCTGGACCGGCCCTCGACCACGGCGATCGGGAACGCCGCCAAGCTGCGACCGATGAAAGAGGACGGGATGATGAAGGTGAACGAAGGGACCACCACACTTTCGGAAGTCGTCCGGGTGACCATGGAAGACTAGGCCGTCCTCGAGATTCCAGGAACTTTTCGAACGATAATGCCGACCTATCGCTACAAAGCTGTCTCGACCTCCGGAGAAACCACGACGGGGAGGGTCGAGTCTATCGACCGCTCCGGTGTCGCAAAGCAACTCCGCGAACAGGGCCTGCTTCCTTTGGAGATCAGCGATGCCGGGGCCGCGGAAGGAGGCGGAACCGCCGTCGAAAGATCCACGCGATCCCGGAAACGCCGCAAAGTGAAGATGCGCGACCTGGTGATGTTTACCCACCAGATGAACTCCGTGCTCCGGGCCAACATACCTCTCACCCAAGCTCTTTCGATTATTGGAAACCAGGCGGACTCGGAGACACTCAGCCAGGTTCTCATCGAGATCCGCGAATCGATCGAAGAAGGTTCTTCTCTGGCCGATGCCATGCGGGCCCATCCGAATGTTTTCCCACCCATTTACGTCAACACGGTCCGTATGGGGGAACACGGAGGCGTTCTCGACCGGATCATGGGCCAGCTGGCCGATTTCATGGAGTCGAATTACGAACTCACCTCCGAGGTCAAGTCGGCCCTCTACTACCCCAGCGCCATCATCTGTGTGGCGATCGGCTCGGTCACGTTCATTCTCACCGCGATCGTCCCCAAGATGACGGACATGTTTCTGCAAAGCGGGATCGAGCTTCCGGCCCCCACCCGCTTCCTGATCGCCGCAGGCGACTTCATCACCAGCAAAGGCTGGCTGATCGCGATCCTGATTGTGGGAGGTATTGTGGCTTTCCGGTCTTGGTTAAAGACCGAGGAGGGGAGATACCAGTGGTACCGTTTCCTTCGATCGATTCCCGGGCTCGGCACGCTCATCAGGAAAGTGGGCGTGACCCGGATTGCCCAGACCATGGCGAGCCTGCTCCAGAGTGGGGTCCCGGCGCTGGACGCTCTCCGGTTGGTGGCCGATACGATCGGCGACGCCGTGGTGAAGAGGTCTTTGGGTGAGGCGTGTGAAAAGGTCCAAAAAGGGCAGGGAATTGCGAAACCTTTGGCTCAGACGGGCGTCTTCCCGAGCCTTTTCGTTCAGATGGTCTCGGTCGGGGAGGAATCGGGAGAGCTGGAGGAGATGTTCGGGGAAGTCTCGAGCGCTTACAGCCTCGAGGTCCGGTACGCGGTGAAAAACTTCATCGGCCTGATGGAGCCCGCGGTGATCTTGATCATGGCGGTGATCGTGGCGTTCATCGTTATCTCCCTGGCCCTTCCGATGATGAAGATCTCGGAGTTGGCGAAACGCTGATCCGCGGGAGTCCCGACGAATGGCAGCCGAGAGAAAACGAAACGATTCCGGTTCGACGCGCCGTGTCTACCTGCCCGGCGGCGACAGGCCGACGCGCGGCGGGGCGTTTTCCTCCGAGTGCGGTTTCAGTCTCCTGGAACTTATCCTCGTTATCAGCATCATGGGGATGCTGATCGGGATGGTGGTTCCCTCTCTCACCGAATTCAAGCAAGGCAGGGACCTGCGCGCCGCCGCCCAGATCACGTCAAGCGCTTGCGACTATGCCCGCAGCCTGGCCGTCACGACGGGGCGAAGAACGAGGCTGATTCCTGAAAAGGGAAGGTTTCTGTTGAGAGTGGAGGAAAACCCGCTCGCCGATCCGGGGAACTTCGAGCCTTCCCGATGGCCCGTCGGCCTCACCGGGAAGCTTCCGGGGGACGTGATAGTGGAACAGGTTTTCTATCCCGTTGTGAGGGAGGAGGACGTGGCCGCGCAAACCGAAGAGGCGAAGTCTAAAAAGCAAGAACCCGGCCTCGTCTTCCAGACGGAGAAGGAGGCGGCCGAGGAGCGTGAGTCCGTGCTTCTATTCGACACGGACGGGTCGACACGGGACACCTTCATCTACCTTGCCATCGGCGATCCGGAAGACGCGACGAAGACGATCTCGGAAGAGGCCCGGGAGGGTGTTCTAACCGTTGCGATCGTCGGTGTCATCGGAACCTCGGTGATCGTTCCCTACTACACGGAAGAGATTTTCGACATCTACAAGCAACCGGAGGGTTTCTGAAAGCGTGAGGATTGGCAGGAGGGGCTCGAGACGAGGACCCAAGGGGTTCACGCTTCTGGAGGTGGTCGTTGCGATCACGATCCTGAGTATCGGTGTCACCGCGACTCTCCGGGCTTTCAATGGGATGAGCCAGACCCACGGGATCATGAAGAGGCGGCTGGAGGCCATGCAACTGGCCAATCAAGTGCTGACCGCCGTCCGGATGAGATCCCTGTCGCCGGCCTCGGACGAAACGGAGACCGAAGGAACGTTCGAGGGTTCCGACTTTCGTTACCAGATTTCCTTTACCGACACCAATTGGGACAGTCTCTCCCTGGTCTCCATCCATATCTTATGGGGTGACGAAGAGGAGCCCAGCGAGATCTGTTTGTACACACTCCAGTACTATGGATAAACGAAAACCTCCAGCAAGGATCGGGCGGTTTGACGGCCAGGGCGGATTCACTTTGGTTGAAGTCCTGGTCGTTTTGGCCACGATGGGTTTCATACTCGGAACGGCCTACGCCGCCCTTTTTTCGGGATTGGATGCTTATCGTTACAGCGCTTATGAATCCGAGGTGTTGACGGTTCTTCACCGGTCGCTGGACCGTCTTTTCACGGATCTGGCTTGTACGAGCGCCGCCTCCCCAAGGACGCACTTTGTGGTTGTGGACGATTCGGTGGAGAGCGAAGTCCACGGTGAGATTCCCACCGACCGGCTCCGATTTCAGGCGCACATGCTCAAACTTCAGTGGGAGCAGAAACCCCAAAGCGATCTCACCGAAGTGGAATACTACGTCGACCTCGACCCGGATACGGCTCCCTGCTGGCTGGTGCGTCGGACCGATTCTCCCGCCGACTCCGACGCGGAATCCGGAGGAGAGATTCACTTGGTCGGTCCGGGCGTGGTGGGGATGAACGTCGAGCTCTACAACGGGTCGAAGTGGGTTTCCGAGTGGACCTCGTCCGAGTTGCCTCGCGCCGTTCGAATCCGCCTGCTGATGGTCCCCTCCAATTATCCGGGAGGATCTCCCCGTCTCGAAACGATGACGTCGATTTTCTGGATTCCGTCGTCGGGTGGACAGAAGGCTTCCGGAGATGCTTCTTCCACCGATCTCGGCCAGGGTTCTGGGGAGGCGCAGTGATGGCGGAGGTCTTCCCCGGAAAAACCGAGAGGCGCTTTTCCTGCAAGGTGGAAGGGCGTTCGTCGCTGCCCCCGGGCGGTGGAGGGATTGTCCTCCTCGTGGTCCTCTGGGTCATGATCGTTCTGACACTGCTAGGAACCAGTTTCTTTCATCTCGCAAGCCTCGATATCCTTCGTTCGCGGAACGACCTGGAGAAATTCCAGGCGAGGCTTCTGGCGGAGAGCGCCCTTCAACTGGCGGTGGCCGTACTCGAAGACGAGAGCCAGGTCGGATATCACGATCTCAACTCCCAGTGGGCGGGAGCGGGGACCTTGTTCCAGGCGGGAGTGCTTGCCATGGAAACCTCTGAGGAAGGAGCGGGAATGAAAGGGGTCTTCCAGGTATACACGGACGACGTCTACTCGGAGGAAGGCGGCACTCGATACGGTTTGCGCGACGAATCCTCGAAACTGAATCTCAACACGGCGACCAAAGAGATGCTCGAGAAACTCCCCCACATGGACGCGGAGAAGGCCGCCGCGGTGGTCGACTGGCGCGACCCCGACGATCGGGCGACGCCCGACGGCGCGGAAGGCGAGTATTACAGGGACCTGGACGATCCTTACGACTGTGCGAACGCGCCTTTCCAGTCGGTCCCGGAGCTCCTTGAAGTCAAAGGGTTCAGTCCCAGTCTGCTCTATGGGGAAGACGAGAATCGGGATGGAGTGCTCCAGACCGCCGAAGACGACGGGGACGAGAACGACCCGCCCGACAACGCGGACGGCAAACTGGATCGCGGCCTGCTTCCCTTCCTGACCGTCAACTCCTATTCGAAGAACGTAAACGCCGAAGGCGAGAAGCGGCTGAACGTCAACACCGCCAAGAACGCCCAGATTCGCGAGCTGTTGGAGGGACGGGTCTCCAAGGAGAGTCTTCGCAAGTTGATCCAGTTCCGGAAAGACAAGAAGTTCGAAAACCTTTCGCAGCTCTTAACGGGCAAGGGGGCGGCTCTCACCGAAGAGGAGAAGACTTCGAGGCAACAGGAAACCGACAAGCAAGAGGGGCAGGTTCAAGAACGGAGTCCGAACGAGGAAGCGGAATCCAAGCAGGAGGAAAACAAGGAGGAGCCGAGCGGAGGAGAGAAGGCATCCGCGACCCTTGCCGAAAGCACACAAGAGGGAGCGGTACTGACCTTTGACGAATTCAAGACAGTCGTGGACGACCTCACGATTACGGACGAGGAAGTCCTTCCCGGGCTAGTCAACGTCAACACCGCTCCCAAAGAGGTCCTGTTGTGTCTTCCCGGCATGACAAACCGGTTGGCCGAACGTATTGTTGAGCGTCGAAGCTCCGACCTGGGTTCTTTTGCGACGGTAGCGGATCTGGCCACGATTGAGGGGGTGGACGCGGCCACCTTCGCGGAATTGCTGCCGAACGTCACCGTGCGTTCCAGTGTGTTCGAAGCCTTGGCTGTGGGGTACCTCCCCGAGAGAAAAGCGTACGCTTCGGTTGAGGCGAAGATCGACCTGGGCGGGGACACCCCCCGGTTCGTCTACTATCAGGTGCTGCGATGATTGGAAGAAAAGGCGCGGAAGCGGCCATTCGAGTGGGAACCGACGGGGCCGAGTGGCTGGTCTGGAGGATGAGCGACGAAACGTTGCTTTCCGGCCGGATGACCGCCTCCTATAGCGTCGACTCGGCGCTGGACCAGTGGCTCGGACGCGCCGCCCGGTTCGGTTTGAAACCACGGCGCGTGTGGCTTGTAGCCGGTGCGGCCAGCTGTGCCCACAGACGGATCCAGATTCCGGGAACGGACCCGCAGGTTGTCGAAAAGGCCCTTCCCTTCGCGGTCCAAGAAGAACTCCCGCTTCCTCTGGACCAGATGTGGTGGACCCATTCGACCCAACCCGAGCCCAGCGGTGTGACCACCGTGGATGTTGTCGCCACGCCGCGGTCCCTCTTCGCGGAGTTGGAGGGCGTCCTTCGAGAACGCCGCCTCGAAATCGCCGGGAGGATCCCGGAAGGACCGCTTCTTTGGCACGAACTCGCCGCCATTCGGGGTTCGGAAATCGACCTCCTCACGGTTTGGGGCGAGAGAAGGTTTACGGCCATCCGCGGAACCGAAACAGGCATGAGCTCGCTCCTCGCCTTTGTCCGGGGGCCCGGGGAGTCTTGGCAGGCGCTTGTGCCCGACCTGAGAAGACCCTTCCAAGTGGTCGAGGAGGGGAAGACCATCCTCTCGATTTTCGCCTCCGACCGCCTACGGAAGCGAGTGCTCTCGCTGGAAGACCTGATTCCTCCCACCTCGGAGAATCGCCTCAACCGTGAAATCTTCCATGGGGTTCCCGAAGAGGTTTCCGTTGCCGCCAGCCTCTTGGCCGTGCGAAGACTGCGGATCGAGAAGCGGCGCCCCGCGATGACTTTCGGAGATGTAGAGGTCGTTCGTGCCGCGGAGGAACTCCGCAAGGTCGCGAGGAGTCTCGAGGTTCCCTATCAGTCGATCGGAGTGGCCGCGCTGGCGGTGCTCAGCCTGGCCCTATGGTGGGCCTCAGCCACGATCGATTCCCGGTACGCCGAACTCTGTCGAGAGAGCATTTTTCCGTTGCGGGATAAGCAGGAGCTGATTGAGAACCAAGTCAATGCGCTGAAGGACCTCAAGAAGGTCAGGACCGACTGGGGAAGCGTGTGGCTTCAGCTTTCTCAGCAGATGCCGGAAACCACCTTACTCAAGACCCTCTCATACGGCGCCGGGTCGGGGGAGGTGCGGATCAGCGGAAACACAAATGACTTGGCGAATCTCGAGCAACTCAGCGCGATCCTCGAGAAGACCGGGTTCCTGAAAAACATCCGCGTCCCTAAGACGGAGCCGGTGGAGAAGAAACTCAGTTTCCAGGTCTTTACCGAGTTCGACTCCTCCAAGGTGAAAAAGTACGAAGTGACAGATCCCTATCTCGTCCCCGCTGGCGTGGAGGCGGAGAAGAAACCGAAAGAGGAGGTCGCGGGGCAGGAAGCACAGGCGACCAGCCAAGAGAAGGAGTCCGGAAACCTCCGGAGGAAAACCAAATCATGAGGATTCTCGGACAGGAACTCTCCAAACGAGAGACGGTCTTGGTGGCAGTTACCTTAGTAGTTGCCGTGGGGAGCGGATTGTTTTGGCTCAGCAAACAGGTTGGAACGGCTGAGGAGAGTCCGGAAGACATTCGCGCTGGGGTCACCATAGGCACAAGCAAACTCAGGAAAAGCCTGAAAGAAGCGGAAGATCTTCGGAAAGAAATCGGGCTCCATCGAGTACGGTTGCCAAGCACGGAGGATCTTCCCCAGGTTCACCTTCACGTGCGGACCACTGCCCAGAAGTGTGGGCTTGGTTTCTCCTCGTTGACCGCCTCGACTCCCAGGGTTGGCAAGGGAGTATGTACGGTGGATTATCGTTTCACCGCCAACTCGGAGCTCAAGTCGCTTGTGAAGTTTGCGGACGAGATTCAATCGGGAGAGTATCTCATCTGCCTGGAAAGCTGGGATATGAAGCCGATGGAGGATCCCAAAAACGTGCAGACGGACATCTCACTAAGGGCCTATTTCCAGCCGGAGAAGAAGAAATGACGTCGAAGGCGTCGGGCGGCCGAACCGAAATCGAGGTATTTGTCAAGAAGTGGGGCTGGACGGTCGCCATGGCCCTTTTGTTTGGGATAGCCTTGTGGGAGGGGTTGACACTCCGCAGGGAAGTGCAAAGCTGGCGTCTTCTCAACAGCGAGTCGGGTTCGCTTCAGCGAAAAGCGGACTTTCTCCTCAGTGTCCCGGAATCGGCGAAGAAGGGATCTTCTCTACCCGGTGAGAAGGGCGAAGATGCCGGGAAACAAGGAGTGCAGCCCAAGAGGGACACCTCGGGTGCGAAAGAAACGCCAACGCCCGATCCACGGGCGGTTGAGGCGACTTTTTTCTATCGTCCGAAGTCGACCTATACGCTGACGGCTATCCTGAGTGACTACGCGGTCGTCAACGGAAAGGAAGTGCGCGTGGGCGACCGAATCGAAAAAGGGGTTGTGAAGGAAATCGAACCTGGTTTTGTGTCCATCCTGGACGATGGCACGAAGGACCCGAAAAAGATCGACTTGCATCCGGGGTCCTAGAGAGAGGAAACCAAACAACGGGTACATCTGATTCCAGAGGTGGGATCCGACACTTAGATCGCTCAAAACTTGGCTGAGACGGTGGGGAAAGGGGATCGCTGGTCCTCAGCCAGGGTGTGTCGGTGACCTCCGCTGGATGGCCTTGCTGGGAAGGCCGGGAATCGGAAGTGAGGGGAAAAATGAGGACCCAAATTCTTGCTTGGGGGCTCTGCCTCCAGTGCTTTCTTTCTGTTTCTTCAACGGCTCAGCAGTCAACGAGCGGGAAGAATCCGGTAAGAAACGGCTCCGCCGATGCGGTTATTTCCGCCTCGGCGAAGGCCGAGGCGGAGCGTCTTGCCGCTGCGGCGAGGGAAGCCTCGAAATCGGCTGAAGTCTCCACAACACCATCTCCGTCTGCGTCTGCTTCCAGCTCGGAGCCTTCCTCCGCGACCCCCTCCCCAACTCCGAAAGGTGACGAGAAGAGTCCGCTCAACCTCAAAGACGCGGATATGAACGCCATTCTCAAGTACATCAACGAGAAGACCGGAAAAGCGGTTGTCAAAGGCGCGGGGTTGGATGAGAAGAAGATCACCGTCCTCAACAACCAGAAACAGACCAACGAGGAAAACCTGCGGCTCCTCTACGAGGTCTTGTCTTTCAACGGGATCGCAATTGTCGAAACGGACAGCATGATCCAGATCCTTCCGCTTCAGGACGCTCGAAAGCAGCCCCGAGTCCCGTTCGTGGAAAAAGTCCCGGGTCCGGAATCGCTCGAAAGACCGGTTGTCTATTCTTACAGCTTCAAATTCATCAAGAACGACGAAACGGCGGATCTGTTGAAACCTCTCGTCCGGGACCCGGAGGCTTTGGTCTACGACAAGTCCAGCAACACCGTCTTCTACACCGACACAAAGTCCGCAATCGAGAAATTCGCTCAGTTGCTGGAACTCATCGACCGCGAAAGAACGGGAGAGATTTCCACGGTCACCCGGCCGATCAGGGACGCTTCTGCGGTGGAACTGGTCGAACCGTGTCTCGACTTTCTCGAGATGTTTGCCGCACTGTCCTATGGTGGAAAGCCCCAGACCACCGTCCAGGCCGAACCCGTTTCCAATTCTCTCATCTTGCGCGGACCGGCCAACGAAGTGGAGGCTCTCACAAAGGTTCTGAAGAACCTGGATGAGCCCTCATGGCGGGATCAGAAGAGAATCACTCAGCGTCACCAGGTCAATTCGGCCAGTCCCAATGAATTGATTCAGAAGGCGAAGGAGTCCCTTGTCCGGTTCGTTGCCGTCGAGGGCGAGCCCGGGGACATTCCGGTCACCGTTTTCACGTACGAACCGGTGACGGGGACCCTCTTGATGAAAGGTCCCGAGCCGGAACTGACCGCCCTTTCCGAAGTCCTTCCCCAGCTCGATCCCGCCGTCAGCACCCGTTCGCGGAAATTCGAGACAACGGACCACAAGGAGACGTTCCAACGAGCCTTGGAGATTCTGGCGGACGAATACTCGAAAGAGGGGAAGAAAGACCCCCGTCCTTCCATCACCTGGGAGCCCGACCCCCTGGACGTTTCCAAAGTCAACATCACCGGACCTCCGGAAAATCTGGACCGTTTGTTCCCGCTCCTCGACCAGATCGACAAACCCGTCCAAACGCGGCCCCGAAGGTTCTACAACCGCTTACCCGACGAGGTCATTCCGAAGGCGTTGGGTTTGATGATCCAACAGTACGAGGAAGACGGGCGTCGGGGCTACAAGCATTCCGTGACCTGGAAGCCGAATCCCCTCAACCCGGCCGAGATGGTCTTCCGCGGTCCACAAGAGGAGTTGGATCGTTTGATCCCGCTGCTTGAACAACTCGATCCGGCGACAACTCGACGGACCAGGAAGATCGTGGATGCTTCTCCTGAAGAGATTTTCCCAACGGCTCTTGAGATCCTGATAGAGGACTACGCGAAGGATGGCGTCGCCGGCTACAGACCGTCTACACGGTGGGAACGCGACCGATACGATCCCAGCACGATGGTTTTCTACGGTCCGACGGAGGAATTGGACCGCCTGCTGCCCATCCTGGACCAATTGGACAAGCCGACGCAAAGCCGGACAAGGCGCTTCTACAATCGCCCCGCCGGAGAAACCATCCAAGAGGCGATCCGCTACGTCCTCAAACAGTACGCTGAAGAAGGACAACCGAACTACCGGCTTTCCATCACTTGGAAGCCGAACCCGCTGAATCCCGCCGAGGTCGTCCTGAGAGGCCCCCAGGAAGAGCTCGACCGGTTGATGCCCCTGTTGGATCGGTTCGACCCGCCTACGGCTCGGCAGACGCGGACGATCGTCAGTGCGACTCCGGAGGAAATCATTCCGCTTGCCGAAAAAATCCTGGTCGAAGAGTTCGCAAAAGATGGAAAGAAAGGGTACAAGACTTCCATCCATTGGGAGCGCGACCGGTTCGATCCCCGACTCATCGTATTCGACGCTCCTTCCGAGGAACTGACCCGGTTGATCCCGATCCTCGACCAGCTGGACAAACCGACCGAAACTCGGGTCCGTCCTTTTTACAACCAGGATTCGGATCGGGTGATTCCGGAGGCAATGAGACTCCTCCGGCTCCAATATGCAGAAGAAGGCCGCCCCGACTATCGATTTTCCATCCGTTGGGAGCCGGATTTCCGGAATCCCGCCCAGATGGTCTTCAAGGGTCCCGCGGAGGAACTGGCCCGCCTGTTCCAGTTTCTGGACGAGCTGGACAAACCGACCACCGAACGGAAGCGGGAATTCTACGAGGCTTCACCGGAAGAGGCGATCCCGACTGCGATCGACCTGATGGTGTCCCGCTTCGCCGAACAGGGGAAACCGAACTACAAACCCTCGATCCAGTGGGAACGGGACACGTTCAATCTCAAGACCATTGTCTTCCGCGCGCCAGCCGCCGAGCTGGACGCTCTCTTCCCCATCCTGGACGAATTGGACAAACCGCTTGCCACCCAGAAGTACGCCGTTGTCAACGCGACACCCGAAAACCTGATCCGGCCCGCTCTCGATTTGCTCAAGCAGTACTACGTCGACCAGAACCGTCCCCAATACAAACCGGAAACCGAGATCCGTGTGAACCTCATGGGGGACGGGCTGATTCTGCGCGGACCGGCGGAGGAGCTGGCGGCGATCCAGCCGATCCTGACCGACCTCGACCGTCCCCAGTGGCAGCACACCACCCTCACGACCCAGGTCTTTCCCTTGGGCTTCGCGGAGGCTTCCGAGTTGATCTCGGCGGCCAGCGAGTATCTGGCGTCCCGCGTCGCGTTCGAGGGAAAACCCGGGGACCGGCCCGGCGTGGAATACAAGGTGAGTCCCACGACCAAACAGATCGTCATGTACGGCCCGGCGACTCAGCTTTCGATGGTCATGGAGGTCATGAACGAGATCGAGCGTGCCGCGCGCCTCGGTCGACGGCCCATTCTCGTCTCCCCGAAGTACACGACTCCGTCCCAGCTGTATTCCGAGCTGACCCAAGCTCTGGCCGGTATCTTCACCGGCCCGGGCGCTCCGGTTGTCCAGATGAACGACCGCTTGGGAGTCTTGATGGTGACCGCTCGGGACGAGGACAAGGCTGAAATCGACAAGTGGATCGAGCGCCTGGATTCCCCCGGCGGCCAAAACCGAACCACACGCATGGTGAAGCTGAAGAACGCCGACTCCACCTCGGTGATGCCGGTTCTGACCCAGTTGCTTACCCTCAAAGGAATGGGGGGGCAGATCATCACGGATGATCGCAGCAACAGTCTTTTCATCATCGGCAGCACGGAAACCGTCAACAGCCTGATGCCCTTCATCAAGGAGCTGGACCAGCTGGAAGAGACCGAAAAGATGGTTTGCCGGACGATCCGGCTGAAGACCGCCGATCCCGCCAGTCTGGTGGGTCCTCTTTCCCAGTACGCCACGCAGTTGGCCACTCAGAAGGGCCGGGGGACGAGGAACCGCGCGGTGGTCAACTACGAGCGAAGCAGCCTTACCATCCTGGTTTTCGGTCCGGAAGAAGACGTGGTGGCGATCGAAAAGATCGTTCAAGACCTGGACAAGGTGGTCATCGAGGGCCGCGAACCGGAGTTTATCTACTTGAAGAACGCCTCCGCCGACCAGGTCACCCGTCCTCTGAACGAGATCCTCCGGTCGATCTCTTCCTCGCAGGAACAGCCGGTCGTGGTTCCGGAAACGCGGATCAACGCGATCATCGTAGCCGCCCGCAGCGAGGTCATGCCGAAGGTGCGCGAGCTGGTTGAAAAGCTCGATGTTTCCGAAGCGGAGGGCCTCGAACTCAGGGTCATCAAAGTGAAGTCGGCAAACGCCGCCTACGTGAATAGCATCGTAACCCAGTTCAAGTCTCCCCGCGGTATCGTCTACTACGACTACAACACAAACACCATCATCCTGCGCGACATCCCGAGCACCATCAAGAACCTCGAGGAGATGATCGCGCAACTTGAAGAGATTGGCCAAGAAGGGGGCGAAATCCTCACCCGCGTTCGGACGATCGAGAATGCGAACGCGGCCTACGTCAACACGGCGATCAGCAACTTCATGAGCATGCGCGCCAGCGAAAGCGGGCAGCGCATGCGCGTCGGCATCTACCCGGAGTACGGCACGAACTCGCTGCTCATCTTCGGTCCCACGGAAGAGATCCAGATCATCGAGAACCTCGTCGACCAATTGGACACGCCCCAGCTGACCGACCAGGAGATCCGGATCTACCCGATGAAGAATGCAACGGCCGGTCAGATCTCCAGCACCGTCAGTTACCTGCTCTCCTATCATCACACCGGGACCAACCCGCCGATCGTCACGGTGGAGCCTTACTCGAACAGCTTGCTGGTGCAGGCCCACGAGAACGACTTTTCACGCGTCGAGGATCTGATCAGGCAACTCGACGTTCCCAAGGACGCCAACTTCGTCCTCAAGACGATCGAGGTTCAAGGGATCTCCTCGACCAGTCTGGTTCCCCATCTCCGAGACCTATTGGGGCCCAAGGCGATCCTCATTCCGGAGTACTACACGAATTCCCTGATTATCAGCGCCGAGCCCGAGAAGATTCAAAAAGTCGAAGAGATCGTCAAGGCTCTTGCCGAGCGAGGGGAGAAGATCGCCCTCGAGGTCCGGCGAATCGTCTACGGAAACGCCAGTAACATCTACAGCGCGGTCAACACGGCCATTTCCAGCTACTACCAGCAGAAGGGAATGCCGTCTCCGCCCGTCGGTCTCTATCCCGAATACTATTCGAACTCGATTTTCATTTTCGGTCCGACGGATGAGATCAAGATCGCGCGCAACTTGATCGATATGATGGACAGCGAGGAAGTCTCCGGGCAGAAGCTCCGTGTGTTCCCCATGAAGCATGTCCCCGCCGGCTCGGTCTCCGGCATCATCAGTAACCTTCTGTCGTTGGCCTTCCGGGGTCCGAACTCGCCCATGGTGACCTATGAACCGACGACGAACAACCTGATCGTGCGCGGGACGGACGAAGCCTTCAAGCAGGTCGAAGAGTTTCTCAAGCAGTTCGACGTTCCCAAGGACGCGGGGTGGGAACTGAAGACCATCCCGGTTCAGGGGATCAACGCCAACACCGTTTACAGTCAGCTGGCGAATATTATAGGTCCCCAGAGGGGGATCGTGTTCGTCGACGGTTACTCCAACTCGCTGGTCGTCAACGCGTTGCCCGAAGACATTGCGAAGATCGAGAAGCTGGTCGCCGCCGTTTCGCGCGACGGCTCGGACATCATCGCCAAGGTCCGAACGATTCGAAACGCCAACACCAGCACCGTTTACTCGGCCGTGACGACTTTCCTGAACGCTCTCCAGAGCAAGAGCGGGGTTACTCTCCGGTCGGGTCTGTATCAGTACGATCCCACCTCTGTCCTTGTCTACGGCCCCGCCGAGGAAGTAAAGGCGATTGAGGAGCTGGTCGACAAACTCGACCAGCCGACTTTGACGGAACGAGAGATTCGTGTCTTCACGGTCAAAAACGCCGTGGTCTCCCAGGTTTTCGGTGCGGTCAGCAGTCTGCTCTCGACCGGATACACGGGGCCCGTGGCGCCGTTCTATACGTATGAACCCAATTCCGGGAGCATCATCATCCAGGCCCACGAAAAAGACTTCGAACGGGCCGCTTCGCTGATCGAGCAGTTGGACGTCGCCAAAGATGCCGATTGGGTCATCGAGACCATCCAAGTCGAGGGGATCAACGCCAACACACTGAATTCGAACCTCTCCCAGATCATCGGGCCCCAGAGAGGCCTACTCATCGTCGATCCCTACACCAATTCGATCGTGGTGAACGCCAAGCCGGAGGACATCAAGAAGGTCAAGGAAATTGTGGCGGCTGTTGCCACTGGCGGGGCGGACATTCAAACCGCCGTGCGGACAATCAAGAACACCCAGCCGAATGCGATTGCCACGGCAGTCAGTACTTATCTCAACCAACAGGCCAGTCAGGCGGGCAGGCGCTCTCTCTCCGGTCTCTATGCGGTGGCAAACACAAACAACCTCTTCATTTATGGGCCCACCGAGGAACTGAAGATCATCGACGACCTGATTGTCAAACTCGACACACGGGATCTCACAGACCAAGAGATCCGACTTTATCCCATCAAGCACGCCGTCATCACTCAACTCTACAACATGGTCAACAGCCTTTTGCAGACGGGATACACGGGTTCCAAGCCGCCATACACGAATTACGAGCCGACTTCTGGCAACCTGATCGTCCAAGCCCATCCCAACGATTTCGAACGAGTAGAGCCCCTCATCAAGCAGTTGGACGTCGCCAAGGATGCCGACTGGGTCATCGAGACCGTCCAGGTCCAGGGCATCAACGCCTCCACGCTACTCTCGAACCTCTCCCAGATCATCGGGCCCCAGAGGGGTCTTCTCATCGTCGATCCCTACACGAATTCGATCGTGGTGAACGCCAAGCCGGAAGACATCAAGAAGGTCAAAGAAATTGTGGCGGCGGTTTCGGTCGGCGGCGTGGATATTCAGACTGCGGTCCGGAGGATTGAGAACACCCAACCGGGGACCATCGCTTCCGCGATCAGCAGCTATCTCAACCAGCAAGCCAGCCAGACGGGCCGGCGCCCGCTGTCCGGTCTTGCCGCGGTCGGAGACACGAATAACCTGTTCATCTACGGTCCCACGGAAGAACTGAAAATTATCGACGACCTGATTGCGAAACTCGACACACGGGATCTTACCGACCAGGAGATCCGAGTTTATACGGTCAAACACGCCGAAATCTCCGCAGTTCAGAGTTTGGTGAGCAACCTGTTACGCACGAGCTATTCAGGCTCGAAGCCGCCCTATTCCAATTTCGAGCCAAACTCGGGCAGCCTGATCGTCCAGGCGCACCCGAACGACTTCGAACGCGTGGAATCTCTCATTAAGCAGATCGACGTCCCCATGGATGAGAAGTACGTGCTCGAAGCAATTCCTGTGAAGGGAATCAACGCTTCAAGACTGCAATCCGAACTGTCCCGCCTGGTTCCGCCGCAGCGTGGAACGCTGATCGTCGACCCGATGTCCAACGCGATTATTATCAGGGCCGAACCGGAGGACATCCAGAAGGTCAAGGAGATCGTGAAGGCGGCGTCGACAGGAGGAGTGGAGATCAAAACACAAGTTCGCACCGTGAAGAATACCGAGCCCAGTTATATATACGGTGCGATCGACAGCTACCTTAGCACGCTGTCCAGACAAACCGGAACGCCGCCGCTTTCAGGGCTGTATACGGTGGCGAACACCAACAACCTTCTCATCTATGGCACGACTGATGAGTTGAAGGCGATCGACGACCTCGTGGCCCAACTTGACGTTCCTGTGCTGACGGAACAGGAGGTTCGAGTCTACACATTGAAGCACGTCCCGACCGGAACGGTGGTCGGTCCCGTATCGAACATGCTCACCACGAGTTATACGGGCACCACCCGCCCCTTTATTGCCCAGGAACCGAATACGAACAGCTTGATCGTGCAGGCCCATCAAAACGACTTCGCGAGGGTCGAGCAGTTTGTGAAGCAGATCGACGTTGCCATGGACAGGGAATTCCGTCTCGAGGTCATTCCGGTACGAGGGGTCCGGGCGCCGATTCTTCTCCAGCAGATCGCCCGCCTCATGGGGCCGTCGCAGGGGATCCTCTTCGTCGACGACTACTCCAATTCGATTGTCATCAGCGCGGCGCCCTTTGAGGTCGACCGGGTCAAAGAGATTGCGGAGACCTTGGCCAGGGAAGGCGGAGAAATCGTCACCCAGGTCCGGAAACTCCGGTTTGGAGACGCGAGCACCATCTCACAGGCAGTCAACCAGGTTCTGGAACTTCGGGCGCGTCGGGAAGGATTGACTACCCCCCGCGTGGGCACGTACGCAGAGAGGACGACCAATTCCCTTCTGTTATACGGCCCCACCGATGAGATCCACATTGCGGTCGAAATGGTGGACCAGCTGGATACGGAGGAGATCAGCCAGCGTGAGATGCGGGTGTTTGCGTTGACGAACGTCAAGTCGGAAGAGGTTGTGTCGCCCGTTAACAGCATGCTCCAGTCTACTTACAGCGGCCCGTCCACACTGCGTCCACTGGTGGTTTCGGAGCCGAATTCGAACGCCTTGATCGTGCTCGGTTCGGAAGGGGATTTCACCAGGGTCGAACAGATCGTGGCGCAGCTGGACGTCCCCGGTATGGCCGGACTCCAGCCGAAAATCATCCAGCTGCAGTGGACGAATGCGCAGACCTTAAATCAGGCCATTTCACGTTTCATTTCGCCGCGCGGCTTCATCAGTGCCGACGACAACACGAACTCCCTGATTCTGTTCGACACGCCGGAAGCGCTCGAACGCGTGGCCGCGATCGTCAAAGACCTCGATACCGAAGGGTACGCCCAGGGGATGGTGACCGAGGTGCGGACGCTGCGTTACGTGGACTGCACGACATTGGCCACTCAGATTCTCAACCAGTTGGCGCGGCAGTACGCGCAGAAGAAGGGCATGGCCAATCGTGTCTACACCCAAGCCTACGCGGAACCCTACTCGAACTCGATCGTCGTGGTCGGCGCCTCCGAGGAGGTGAGGACCTTTACCGATCTGATCGACCGGTTCGACTCAGCCGACTTCGCCGGGGGCGACATCCGTTTCTTCCCGCTCAAGTACAACACGGCGCGTCAGCTGGCCAACCAGATCGACCGCCTCTTCAGGTCGACCGCGCGGCGCCGGACCGGCATCCAGACGGAGATCATGGCCGACGACTACACCAACTCGTTGATCGCCATAGGA
>Ga0214473_10002494_pt1 | contig 22607 bp, 25 predicted proteins | sample RVTome_7_FD_203509 | JGI IMG/M metagenome (GOLD analysis project Ga0214473, IMG submission 203509) | Soil microbial communities from uranium-contaminated site in the Upper Colorado River Basin, Wyoming, United States - RVT98D197 | ecosystem: Environmental > Terrestrial > Soil > Contaminated >... | reverse complement strand
AGTAGGTTGCCCTGAGCCGGAAGACCGTTCATTCCAAAACTTCGCGGAAAGGAGAAGAAATGTTTAAAAAAATCTTTACAGCAGTTATTGTGATACTGTGGGGTGAGGTTGCATTTGCTGCACACCCATTAATAACAGACGACACAGGCACTCAGGGGAAGGGAAAATCTCAGCTTGAAGTCAATGGAGAATATGGAAATGAGAAATATGGTGTTGCCGGTGAAAAAAATACTACCAAGATGGCAACAACACTAACATACGGAGCGTCAGAGAACATGGATATTATTCTTGGCATCCCGTATCAGTATGTAAGGACAAAGACCCCTGCCACAGACACCGAACCGGAGTCAACAAAAGCAGAGGACGGAATCTCTGATATATCCATAGAGTCAAAGTGGAAATTTTTTGAAAAAGAAGGCTTAAGCCTTGCCTTAAAACCGGGGATTACTCTTCCTGCAGGCGACAGGAAAAGGGGATTCGGCACAGGCAGGACAGCATACAGCCTCTTTTTTATTACAACAAAGGAGGCAGAACCGTGGGCATTTCATTTCAACTTGGGATACAAGAGAAATGAAAACAGAAACAACGAGAAGATAGAGATATGGCATGTATCCCTTGCATCAGAGGTTGAGGTTGTTAAGAACCTCAAGGCAGTTGCGAATATAGGCATGGAGAGAAATCCTGAAAAGACATCAAACTTAGACCCTGCATTTATTTTGGGCGGTTTGATTTATTCCATATCTAAGAACTTTGATGTAGATTTTGGTATCAGGGGAGGCCTTAATAAACCAGAAACAGATTATGCAGGCATTGCAGGCATTACATGGAGATTTTAGGAGGGGATATGAAAACTCAAAATTCAAAATTCAAAATTCAAAATTCAAAGGTGCTTTTACTGTTTACTATCTACTATCTACTGTCTACTGTTTCTGATGCTCATGCAATGCATATCTCAGAGGGCATACTGCCTTTTAACTGGGCATTGTTCTGGTCCTTGATTGCAGTACCCTTTGTGGCATGGGGATTATATAAACTGAAGAAGCTCTCTTCGGTTGATCTTTCATTTAAACCTCTCGTCGGGTTAATGGCAGCTGTTGTATTCATAATCTCATGCATGCCGATACCCGTGCCGACTGCAGGCACCTGCTCCCATCCATGCGGAACAGGGATTTCTGGAATACTTGTAGGTCCTGCAATAAGCATACTTATCACTGCAGTTGCACTTCTCATTCAGGCCCTTTTTCTTGCGCACGGAGGCCTAAGTACGTGGGGTGCAGACATAGTATCCATGGGCGTGATGGGGTCATTCGCAGGATATCTTACCTTCAGAGGATTGAGAGCGTTAAGGGCTAACCTTTGGATTGCAGGCTTCATGGCAGGATTGCTTGCAGACTGGGCAACATACCTCACAACATCCGTTGAACTTGCATCAGGCATAAGAGGAGACTCACCGTTTCTTCCGCTTTTCTGGAAGATTCTTATTGCCTTTATCCCAACGCAGCTTCCATTGGGAATCCTTGAAGGCGCGATGACAGCAGGCATGGTGGTCTTGCTTTATAAAAAGAGACCTGACCTTTTGGTAAAGATGCGGGTAATAAAGCAGGAGGAGGTGACGGTATGAGAAAACTTAATAACTACACAAAAAAATACACAAACCCGTCATTGCCGCTTGTCGGCAATCCTTCTGTGAGATTCCGGACAAATAGGAAAGATTCCGGACAAGCCGGAATGACAAGACTGAGGAAGATATTTGTTATTTGTTTTTTTCTTATCTTATTTCTGTTGCTCATTACCCCTCACTCGTCACTCGTCATTGCCTCTGACAAATGGCAGGGTGTTGACGAGTCGGTGGTGGAGAAATTCGCAAAAGAGCATGGCAGGGAGGCAAGGGAGCCGTTCATTAATACAGATCAGGGCGACCTGCTTCTTTTTGTCTTTCTCCTTGCGGGCACAATCGGAGGCTTCGCAGCAGGATATTACTGGAGAGTGCTTACAGAGCAGAGAATGCAAAACAAAAATGTTGAGCGGACTGAAAAGACATTTGAATAACAATATTAGTTGTCATTGCGAGCCCCTTCGCTTTTGTCATTGCGAGCAAAGCGAAGCAATCTCTCTTTATCGCTCAGGGCAGGCTCCGGCGAAGCAATCTAACAACGCAATGACAATTTGAAGGGTTAATGGAAATCTTTAGCGAGTACTTCAAAAAAGACCACTTGCTTTCGCAGGTTGACGCGAGGGTAAAACTCGGCGTCAGCCTCTTTGTTTTAGCAATGGTATTGAGCTATAAAGGGCTTGTGTTCCCTCTGCTCATATTAGGCATAAGCCTTTGCCTCTGTATAAGGATGAAGATACCTTTTAAGGTATTTCTTCTGAGATTTTCAGAGCCTGTGTTTATCGCATCTGTTGTGATATTGCTTAAATTCCTGTTTTCAGGACAGGAGACTATGTTCTCAATAGAGATGTGGGGCATCACAATAACAGGACACAAAGACGGGCTTATGGACGGACTGCAAATCGGCAGCAGGATTTTAGGGGCTGTCTCTATTGTCGCTTTATTGGGTTTTTCTACCCCATTTACAGAGATAATGGCAGGGTTGTCATGGCTTAAAATCCCAAAGGGCCTTATAGAAATATCGCTGTTTGCCTACAGATATATCTTTGTGCTTCTTGAAGATGCGATGGTCATATATAACGCACAGAAAAACCGTCTTGGTTATTCCAATATTAAGCGGGGATTACGCTCATTCGGAACCTTGACAGGTTCACTGACACTCAAGGCGTTTGAGCACAGCCAGAACACAACAACTGCAATGCTTCAACGCGGATATGACGGCAACATTCCGATGTTGAAACACAAACCGTTCAAGTTTTCGGAAGTAGCAGTCTCAATTTTATTAGTATTTGCAATGGGGCTTGTATGGCAGATTTGAAGATAAGATTGTCTGTTCAAATAAATTCATTTAAATATCCGGACGGAACACAGGCATTGTCTGATATTGCGGTTAATGTCTCGCATGGAGAATTTATCGGCATACTGGGCTCAAACGGCTCGGGGAAAACAACACTGCTTAAAATAATGGACGGCTTAATGAAAGATTTTGAAGGCAGCGCTTATCTCGACGGGGCTGACATAAAAAAACTTTCCCCAAAAGAGATTTACAGTAAGGTTGGCCTCGTCTTTCAAAATCCGGATGACCAGCTTTTCGCTCCTACTGTATTTGAGGATGTGGCATTCGGCCCGATAAACATGGGGTGCAGGGAAGATGAGGTCATCACCCGTATAAGCAACGCCCTTAAGGATGTTGATATGCAAGGATACGCAAAGAAGTCTATCCATCATCTTAGTTTCGGGCAGAAAAAGAGGATTTGCATTGCAGGCCTTCTGGCAATGGGGCATGAGATACTGCTGCTTGATGAGCCCACAGCCGGATTAGATCCCATGGGAGAATATAAAATGATGAATCTGCTGACAAAGCTCAATAAGGAAAAACGCGTAACTGTTGTTATGGCCACGCATAGCGTTGACCTTGTACCCTTGTTTCTTGATAGGCTTTATATATTAAGCAAGGGCCGTATTGTGAGAGGCGGCATTCCGGAAGATGTTTTCACTGCACCTGAGGACATGTCTAATGTTAAACTGAGATTACCGCAGATTGCTGAGCTTATTTACAGGCTGAAACATGAAGACAAAATGCAATTTGAAAAAGTCCCGCTTACCATTGGTGAAGCGAGAAGGGAGATATTGAAGATAAGTGGGAAGTAAGGGTTATATACAAGTCTACACAGGCAATGGCAAAGGCAAAACCACTGCATCCCTTGGTCTTGCCTTGAGGGCGGCAGGCGCAGGGCTTAAGGTTTTTATTGCACAGTTCATAAAAAGCAGGGAGTGCAGCGAACATAAAGCTCTCGAAAGACTGAAAGATTTAATAACTATAAAGCAATACGGGAAAGGCTTTATTCTTAAAAGGACTCCCGATGAGAGTGATGTAAAAGCAGCGCAGGACGGATTTGAAGAAGTAAAAAGTATCGTTAGTTCCGGCAAATATGATGTGGTAGTTCTTGACGAAATAAATGTAGCCGTAAAATACAATCTCGTTTCTACAAAAGACCTGTTGAAGATTATGGCTGCGAAGGCAAAAGGCACAGAGCTTATAATCACAGGCAGATATGCTCACAAAAAAGTTATACAAAAAGCTGACCTTGTCACTGAAATGAAAGAGGTGAAGCATTATAAAAGTAAAGGGGTTAAGGCAAGACGTGGCATCGAAAAATAAAAAATTGCGCTCAGGCTATACAACCGGAGCCTGTGCTGCAGCGGCAGCAAAGGCGGCAACCGTACTCGTAATGCGTAATGCATTATCCGTTATGGGTAGTAATTTAAAAAATAAAAATTCACTCGTTACGCATTACGCATCACACATCACGCAGGTTGAAATTCCCTTTCCAGATGGCAGCAGGGTAAAGTTCAAGATTCAAGATTCAAGATTCAAGATTCAAGACGGACATTTGACAGTAACTGCATCTGTGATTAAAGATGCTGGAGATGACCCTGATGTTACGAATGGGGCGGAGATAGTGGCGGAAGTCGTAATGCGTAATGCGTCATGCGTAATGAGGAACAATATAAAAAAAGAATTTCAAGAAGGTTTTTTCAATAACTCATCACGCATTACGGGTCACGCGTCACTGATTATAAAAGGCGGTAAAGGCGTTGGCGTAGTTACAAAACCGGGGCTGCCAATACCTGTTGGTGAAGCGGCAATAAATCCGGTGCCGAGGAGAATGATAAAAGAAGCGGTAATGGCAGCAATTAAAGAGAGTTTAGAGTTGAGAGTTATGAGTTATGAGTTAAAAAATAAAAAAAACTCACAGCTCCGAACTCCAAACTCCGAACTCCAAACTCTTGAAGTTACTATCTCCGTCACTGACGGCGAAAAGCTTGCAAAGAAGACTCTAAATCATAGGTTGGGCATAATCGGCGGCATCTCAATACTCGGAACAACGGGCATTGTAAAACCAATTTCCGCAGAGGCATGGACAGCCACTATCACATCATCAATGGATGTAGCTAAGGCGATGGGGCGGGATGAAATCGTATTGTCTGCAGGGAGGTCATCAGAAAAAGCTCATATGGAGAAATTCAATCTCTCTCAGGAATCGTATGTAATGATGGGTGATTACCTCGAATTCGCCTTAATTGAGGCTAAGAAACATGGGTTCAAGAAAATATATCTCTGTGCTCAGTGGGCTAAGATGTTGAAAATTGCTATGGCAACGCCTCAGACTCATGTAAGGCACGGGGCGATTGATATAAAAAAGGCATTGGAGTTTTTGAAGGGATTAGGGGCTGGGGATTGGGGATTAGTGCAAGAATTCAATACAGCAATGGAAATTTTTAATTTTATTGCTTCATCTTACCATTCACCCATTCACCCATTCACCAATGTTTGTGTTGCCGCTAAAAAATATGCTGAAAGTATCGCCTCAGGAATACCTGTTATTTCATATCTTGTATCATATGAAGGGAAGATAATTGCAAACAGTGAATAAAATCTACATCATAGGAATCGGTTACAAGCCCCTTGACAAAAAGGCACAGAATATTATTTCCGACGCTGAAATCATCCTTGCATCCAAAAGGCTCTTTGAGGTCTTTAAGGGATACGAGGAATATGAGACAGTAAAAGATAAAGTAAAAATATTTAATAATGTGGATGAGACAATGAAATTCATTCACTCGTCACTCGTCACTCATCACTCATCACTTCCTATCGTCCTTCTCGCCTCAGGCGACCCTACATTTTTCGGAATCGGCAGAAGGGCAGTCAGGGAATTTGGAAAAGATGCCATTGAGATAATCTCCGATTTATCCAGCATACAGATCGCATTTTCACGGATAAAAGAATCATGGGACGATGCATTCTTAATGAGCCTTCATGGAGGACCCGACCCTGAAAAAAGGAGAAAACTGCCGTATGAGTTGGAAGATATTCCTTCTTTACTTCAAAGCCATAACAAAATCCTAATCCTCACCGACAAGGAAAATAATCCTGCATTGATAGCGGATGTCATTGCGAGGAGCGTAGTGACAAAGCAATCTGAATACTATGAGATTGCTTCGCCTGCGGCTCGCAATGACAGTACAACAATGTACATCTGTGAAAAGCTCGGCTATCCGGATGAAAAAATAACAGAAGGCGCACCTGAAGAGATTGCAGGGATGACTTTTTCAGAGCCGAATGTGGTAATAGTTGTCAGAGCAACAGAGCAACGAGGGGACTGTCCCAGATTTACGGGCACAGCCGTAGAATCGGGACTGTCCCAGACATCGGCAATTCTACTGCGCTGCTGCGCTACTGTTCCATTCGGATTAACAGAAAACGAGATTGCTCATTCAAGAGGGCTTATAACCAAAGACGAAGTCAGATCTGTAACCATTCACAAATTGAGACTTCCTCAAAGAGGTGTGCTATGGGATATAGGCGCAGGATCGGGATCCGTGTCTATAGAGGCAGCAAGGTTATATCCGGCATTAAAAGTTCTTGCTATTGAAAAAGACGAGGAGCAGATTAAAAACATCAAGGAGAACAGGATTAAATTTGACGCTGCCAATATTGAAATAACAAAAGGACTGGCGCCTGATGTTTTGATAAACCTCCCAGCCCCTGACAGGGTCTTCATAGGCGGCAGCGGAGGGAGACTCAAAGAGATAATAGGTATCATCAAAGAAAAAATGCTGTCAGGCATAGTTGTAGTAAATGCCGCAACAGTTGAGACTCTGAACATTGCTATCGCTGAGCTTCAAAGAAACGGTTTCCTTGTTGATGTCTCACAGATTTCTGTTTCCAGAATGAAAAAGATCGGAGAGGGCAACTGTTTTTCAGCATTGAATCCTGTTTTTGTCATTGTTGGCAAAAAGAGTTAACATCTTATCAGGTCTTAAATTTAGGAGGTGCTTATGTTAGGCGTTATACGGCAAAGACGGAGCATCAGGAAGTATCTTCAGAAGGTTATAGAAAAAGAAAAACTGAATGACCTTTTGAAAGCAGCAATGTTTTCTCCAACAGCAAGAGGATTAAGGCCATGGGAGTTTATAGTCGTCACAAATAATGAAACCAGGCAACAGCTTTCAAAAACAACGCCGTACGCAGGCTTTGCTAAAGAAGCGCCTGTCATAATTATAATCTGTTACGATATGACTAAAGGAAAGCGTTTCAAGGAGGATTGTTCCATATGCGCTGAGAATATATATCTTGAAGCAACAAATCAGGGGCTCGGAACCTGCTTTATACAGATAGCTGAAGGGACAGAAGGCAGTGTCGGAGAGCCGGAGACATTTATAAAAAATCTCCTTTCCATTCCTGAGCAATACCGTGTGCAATGCCTCATGCCGATAGGTTATCCTGAAAAACAGTCTGAGCCGCATAAGGATGATGAGTTTGAAGAAAGCAGAATACACTATGAGAAATTTTAGCGTTTAAATAAATCATGCTGCTTAGAATTGGACATCTTTCAACTTTTTATCATACGGCAATCATTCTGATGGCAAGGGCCGATACAAACTCAAGGCTTGGCGCAGAGATTGACTGGAGACTCTTCGGCACAGGCCCTGCAATAGTAGATGCGTTCGACAAAGGCGAACTTGATATTGCATATATAGGGCTTCCTCCCGCAATTATCGGCATAAACAGAGGTGTAGATATAATCTGCGTTGCGGGCGGACATGTCGAAGGAACAGTAATTTCAGGCAGAAAAGAACTAAAGGGCTTTCCTGATGAAACAGATATGAATAATATCCTAACCCAGATTAAGAGCGGGAAAATCGGGGTTCCGGGAAAAGGCTCTATACATGACGTCATCCTTCAAGACTGCCTTGAGAGATTTAATCTTAAAAAAGAAATAGCCGTCATAAACTTTCAGTGGGCTGATATGGTTCTGGAGGCAATGGTTAAGGGAGAAATATCTATCGCATTCGGAACCCCTGCCCTTGCTGCTGCGATAAAACGCTATGCCAGCGGAAAGATACTCTATCCGCCCTCAATGCTCTGGCCGAATAACCCAAGCTATGGGATTATTGTTGATAAGAAATTTCTGCATAAAGAAAAAGCTGTAGTTGAGCAATTCTTGATTCTTCATGAAGAGGCAACATCATTTATAAGAATAAGACCTTCTGAGACATCAAAGGTAATCGCTGATTATATAGGCTTTACAGACAAAGAACTTGTCCTCGATACTCTTAAAATATCTCCTAAATACTGCGCAAAAATCACTGAAGGCTATATATCTTCGACAATGGAATTTGTGAAAGCGCTTAAGCGACTCGGATACATAAACAGGGAAATTTCAAAAAATGAAATATTTGATTTATCCCTTATCGAAAAGATTCATCCTGAAAAAGAGCATTATAGTGATGGAATCTCAGCTTAATAGTTCTGTGTTATAGTTATTAAGAGGTGAACTGATATGCCAAGGAAAAAGAAGTATTTGCCCATACCGCCTAAAACGCCTTTTGGAAGAAACAGGCTCTATGATGAATCGCAGAAGGATGTTCCCCTTACCGCTGACAGGATGGCTGAGGCAATGGCAAATGGAAGAATAGAAGATTTCTTCCGGAGCGAACTTCCTCAAGGCGAACATGCGAGAAAACTGGCTTCCATGATGATGGGAATGACGGGAATAATGCCGCCTGAGGGCTTTATGGAAAAACCTGAAAAGAAAGAGGGAACTCCTTCTCCGCAGATGCCGACTGAAGAGGTCACTAACGCTGTCCATGCAGGAGACGTTAATGCCCTCATAGAACTTCTTAAAAGGGAGCACAAAAAAAGAATGCCTGAAACAGATATTGGTCATAATAAGAAAAAAGAAAAGCATAAAAAACATAGAGAGAAAAGGAGGAATGAGGCAGGGGAGGTGCCAGCAGTCTCTGCGCCTGAAAAAGAAATCCTTGATTCTCTCATGAAAATCGCATCAGAAAATAATGCCTCAATTGACTGGCTAATAATGAGAGCTCTTAAACTTTATATCGAGGAGCATGAGAAGACCGGAAGGCTTTAGGTTTTTATAAACCCCATCACCTGCTTTTTGTTCTCCAGATGATGTAATGAGATATTGGGCACGTCCCTGTTTCCGGGGATAGCGAGGGCGTGGATGAATCTAATGCCTTTGCCTCTCCTTTTCATTGCATTAATCAGTTCTTTCTTTGTTGATGCCTTTACCGTATCCTTAATCCCGAATCCCCTTGCAGCTATCTCAAGATCAACGCATGCTCCCGTGAGAGTAGGCTGGTCTCCAGTGGAACCGTATACTTTGTTGTCTATTGCAAAGATTGTGAGGTTTTCGGGAGCAAGACAGGCCGCTGTTGCAAGTGTGCCAGGATTCATTAAAAGACTTCCGTCTCCGTCTATGACAACAACTTCCTTTTCTGTTGAAAGGCTTATTCCCAAGCCTGTCGGCGTCACCATGCCCATGCTTCCAAGCATATAGAAATTCGACGGCTGATGTTTTATATGAAAAAGCTCTTTAGCGGGAAAACCGAGGTTGCAGACAACTATTTTTTCTGAAAGATACGGCGTAATAATTTTAAGTATTTCATAGCGTGTGAACTTTGGAGCTGATGTATGATGCACGATGCATGATACAGGATTTTTATTGACCTGAGATCTGACACCTGAAACCTGACTTCCGGCTTCTGACCTTTCCCATATCTCAGGGCTTAAAAGAAATGCATGAATCACGTTCTTCATATAAACATTCTTGAGCTTTTCCCCTATTGCCCTAAAATCATCTCTTTTGCTAATAATCGAATAACTTATCCCTGCTCCTTTTAAAATCATCGGCAGCCTCTGCCCCATCGGAAGCTGTGCAGCTATCTTTTCCTTGTAAATCCCCCTTTGGCTCACGAAAATCGCAAGAGGAAAACCATAGAAACCTGTGAGAGACAAGAGGGCATTTATCATATTCCCTATGCCCGAACTCTGGACAAACATTGCAGGCTTCTTGCCTGAAAGTGCTGCGCCTGCTGATATTCCAACCCCTTCCTCTTCTCTTGTAAGCGGGACATGGGGAAAACTGTCTTCAATCATTTCAAGAAGTGTTTTTATCTTCTCGCACGGAAGCGATGAAGTGAAATCAACCCCGTTATTTTTCAATATTCCTATGAGTTCTTCTTCAGGACCGGGCATAAAAGCTCCTCTATCTCCTTATCTGTAATCTTCTTTGATATCACCTTCGGTTGAACATTATAAGTCTTTTTCTCGTGTCCAAGTTTCTTTTCGCCGCCTCCTGTGATATTAAGAAGAATCGCCTCATCCTTTTTAACTATACCATCCTTCACGGCATTAATCAGAGCGCTTACTGCAACCCCTGATGCAGGAACAATATCAATCCCCTCAATATTTTCGAAAAGATCCATTGCCTTATAAGCCTCTGAATTGCTTACTCCATACATCCTTCCATTTGTTGCCTTCAAGGCGTCATATACTCCGCCTTTTATGGAATATGCCGGATAGCGTGTGGATAAAACTCTGGTAGTTATCTTCCCGATTAGTTCTGGCCTCAGGTCGTCAGGAGAAAGTTCCCTGCTTCCCTTTACCCACGCATTTTTCATGGGAGTGAAAGGCTCGTTCTGCGCGAGATGCAGAACAGGAAGACTTGAACCAAACCTTCCGCCCCTCAAAAACCTCTCTGACATCTCCCACACGCCGATCGCGCCTGTCCCGCTGCCCACAGCCTGAAAATAATGGTCAGGCAGTCTCTTCATCACTGCAACTGCCTCAAGGAGGACAATGCCGAGCCCATCTCTTTTTGCGATATTCTTTACCCCGCCCTCAAAAGGGAATCCGACTGTCTGCGCAATTCTCCTTGCAACATCAATGGAATCCGAATAATCACCGTCGGCGACTGCGAGCGTAGGTATAAGCGATGAACTTTCGAGATACCACATCTCAGCGAGGCACATCGTTGGAACAACTATGACAACGGGAAATCCTGAAACTATTGAGAGATGCGCAAAGGCCCTTGCTGTATTGCCTGCTGAAGCGACAATCAGCCCTTCGACATCATTCTCCCTTGCATTCTGAAGCACCACCGCAGCCTCAAACTCCTTGAATGTGCATGTCTGAAGTGAAGCGCCCTTTTCAGGCCAGAAACCATTGAATGCTATGTAGAGGTTCGCAAGCCCTAAATGTCCTGAAAGTTTCTCTGACTTATAAACCAAAGTTCCTGACTGCTCAAAGTCTGTTCCGTGCACCGGAATCCAGTTAAATCTCCATATCCCCTTCTTTTCATTGTCCTCGCTGAATCTTTCATCCTTATATTCAGTTACAAGCAGCGCGTCTTTACAGTGCTCGCAAAATGCGCAATAAACCTCTCTCAGTTCCTTGCCGCAATGCCTGCATTTGATATTAAAATGGCTCATGTCATTTCCCCTCAATCAGTTCTGCAATGAGTTCCATAATGTCTGTAATCCTTATTTGCTTGTCATGCCCCGTCATTGCCTCATTCACTTTTGCATAACAGGCAGGGCAGCTCAGTATCAGCCTGTCAGCCTTTTTCACAACAGCCTCGTCAATCGTCAATCTTGCCATTGCAATTGCATTTTCATGAAAGACCTTTCTTGCCGCTCCGCCTGCCCCGCAGCATCTCGAATTAGCCCTGTTTCTGTCGAACTCCAGAAGTTTAACGCCTGAAATGCTTTCAAGAACCATCCGGGGCTCTTCTATTATTCCTACACCCCTGCTCAGATAACACGGGTCATGATATATCAGCCTCTCTCTCAGCTCTTTCTTTATTGCAAGTTTTCTATTTTTAATCGCATCAGCGACAAACTGCGTAATATGCCGTATCCTGAAAGGAAGCTCCCTGCCGTAAAAAACAGGCCAGTCCCTTGCCATGATATTCACGCAGCACGGGCATGAGCACAAAAGGGTTTTAACCCCTCTGTCTGCATATGCATCCACAAGCCTTTTAACCAGACCCTCAAGCATGTCATGCTGTCCTGTTATGAAAAGCGGGAATCCGCAGCACACCTCCTCTTCAGGAGAAAGCATTGTGAATTCCACTCCTATTGCGTTTAAGACAATTACATCGCCTTTTACCATAGGCTGCGCTTCATATGCGCCTGTGCAGCCCGCATAATAAGCAATCTCTGATTTCTCTGAAACGCTGACATTCTCAGGGAACCATGGGTTAAACCTTTCTTCTGCCGGTTTCTTATAAGGATTTCCTGTACTGCTCACTGCCTCCGGCATCTCTGCCTGTGAGCCTATGGGACCGAGACCACGCCTAACCATCTCTTTGCGCAAAAAAGGCCAAAGCCTCTGCGTAAAAATCCCAACAGTGCAATTCTTGCCGCAAGCGCCGCATGTGGTGCATTCATAGACTGCCTTGACAAAATCCTGAAGGAGCTTGTCATCAATCTCACTTCCGAAAAGCCTTGCCTTTAAGCCTTCAGTAGCCCTTATAAATTCCCTGAACATCCGTATCTTTTCAGGTGGAGAAATGGCTGTGTTGCCTGTAACCTCCTGCACAGGGCAGAATTTAAGACATTCGCCGCATTGCGTGCAGGCGTCAAGTTCCACAAGCTGCATGGGGGCAAGCTCATTTGAAAAGGGCTTTTTAATCTTCATGGAGCACCCCTTCAAGCCCTTCATCGCGCCTTCTTGCGTCAATCATTGTTAAAGGTGCGGCAAATATATGGGCGGGCAAAAATATCAGGAAGATTAAACTCGTTATGAGGTGAAAGAAAAAAAGCATACTCCCCGGCGGTTCAAGAATCTTAAAAGAAAATACCCCTGTCATAAAGGCCTTTACGTTAACTATATCTGCCCGTATAAAATTTTTCATGAGAAAACCTGATACGGCTATCAAAAAAAGAAGGGTTAAAAGGAAAAAGTTATAGCTGGACAAGTATTTCTTTTTTTCAATAAAAAGCTTAAAGGCCATTATATATACCAGAGCCGAAAGAAAGACATAACTTGCGCCTATGCCTGCTGTCTGAAAATCCATTATCCATTCAGGAACAGGATCTATAAAATACCGGAGATGCCTTATCATAACCATTAAAAAGGTGATATGAAACAGCCACTCTCCAAGCCATAACCACTCATTGACCTTAAGCAGCCTTGTGAGAAATATAATATCAGAAAGACTTTTCACATCCGCTCTTACAGAAGCCCTTGCAGGCCTTCCATAACCGGTGATAAGAAGAGCGGATGCCTTCAATAAAAATAAAATCCGCCACAGCAACCTAAAGAATAAAGCTGCATAGGCTGCATATACTATCAATGCTAATATCAATCCGGAATAAGTCACCGCAACACCTTTTCAAAGTTCCTTGTCCTTAATTAAATTATAAACGGGCTTTTCATCTGCTCATTTCTTGTTGCAGACTTAACAGTATTTTCAAGGAGCATTGCTATTGTAACAGGCCCCACACCTCCGGGCACCGGCGTTATAAATGACGCCTTCTTTTCTACAGACTCAAAATCCACATCGCCTGCTATCTCTCCGCTATCAAGGACATTAATGCCTATGTCCACTACAACAGCCCCATCCTTTACCATCTCACCGTTTATCAAACCTCTCACGCCTGCTGCAGTGCATACAATATCAGCCTGTCTGGTGAAGTGTGCAAGGTCATGAGTTTCTCTGTGGCATACGGTAACTGTTGCCTCTTTTGCCAGAAACATCAGAGAGAGCGGCTTGCCGACGGCAAGACTTTTACCAATCACAACTACATGCCTGCCTTTAATCTTTACATTATAGTGCTCAAGAAGCCTTATTACGCCGAAAGGGGTGCATGGCAGAAAACTTACGTGAGCATACATGGGCCATGATTCGTAAAGCCGCTCATATTGCCCTTCTTTGAATATCTGAAATGTTGACTCATCTGCCGCAAGCCTTCCTATGGAAAGAGACCCCAAACCATCCACATCCTTTTCGGGCTGTATGGCATTTACGATTCTCCTTGCATTGATTTTCTTCGGCAGCGGGAATAACAGCAGGAGTCCGTTTACCCTCTCATCTGAATTAACACTGTGAATAATATTCAACATCTCGTTCACGGAAGCGGTCTCAGGCAGCACATGCTCGTATATGTCTATGCCGACCTTTTTTGCAGACCTTACAATTGCGAGGAAATACTGCCTTGATGCCGGATTTTCACCTGCAAGCAAAAGGGCAAGCCCTACATGCACACCGAATTTATTGAGCTCTTCCGTATTTTTCTTTACTCTTGTTTTTATTTCATCAGCAAATTTTTTTCCGTCCATTATTTTCGCCATTGCTAACCCCCGGCAATTAATCTCTAACAAAAGATATATTAACATCCTTTGGTATACACAGGCCTGCTTCTATCTCAACTGCCTTTAAAATAGCTGAGGGTACAGGGCATGCCGCATGCTTCAAATGCCGCGCTGCGGATTTGTAAACAGGATTGTTCGCAAACCCTGTAAATGCAGCCATCATATCAAGGCTTGAAATATCCTCAGCCATCTTTTTCACCATCTCGCATTCCGTATCAAGAGATATGTGAATTTCTTTTCCTTCTTTTTTTCCCGCAATAACTGTAACCGAAAAACCGCATATCCCTGAATTAACGACCGCCTTTGTCATCCCTTTATTGCCGCTTTGCTGCCTGACTTCTCAAGCATTGCTTTCAGATTCGGGAAAAGGTCTTTCATGTGGGGCATATGCATTGCCTGCATGAACTCTCTCTCAAATGCCGGGTCTGTTGCAATCTCAAGAAATTCAACCCATCTGGCCTTTTCATCTGCCTCTATCCTCTTTGATTTGTTTATCAGAGCCATGCGGGCTCCGTCTCCTGCTGCATTTCCGACAGCATATACTTTGTCAATATTACAATCAGGAAACATACCAAGCGTAAGGGACGCCTCCCTATCTATGTGGCTGCCGAATGCGCCTGCAAGGACAACCCTGTCAAGTTTTGTAATGCCAAGCTTCTTCATCATCAGCTTGGCGCCTGTATAGAGTGCGCCCTTTGCAAGCTGCAGCGCCCTGACATCTGCCTGTGTGACAGTTATATCAGTCCCGATTGACGTCTCATCAGTCCATGCAAGCACATATTCCGGTTTTCCGTCAACGCCTTTTCTCACTCTGGGTGTGCCTAAATCCATCACAAACCTTCCCGACTTATCTATTATGCCCGCCTTGAACATCTCTGCAACTATACCTATAATGCCTGAACCGCATATGCCCTTTGCATTAACTTTTTCAAGGTGAGTATGCCAGTCAGCCTTGCCGATTACCTTGTATCTCGGCTCTTTTGTAACAGGGTCTATCAGAACCGTTTCAATAGCGCCCGGAGCCGCCCTCATGCCGAACTTAATCTGAGCGCCTTCAAACGCAGGGCCTGTAGCGCAGGATGTGGAGCATACTTTGTCTCTATTGCCCATAAGCAGTTCCCCGTTCGTTCCTATATCAATAATTAAAACCATCTCGTCCTGATTGTAAGGCTCTTCCGCGATTAAAACTCCGACATTGTCAGCGCCGACAAAACCGGCCTCTATGGGCAGCACATGAATATATGCAGCCGGATTTATTTTTACAGCCAGATCCCTTGCCTTTATATTTAATGAACTCTGTACAGCAGGGATAAACGGCGAACGGCCGATATACTCAGGATTAAGCCCGAGGAATATATGGTGCATTGCGGTATTAAAAACAATCGTCATATCATCTATCACAAAACCCGGGTTGGGGCCGTCTTTTATAATCTCTGAGACCGCGCGCTCAATGATGCCATTAAGCCCTGAAATAATGGCTTTCTGCATTGTCTCAAGTCCATCCGGATTTGACATGGCATAGGTTATTCTTGACATTACGTCCTCACCATACGGCACCTGCGGGTTCATGATGGACTCGGTATTCACAACCTTCCCTGTGCCGAGGTCCGTAAGATAACCAACGCAGGTTGTGGTCCCGATGTCAACTGCAATGCCGTAGCTCATCTCCACAAACCCGGGTTCCACTTTGATTATTTCTTTGTCCATCCATACGGTAACCGTTGCCTTCCACTCTCCCGCCCGGAGAATGTTCTGCAGGTCGCGAAGGACTATAAAGTCGAACGAGAGGCCGGTCAGGCCGTAATCGTCCTGCAGGAATTTGAGCACTCGCTCATAATCACCGACAGTCATATCATGCAGCGTCGGAGGCGTCAGCTCTATGTTGTATTTCTTAACCGCAGGATCAAGTTTGATGGACAGCTCCTTGGCAGCCTTGCGAACTACCTGCTTGCCGGCGCGCGACCGTTCAGGCACAAATACCTTTACGTCGCCGCGGACCTCGGCTGTGCAGGACAATCGGATGCCGGGGCTGTCTTCAGGCTTGATGTGTTTCTTCTCGGCCTCAGTGACAGGCGAGAGATGTTTCATCCCTGATTCGATATTATCCTTTTCGAAATAACCTTCTTCTATCCTTACCTTGCATTTGCCGCATACCTTCTTGTTTCCGCAGAGGCCCTCAATGTCAACGCCCAGAGACTGGGCTGCCTCAAGAAGAGTTTTCCCTTCTTCAACCTCGCCTCTCCTCCCTGAAGGCTGAAATATTACCTTGTACTTCTTCATCCAACTTCCTCCGATATAATCACAAATTTCAACTTGCTATATAATTCATACAACATGAGCGCTTTCAGCATTTTTTCTGCCATAAGGGCAAATGTTTATGCACAATCCGCAATTCGGTTTGCCCTTCATTTTTATGCTCTTTTTTTTGTGTAAAGCGCAGTTGTCTCTATTTACAAGCTCAACATACGGCTCATATCTTGACCACTCCCTGCCGGTAATCGCATTCGACGGGCAAAAATCCATGCAGAGGGAACACTCACCGCACATACTGAACTCTATCGGGGCGCCGGCGCTCAAGGGCGCATTTGTAAGCACGGTTACAAGCGATAGTCTTGGCCCATATTCAGGGCTTATAAGAAGGCCGTTCTTCCCGACCCATCCAATGCCTGCTGAAGTTGCAGCCATCTTATGGTCAAAGACATGGTACAGTTTCGATATAAATTTACCCTGTATCCTGTCTGAGTCAGGCGGGATGCACAGATACCTATACCCTTTGCTCTTTAAAAGCTGTGCTGCTTTTTTCTGCAGTGCAACAAGGAGGCTGACAGTATTCTCATTGAGTTTTCGGTCAACCCCTATTGATACAGCCCTTGTAAGTCCTGCTATATCCCTGCTTGCATTTTCTTTTATTTCAGTAAAACCGACAATTGCGGCGCCATTGTTTAACAGCTCTCTTTCAAGTTCATCATCTATCAACTTTCCCCGCCTCTGCCTCTTCTTTGAGTTTTTTCAGTGAACTTATCATATTGATTGCATCTTTAAGCGCATTAGTTGCGTCCTTTGCGTAACCATCCGCCCCCCATTTGTCCGCGATGTCCTGCGACACCGGAGCCCCGCCTATCATTATTTTTACCTTTGGATTCTTTTTCCTTAAATCATCAATGACCTTCTTCATTCCAGTCATTGTAGTAGTCATCATGGCTGAAAGACAGACAAGGTCAGAGTCTGTTTTCATCTGCTCCTCAACAAATTTATCCAGAGGCACGTCCCTTCCCAAGTCATAGACATTAAACCCTGCAACATCAAACATCATTTTCACTATGTTCTTTCCTATATCATGGACATCACCCTCAACAGTTCCTATAACAACCGAGCCCTTTACTCCAAGGTCAAGCTGCTTCACATGGGGTTTTAAAATATCAAGTCCCGCATAAAGTGCATCAGCGCTCATCAGAAGCTCGGGGACAAAATATTCCTGTGACTCAAAAAGCCTGCCGACCTCTTGCATCCCGCTTACAAGTCCGTTAAAGATCGCATCATTGGCTTCCATGCCTACATCAAGCGCTTCCTGTGCAGCCTCTTTTGCCGCATCCTCGTCATACTGGATAACCGCATTTTTCAGCCTCTCAAGAAGTTCCTTTTTTTTCTCTTCGGTTAACATAAAGTTACCTCCTGTAATTTTTAACTGCTTCCATCATTGCTTTAAAATTTTCTGCCGGTACAGTAGGCCATATATCACAGCCCGGCCATACCGCGCTTACTCCATCATCAATACATTTCTTCATCGCCTCTTTTACAACCTCGGAGGTGCCTGTGACAAGGACATTGTACGGATCAAAGTTACCAAAAAGCAGCGCGTCTTTCCCAAGTTTCTTACGGCTTTCCTGAACATCATTTTTCTGGTCAACGCTTATTGCCCTTGCGCCTGTTTCTAACATGGAAGTAACTATGTCGTTTGTCTTTCCGCATGTATGTATCACGGCGGGAACCTTTAATTTCCCTACTATCTTTTTCAGATACGGGAATATGAGGCTCTTGAACACTCTCGGGCTTAATACATCTGACGTGGCTCCCATTTCCCTTATAGTTATATAGTCAACACCTGCCTTCTCGTACTCTCCGGCAACCATGATAATTGCTTCAGACAACAAATCAAGCAGCTTTCCAACCTTGTCAGGTTTTTTAAAAGACAGTTTAAGAAGGTCATTAAGCTCCATAATCTGCCCTGCCAGCGTAAAGGGCCCTAACACGTAAGACCCGACAGCTACCTCATTGCCGATATCCTTTTCCATTAACCCGATGGCCTCGCAGACCAGAGCGATTCTTCCCTTATTTATAAAATTATCCGGAATTGCAATGTCCATCTCGTTTTCATTATGGATAACCTTCTCTTTTATTGTAGGGTAGAGAAGGTCTTCTGAATGTGCATAAACATTTATCTGGCATCCAAGCGCTTCGGCTTCCACACAGAGGTCAAAGGGAAGCACCCCGCACTCATAACCGAACAGCTTATAACTTGTGGCTGCGGAGCCTGCCATCTTTTTTGCATCAAGATGGATTGCTGCAAATTTATAACCAAGTGTTTTTAATCCTTCAGTCGTAACATTTCCCATACCGCTGAAACACGGTATTCTGTCCACTTCTTCGCCTGAAAAAAGTTTTAATACCCTTTCCCTTGATGTTAATACCGCCACTCTGTCCTCCTTTATATTCTTACTTCCTGCTGCCGCCTGCCGTCATTTTATCAACGAAGCCGCTGAAGAATTTTCTGATGGGCAGACTGCTGTTTTCAGAAAGTTGTTTTGTTTCATCGTAAACAAGGGTTGAAAGCAATATATGGGCTGTTGCAACAGCAGGGAATATCCTCGGCGCTGTAACAATCGGGCCGTAGAAATTGAAATCGCTCCAAAGCACTGAAGACATTCCTTGCGCCGCTGCGTCCATTGCCCTGAATCCTTCAAGCCCCCATATTTCCTTTGACTCTTTCCACATATGCGTGCCGTTGGAATATGCGCCTCCGCACGGCAGGCCAAGTTTTTCCTTAATCATCTTGTTGGCAAGAAGAGAAAATGATGTGGCAGGCAGATTCATTACCGATGTATCAACAATTATTGTTTCGAAACTGCCGGCTCCCTGCTCAAGAATCCGCTCAAGAGACTTCAGGCGTCCGGCAGGAGACTGGTCTGCATCATCAAATGCCTGCACAACGACATGCTTTATGCCCAGATCCTTTAATCTGTTCACCTGCCCTTTTATATCTTTATCCCATGGAGTAATGCTGTTATAAAGGAATTTTTCCTGAAGGCCAAGCCTTGCTACATGCTCTGTTGCCTTTGCTCTTTTCTCCGCAACCCACATATCTATCCCGAAAGGCATGTCCGTTGTCTCAACAAAGAAATCTATATAAATCTCAGCCTCTTCCGGAGTATTCGCAACCATCGCAACCATTGACGGAATGCCTGTAGAGGCTGAAAGTTCTTCCTGTTTTTTTATCAGCTCCTTTGCCTTTTCCCTGTCAAATCTGCCTTTTCTATCTCCGAGTATCCTGTCTTTGTTGTGAAACATAGACGCAATCATAAGCGGTGTATTCTCAGCAGGCTGTCCGCCTATCTTAATGCCTGCCAAGTTAAAAACCTTTTGCTCTTTTTCTATCCTGAACATTAATTCCGCCTCTCTTTGAATTCATAATCTAACTACCCCTGCCCGTCTTAAGAGTTCAGGGGTAGTTCCCGGAAAGGTTTTAAGACGCCCTCCCGGGAACAGGGGAACACAAAGCATCTCTTTAAAATACGCCGTGATCAAACTTTGGCTGCGGCAAGTACTCCCACTTCTCGCCTTTTCTGTATTTACCTGCGATGTCAATGCATTTAAGCGCATATTCAAACGCATAAGGAATGCCCGGCCCGCCCGGAACAAAACCCGCAAGTATCATCCCAACAGAAGCTGCCTCGAATATTTCGCCGTCAGTCGCACCTGCATTGATGGCAGGGACTACATGGATAATGCACCTCGGTGAACAGTAGGCAACACCGCCTGACATGAACATCAATTCCTTAATCTTGCGCGAAAGAGCGCCATCACCGAAAATGCTTGCATAGAAATCAGCAAATGTCCTTCCGGGATCCGGCGTTACAGTATTGATTATCTGGAACATCCTCGGAACAAAGCCGCACTGTTTTTTCATGTACTCATTTACTTCCTCTACCGTCATCTTCTTTTCAGCCATTTTTTTCTCCTCTTTTTGGCCTTGAACATCTGTAAGGCCAAGTATTGTTTTGAGCTGTTCAAATATCCCCATAATGCTTCCCCCTGACTGTTAAGCTGTTATGCTTGTTCCCCTCCTTTCTTTAAAATTTCCACTCTCTTGCTGTCTGTATAAATTTGCGTATGTTGTCATACGGCACGGTCGGAGGAATATCGCAGCCCGGCATTAGAACAAAGCCTCCGTCAAGGCCTGCTGTCTGAATTACGGACTTGCAGGAATCTTCCACCTCTTGAATGCTTCCGTTAAGCATTATTTTTACAGGGTCAACGTTCCCTCCAAAACACATCTTTCCGTGCAGCATTTCCTTTGCCTTTGCAATATCTGTCTTATGGTCCAGGCTTATGCAGCTTGCGCCTGTAGCAGGGAATAAATCCAGCCTGTCCGTAGTATTGCCGCAGATATGAACAAGTGTATGCACATTCTTTGATTTTGCCCAGTCAGTAAATTTTTTGAGATACGGAACGGCAAACTTCTCAAATTGTTTCTTCGATATTAAATCACCTGATGCTGTCGGGTCTGCAAGGCTTATCACATCGAGTGTGCCGTCATCCACTAAAGGCTCATACAGCTTGATTAAAAGGTCTGTCGCAAAATCCACAACCTTCTCCACAAATGCAGGCTTTTTGAAGGTTGCCTTCATCATCGCCTCCTCTCCGACAAGCCTCGCTCCGAGAGTAAAAGGCCCCCATGCGGTCATTGTCATAACATACTCGCCGCCTATTTTATCTTTAGTCATTTTAAGCGCCTTTTTAACTACAGAGATAACCTCATTTTTTTCTATGCCTGAAATATCAAGTTTATTGAGGTCTTCTTCTGCGGCAATGAGGTGGGCTTCCAGATCCGGAGCGCCCATTTCTCTGAACTTTATTTTCCCTCCCAGTGCTGAGGCATGAAAATTGTTATAACCTGAACCTGCATATACGATATCGCATAGCAATTTCTCCGACATGCTGACCATCATATCGGTCATCTTCACGGCATCCGTAGAAAGCTCCTGAAATGTGCTCCCGTATGTTTTAATGCTCCACATGCCTGCGCCGAAGAGTGTTGCCGGAACCCTCTCGGTCTTGCCCCCCTCAAACGCTTTTAAAATTATTTCTCTGGGCTTCATTGTTCCCCCTTCTTGAATTAATGTTTTGAAACCGCCATATTTTCAATTTCATGGATTGCGTGCTTAAAATCTTCAAGGTCAATCGGCTCTTTTACAGATACGACATCCGCAGAATAAGGCGCTTCTCCTATAATCACCACCGGCATATCAGGCCGGGTGCTCTTTACTATGCTTACCGCATTATCCAGAGAAAGGCCGAAAGGCTCTGAATCCATTATCAGGGCCTTATAGGCGCTCTTCAATACTCTCTGAACTGCGTCAGCAGAATGGTCTGCAATCTCTATCTCATATCCCGCATCTCTGACCATGCCGTAAAGTCCTTTTAACAGCATTCGGTTATGGCAGCATAAAAGGATTTTCTTCATGACAAAAGTATTAAAAGCAATTTTAATGCCATTAAGGAAATAAAGGGTTTTCAGGCAGGAAGGCGTTCAAATGCTGATTTTCAGTAGAAAATTGCCTCACAAGGATGGGGGAAAATGCCCCAGCCTATGTATTCGATTCAATCAAAAATCTGTAATGGTTTTCTCTCTTTCTCTTTGCGCCAAAATGTGCTATATTCCTTTCATGAAACCAGTAAAAACCAACTTGGGATAAGCATTAGTTAACTTGAAATATGGATACACCAGTTATGACGCTGATTCACAAGAAACAACATATACCAAAGAACGTTTTTGCAAACGCCCTTTCCTAATGATGAAAGTTGATGCTGTCTTATCATTCCTCACCTTCCAAATGCAAAATAATAAAAAAGACGCTATAGGCTTTCATCCTAAGTAACTTTTTTCTTTATATGTGCTGTCACTACTGTCCCAACGTTGAAAGATGAGGACATTATAACACAATGAAAAAGCATAGTTTTATTGACATTTCAGGATTTTTCGATTTGAAATCAGGAATTCTTTATAGCCATACTCCTTTAGCAAAA
>Ga0214473_10002493_pt1 | contig 22609 bp, 25 predicted proteins | sample RVTome_7_FD_203509 | JGI IMG/M metagenome (GOLD analysis project Ga0214473, IMG submission 203509) | Soil microbial communities from uranium-contaminated site in the Upper Colorado River Basin, Wyoming, United States - RVT98D197 | ecosystem: Environmental > Terrestrial > Soil > Contaminated >... | reverse complement strand
CTCCCCGAGACCGTGTCTTCTGCGCGTCGCCGAAGCCTAGCGCCCCCATCTCGTGGCTCGATCGAGCGCACACGCGCCCCAGCGGGTCAGCGTGTCCCGGGGAGGGAGCCCCCGCCCCGCCCACCCTCCCGACCGGGCCAGCACAAAGGCTAGAAGTGGAAGTGCGCCCCGAGCCCGACGTACTCCACCCGCCGCTTGTAGAACTGCCCGTCCGGCGAATTCCCGCGGAAGTACTCGAGCAGGATCTGGAGGTTCCGCTCCAGCACCCGCACGCTCTCGATCTGGACGCCGCCGCGCAGCGACACGTCCAGGTTCCACTTGTTCTCCTCGCGGCTCTGCAGATCGAGCGCGGCCACGGGGCGGATATGGCCCGCCGCGAGCGTCCACGGGCTGCGGAACTCCACACCGCCCTGCGTGGACCAGGGCTTGAGGCTCGCCGGCTCCTGGTCGAAGAGGTAGCCGCCGCCGCCGTAGACGCGGAATCCCCACGGCAGATCGTAGGACAGCTTGAGATCCACGCTCTCGTAGGTCAGGTTGACGCGATCGACCCGGGTGCGCAGCAGGAACTCGTCGCCCAGGTGTGAGCTCTGGTGGAACACCCGGCCGAGGGCGGAGAGCGGGCCACGGCGCCAGGTGCCGAAGAGCGAGGCGAAGTAGTCGGCGTTGACGAGGTCCTTCGAGGGCGCGTCCATCTCGAACATCGCGAACACGCCCGCCTGGATGCCCGCCTCCCACTGGCTGCCCGCGAAGGCGTTGCCCCGGAAGAGCGGGATCGTCTCGCCGAAGCTCACCGCGCCCACGTGGTCGAAGTCCCGGTGGCCCAGATAGTAGCGGTAGGCGGCCGAGAAGTGCGGCCACCGCGGATCGGCGAGGAGCGGCTGGAAGAGATGGCCGACCGGCAGGAACCCGGTGGGCAGCGCGGAGGTCGCCAGCGGCGTCGTCCCCGGGAAGGCGGGCGCGGCGGCCGCCGCGGCCCCGGCCGGCTCGCGCACCTCGACGCGAACCACACCCGGCACGGCGGCCAGGATCGTCAGGATCCTGGCTCGGTCGGCGCCCGCGAGCTGGGCCCCGTCCAGGGTGAGCACGCCGTTCTCGACCGCGGCGGCCCGGCGGCTCACCCTGAACTCGCGCTCGAGGATGGCGCCCGCGTAGCCGGCCAGGTAGGGATCGTCGGGCGCGGGCGCGGCGGCCCCGGTGGCCGCCGCCCCGAGTGACGCGGTCCAGAACGCGAGCGAGAGCAGGCCCCGTCGCATCGGCTATAGCCCTCCCGCGCCGTACGTGCGCCAGGAGAACGACCGGATCGTGACGCGGTAGCTCGCCGCCTTCGCGGGGGCCTTGACCTCGAAATAGGAGCGGCTCGACGGGGGCACGTCGCCCAGGACGAACCCGCTGGTCGAGCCCACCACCTGGCCCGAGGCATCGAGCGCTTCCACGAGCAGATGCACCGAGGTCGCGTAGGAGCCGGCGCGCTGGTTGTAGACGTACCCGCTCACGAGCGGACGACCGCGGCGGTCCTCCGCGCCGGCCCACTCGAGGCGCAGATCCGCGTCAGCGGATCGGCTGAACCCCTGCGCCGCGACCGACCCCGCGCCCATGAAGAGCAACAGCGCCGCGAGGATCCCGGCGCGCCTGGCGAACCTCCTCGTGCTCACCGCGTCGGCAAGTCTCGGCATCATGGCCCTCCCGCCATTGTCACCCCTCCATCAAGGTCGACCCGCGCCCGGCCGGCGCGCGCCTTTGTTATCATACCGGCCATGGCGCGGCCGTCCCGTCCGCGATCGGTGCTCGAGGGGCTCGCGCTCGCGGTGATCGTGGTGGTGGCGTTCCTCGCGGGCATGCTGGTGGAGCGCCTGCACTCCCACGCCGAGCGCGACCGGATGCTGCGACGCTACGACCAGGTGCTCAAGGAGCACCGCTCGCTCCTCATGGAGGCGGAGAAGCGGCAGGAGGGCGGGACGCCCCCGCGCTAGCCGGAGCCCGTCTGCTCGTACTTCAGCACCCTGACCTTCTCCATCGTGATGAGCCCGCCCCGCATCATCCGGTCCACCTGGGGGAGCACGCGGTCCAGGTGCTCCTGCGAGTCGACCACCTCGATGACCAGCGGGAGGTCGGCGGAGAGCCGCAGGATGTTGGCGGTGTGCACCACCGAGCCGGCGCCGAAGCCCGCCACCGCGCGCAGCACCGTGGCCCCGGCCAGGCCTTCGCGACGAAACAGCTCGACGAGGGCGGCGTGGAGCGGGCGGTGCTCCCACCGGTCGCTCTCGCCGATGAAGATCCGCATCAGGACCTGCTCACCGTCCAGCTTGCGCATCGTTACCATCCTCCCTTCCCCTCCACCAGCACCCGACCGAGGGACAGCCCGAGCGCGCAGCAGACGAGGCACAGCGCGGTGGTGAGCCCGACGTACAGGCTCGCCCCCACCCACGAGCCCGTCTCGGCCAGCTTCAGGGTCTCGTACGAGAACGACGAGTAGGTCGTGAAGCCACCCATCACGCCGATGGTGAGGACGAGCCGCAGGGTGTCCGGGATCAGGAGCGTGGAGAGCCCCACCTGCTGGATGAGCCCGATGAGGAACGAGCCGAGCACGTTGATGAGCAGCGTGCCGTACGGGAAGTCGGCCCCGAGCCAGCGGACCACGAGGCCCCCCAGCACGTAGCGGGCGCCGGTCCCGACCGCGCCGCCCAGGCAAATCAGGATGAGCCGCGTCACGCCGCGTCCGCCGGATCAGTCGACGGGCGGGCGGCGATCCGCCCACGGCTGCGCGGCCTCGAAGGCGGCGGAAGCCGCGAGCACGGTGTGGTCGGCGTGACGGCGGCCGACGATCTGCAGCCCCACCGGCAGCCCCGCGCTCGTGAACCCGACCGGAACACTGGCCGCGGGCTGGCCGGTGAGGTTGAACGGGAAGCAGAACGGCATCCAGCCGAGCGGCGAGGAGGGCTGCCCGTTGATCTCGTTGAGCCCGGGCCGGCCCACCTCGAAGGGCGGCACCGCCACCGTGGGCGTGATCAGGAGGTCGAAGCGCGCGAGGAAGCGCTGCACCTCCGTCCAGAGCTCCTGACGCCGCCGCATCGCCTTCAGGTACTGCGCGCTCGTGACGGTGGCCCCGAACTTCAGGAGGGCGCGCAGCGAGCGGTCCATCCGGTCGCCGTCGGCCTCGAGCCGGTCGCCCCACGCGCCCCACGTCTCCGCCGCCACCATGACGCGGAACGTCTCTTCCGGGTCCTCCCAGGACGGCGACACCACTTCCACATGGCCGCCGAAGCTCTCGAAGCGCTCCGCCGCGGCCGCACAGAGGTCGGCCACCTCCGGATCGACGCGCGCGTAGCCGAGGTCGGGCGACCACGCCACGCTCAGCCCCGCGATCTCCTGCTCGCACGCGGCCAGGAAAGAGCGGCCGGCCGCGGGCAGCGAGTGCCGGTCGCGATCGTCGGGTCCCGCGATGGCGTCGAGCATCAGCCCGGCGTCGCGCACCGTCCGGGTCATGGGCCCGGTATGGGAGAGCGTCTCCCAGCCCGGGAACCCCGGGAACTGGGGCACGCGGCCGAAGGAGGGCTTGAGCCCGTAGATACCGCAGAACGAGGCCGGCACGCGGATGGAGCCGCCGCCGTCGGTGCCCACCGCGAGCGGCCCGAGGCCGGCCGCCACTGCGGCGGCGGCCCCGCCGCTCGAGCCGCCGGGCGTTCGCTGCGGGTTCCAGGGATTGCGCGTGATGCCGAAGAGCGGGCTCTCGGTGACCCCCTTGTGTCCGAACTCCGGCGTCGTGGTCTTGCCGAGGATGATGGCGCCGGCCCCCTTGAGGCGCTCGACACAGACCGCGTCTTCCTCGGGCACGTGGTCGGCGAAGAGCCGCGACCCGCCGGTGGTGGGCACGCGGCGGGTGAAGACCAGATCCTTGATGGAGACGGGCACGCCGTGCAGCGGGCCCAGCGTCTCGCCCGTCATCACCGCCACCTCGGCCGCCACCCCCGCGTCGCGCGCCTCCTCGACGGTGATCGCGCCGAAGCAGTTCAGGGCCGGATTGAGGCGATCGATGCGCGACAGCGCCGCCTCCACCACCTCCACCGGGGAGACTTGCTTGCTCCGGACGAGCGCGGCCAGCTCGAGCGCGGGGAGCCAGGCGAGGTCGGGGGCGGTCATCAGGGGCCCGGGTTCACGCGGGCGACGGTGTAGTCGACGTGGGTGGCGCCCGTGCCTTCGATGATCGTCACCCGGCAGAGATCGTCGCCCTTGACGAAGTCGACCCAGATCCCGGGGAACCTCTCCGCATTGATGAAGCGCTCGCTGCGGCTCTCGCTCCAGCCCGTGCCGGTCAACAGGCGACGCGCATCGGTCAAGGTGGTCTCCACGTTGCTGGTGGTGAAATAGATGAGCCGGGCCGCGGTGACCTTCCCGGAGCGGATCATGACCCAGTCGTTCGAGTACGGCGTCCACTGGGCCGGCACCGGGATGTCCACGAACGGCTGGATCGGCAACGGCATCGTGATCGGGGCGCACGCGCCGAGCCACAGTGCGGTGCCGATGACGATCGCCCGGACCTTCACGCCGCGGATTGTATCATTCTCATTACCGGGCTGATTGCCGTTGGAGCGGCGGCTTGACTGTCCGACACCCGCTGGTGAATAGTGCGGGCGTGCCGACCATTGCCCCCGCTTGATGGATGGTCCCCACCCGCGTCCTCGTCCTCTGCACGCACAACTCGGCGCGAAGCCAGATGGCCGAGGGCTTCCTGCGCGCGCTCGGCGGTGACCGCTTCGCGGTGGCCAGCGCGGGCACCGTGGCGACCGCCGTCCACCCGATGGCCACGCGGGTGATGGAGGAGGTCGGCGTGGATCTCCGGAGTCACACCTCGAAGACCTTCGATCGCTTCCTCGGGGAGCCGTGGGACTACGTCATCACCGTCTGCGATCAGGCCGCGGAGCGCTGTCCCCTCTTCCCCGGGCGGGCCCGCCGCGTCCACTGGAGCTTCGAGGACCCCTCGGCCGCGACGGGCAGCGAGACGGACCGGCTCGCCGTCTTCCGCCGCGTGCGGGACGCCATCGGCGAGCGCCTCCGGGCCTGGCTCGCCGACGAGGCCGGATCGCGCGCGTGACCGGCCTCTGGCGGCGGGCGCCGGGCGCGGCGGTGGGTACCGCGTTCCTGCTCGCGGCCGTGATCGGCTCCGGGATCATGGGCGAGCGGCTGGCCGGGGGCAACGTGGCGATCGCGCTGCTCGCCAATACGGTGGCGACGGGCGCGGCGCTGGTCGCGCTGATCCTGACCTTCGGATCCATCTCGGGCGCGCACTTCAACCCGGTGGTGAGCCTGGCCGAGGCGGCTCGGGGCGGCGTGGCCTGGCGTGACGTGCCCGCCTACGGCTTGGCCCAGATCCTGGGCGCCTTCGCCGGCGTCGCGGTCGCGCATCTCATGTTCGGCGAGCCGATCTTCTTCGCGTCGCGCCACGCGCGCGCCGGGGGCGCGCAGCTACTCGGTGAGTTCGTGGCGACGTTCGGCCTGCTCGCGGTGATCCAGGGCTGCGGGCGCCACCGGGCCTCGGCCGTGCCCTACGCGGTCGCGGCCTACATCACCGCGGCCTACTGGTTCACCTCGTCGACGTCGTTCGCGAATCCGGCGGTGACCCTGGCGCGCGCGGCCAGCGACACCTTCGCGGGCATCCGCCCGGCCGACGCGCCGGGATTCATCCTCGCGCAGCTGGTGGGGGGCGCGGTGGCTACCGCGTACTTCCGGTGGCTGCTGCCGCCTCCCCGAGGAGCTTCTCGACGATGACGCAGTCGCGCCACTCGCCCGCGAGCTTGCCGTGGCGCCGGTACACCCCGACCGTCCGGAAGCCGGCCCGCTCGTGCAGGACCAGGCTGCCCACGTTCTCCGGGAAGATCCGGGAGACGAGCTTCCAGAAGCCGCGGGCCGCGTAGGCGCGGCACAGCTCGTCCAGCGCGGCCCGGCCCGCGCCCGTCCCGCGGGCGGCCCGATCGACGTACACCGAGTGCTCGGCCACCCCCGCGTAGGCCGGCCGGCCCCGGTAGGGTCCGGCGGATGCCCACGCGACGACGATCCCGTCCCGCTCGACGACCACGGTGGGATGCCGATCGCCCTTGGTGGAGAGCTGCGCGGTTATCTGCTCGGCCGTCCGCGGCTCGGTCTCGAACGTGGCCACGCGCTCCTCGATCCCCTGGTTGTAGATCCGGGCGATCGCGGGCGCGTCGTCGAGACGGGCAAGGCGAGCCGTCAGGGTCATCGCGCGTGACTGTATCATCTTGGTCATGGACCGTGCCGCGCTGCCGCGCCTCTCCGCCTGGCTCGCGCGCCCCGAGATCGACGCCCTCGATCCCGCGGGCATCGAGCGGCTCCGGGCCGCGCTCGACGGGGCCGAGCCGCCGGTGACGGCCGGCCGCGGCGGCGCGCTGGTCGCCTACGCTCCGGGCCCCGCGCGGCGCCGGCTCCTGCAGTTCGACCGCCGCGGGCATCTCGTCGCGGCGTGCCGCTGGCATCCCGACGGCGCCCTCGCGTGGGCGAAGTGCCTGCTGCCCGGCGGGCGCTGGCTCGGTATCGAGCCCGGCGCGGAAACCCATCCGGCCTGGGGCCGCTCGGACCGCGTCTGGCTGCTCGCGCCGGATGCGCCGTGGCGGCCCGCCGAGCCGGTCACGCTCTTCCAGTCCGTGGACTACGCGCGCCCGGACTTCATCCCGCCGCTCTTCGAGCCGCGCCGCCTGCCGCCGGGCGGCGGGACCACGCTGCTCAACCTCATCGCGGGCCTCATGAAGGATCACGGCGTGGCCACGGTGCGGTACCGCGGCCCCTATCCCACCGAGCAGCTGTTCACCGCCCTGCTCGAGTGCTTCCGCTACGACGCGGGCGAGGCGCTGCCCCTCGAGCGCTTCCTGGCCGACGGCGCACTCGATTGGCGTCCCGCGCCGTTCGAGGCCCATCACCTCACGCCGGGCGTCGTCGTCCAGCTCCGCCACGAGGTCGAGAAGGTGACGGTGGACGGCGCGCCGTTCTACCGGGCCGACTGGCAGGACATCAGGCGGCGCGAGCCCCGCGTCGTCCGCGCCGACGGCGATCGGGTCATCTGCTCGCTGTGGGCTCTGGGCGGGCCGCTGGAAGACCGGCTGGTGCTGGATCGCCTGGGCGAGGTGCTCGAAGCGCCTCCACCGCGGGCGGATACGACGGCGCCGGCGCCGCTGTCCCCGGTCTGGCTGGGCGCGCTCGGCGAGCTGATCGCGCGGGAGAGCGCGCCCGCGCTGGCCCCGGCCATCGCCACCGTGACCGCCGGCCTCTCGCTCGAGTGGGGGCCGGTGCCCGGCGATCTGCTGCGCGTGCATGGCCAGCGCATCCGGCTGAGCCGGCGGCTCCGCGAGGCCGGAGCGGCCGCGCTGGCCGGCGCCGCCTCGCCTCCCGAGCGTGCCGAGCAGGCGCTGCGCTTCGTGCTGGAGGTCGCACGCCTCCTCGGCCCCGAGGTGCGGACCCGCGCCCAGGCCCACCTCGAATCCCTGACCGAAGACGAGCAGCGCCGCATCCTCGAGGACGCGCCCGCCGAACTCCCGGAAGCCCTCGGCGACTCGGTCGGCCGCCTCGTGGCCTTCGTGATCAAGGGCGGCGGCTAGCCGTGGGCTACGACTTGCCGGCCGCGGTCAGGAGCCAGACGTTCAGGAGCACGAAGCCGGCGACGGAGGCCAGCGAGAGCATGAAGTAGGCCATGCAGATGGCCTCCTGCCGTGTGAGCCAGGTGGCGCTGCGGATCCGACGCCAGAGCGACTCACGCACGAAGCGCACCGAGTCGTGGTTGAGCGTGGGCACGCCCACCAGCTCCACCAGGATGTGGTAGCCGTCCATCTCGAGGAACCAGAACGGGTAGAGGCTGATGAGGAAGGATTGGAGCTGGAGGATGGCGGAGGCGGCCAGGAAGCCCTGGATGAGCCCGGGCTGAAGGCGCGCGGCGATCCAGAAGCAGAAGAAGCCGAGGAAGAGATGAAACAGCGGGCCGGCCACCGCGTTGACGATGCGGGCGCGGCGGCTGGCCATGAAGATGTCGGTGACGTCGGCGTAGAACGTCGGGATGAAGCCGTGCAGGATGGTGAAGCCGAACTCCCGCACGCGGCGCCGGTAGTGGATGCAGGCCAGGGCGTGGATGATCTGGTGGTTGACCACGGTGAGCCAGAACACGATCTTCACGAGCAGGATCGCGATGATCGGGTGGCTCGCGAGGCCGCGGGTCACATCGCTGAGGTCGTGCCAGATCACGATGCCGCTCCGGACGCCGACCACCACCATGATGGCGAGCGCGATCAGCGCCCACGGTGAGAAGAGCAGGAACCCGCCCCACCGGTACACCCGATCGAAGAACTGGTGCGAGCGCCGGCTGGTGACGGTCAGGCGCTCCAGCGCGTGGAGCGTGCCCTCCATCGCCCGCGCGGCCGGGTTGCGGCGGTTGCGGGCCAGCACCGCGCGCAGGCGCGAGACCGGCCGCATGGTCAGGAGATCGGCGCGCAGCAGCTTGACGATCAGGGTCGGGATGATCTCGAAGTCGAAGGAGCCGTAGTGGAGCAGATAGGAGGTCGCGATCTCCTGGAGCGAGGCCCGGCCGTCCATCTGCTCCCAGAGGAATTTCTCGGTCTCGCTGATCTGGATGATCTGCTCGGTGCGGCGGTTCTTCAGCGCGTAGGTGACGACGCCCTGGGGCGCGTAGGGCAGGCGCGCCATCTCCCAGTCGGCGTCGGGGATGCGCTGGGGGCGGCTGTGGAGGTAGGCGACCGCGCTGGGGATCTCGCGGGTCTCGAACCCCGCGCCGTCTTCCCCGCGGACCAGCAGCTCGATCCGCGTGCGCTTGGGCCTGCCCTCCGCGGTCTTGTCAGAGGCCTCGGTCACGCGTGAGCTCCGGGCGTGCTACTTGTGCTCGATGTCGAGGCCCGTGGCCTCCAGCCCCCAGCGCGTGACCTCGGCGACCAGGTCGGAGGAGTCGCGCAGCCGCTTGAACGCCACCTGGGCCATCTGCTGGAAGAACTTGGCGGCGGCGAGCGGGCTGCCGGTGACGAAGCGGCTCAGGCTGTCGCGGTCGAGGCTGTAGAGCATGCTGTCGATCTCGGCCTGGCAGGTGGCCGAGCGACGGCGCTCGTCGCCGAACACGCTCATCTCGCCGAACGCCTCCCCCGGGGTGAGGCGGGAGAGCACCTGCTCCACTCGCCCGGTGACCGGCTTCGAGACCACGATGCTGCCGTCCTTGATCAGGAACAGCTCCTCGCCCATATCACCCGCGCGGAAGAGCACGTCGCCCTTTCGCAGGCGACGCTCGCGGAAGCTCGGCCACAGCGCGAGGAGGACGTGCTCGTCGACGTCCCTGAACAGGACGACCCGACGCAGGAAGCCGATCTCGGGGAGGCTGGCCACTCAGCTCCGTCCCGCGGGGGCCCGCATCAGGTGGCCCAGCGCTTGAGCATGACGTTCTGCAGCGCCCGCGCCCGCTCGCGGTCCGAGACGTTGGCGGTGCTGCCGAGCGCCTGCATGATGGCGGCGCGCTCGTCCGGAGTCAGATCGAAGGTGGCCAGCACCCCCATAGGATCGCGCACGAGACCGGCGAGGAACTCCTTGTCGATCATCACCTGCCCGACCAGGTCCTGGATGCCCTTAGCCGCCACGTCCCGACCTCGACTTTTCCGGCCACACGCTCCATGGCTCAGAAGCTCAATTTAGCAGAAGCGACGCGGTTTTAAAAGCTTCTTCCGTCGCCCGCGCCTCGGTTTCCCGGCGCGGCGTGTCACCCCGGGCACGCGCTCGCACGACACGGCATGGCAGGGTCGCGACGCGCCCCTCCCGCGGGGCCGAGATATGCTACAAGCGGTTCCGACCCGATCAGCGGCGCCACCCCCGTCAACGAGAGAGGAGTCTCGCATGCAGCTCGATCCCCGCACGATGAAGCAGGAGTCCACCTACAAGCTCCTGATCGGCTGCGTGGTGCCGCGGCCGATCGCGTGGGTGTCCACGGTGGGCCCCGACGGCGTGAACAACCTCGCGCCCTTCAGCTTCTTCATGGGCGTCTGCCAGGAGCCGCCGACCATCGCGTTCTCCTCGGGCCCACGGGCCCGGAACCGCAAGGACACCGTGCGGAACGCCGAGCACACCGGCGACTTCGTGGTCAACGTGGTGGACGACGACCTCGCCGAGCAGATGAATCTCTCCTCGGGGGAGTACCCGCCCGAGATCGACGAGTTCGCGCTGACCGGGCTCACCGCCGCCCCGGGCGTCCGGGTGCGGGCGCCCCGGGTCGCCCAGGCGCCGATCAGCCTCGAGTGCCGGGTGGCCCAGATCATCCCGGTGGGCCGCGGCCCCCACAACCTGGTCCTGGGCGAGATCCTCTACTTCCACGTGCGCGACGACATCTACGACGCGGCCTCCGGGCGCATCGACATGGCCCGGCTCAAGCCGGTGGGGCGCCTCGCCGGGCAGCAGTACACGCGCGTTCACGACATCTTCCAGATGAAGCGGCCCAGCGAGGACTACAAGGGGTGACGATCCGCGCGAGCCGCGATCCTCAGGAGGCCTCGCGCCGGATCTCCTCCACCAGCTCGCGCAGGATCCCGCGCTCGCGCTCGGTGCCGGCCGGGATGCTGAACTCCACGTCGGTGACGAGGCCCCGGTAGCGCGCCACCAGCTTCCGCCCGATCTCGGCGTAGGTGCCGACCACCGCGTAGGTGTGGAGCACCTCGTCGCTGATGCGGGGCGGCATCTCCTCCCACCGCTGCGCCCGCGACAGCACGGCCAGCTCCGCCGCGAGATCGCCCAGCCCGTGGATCTCGAACGCGGCGCGGTAGCCCGGGGTGGAGGCGTAGAAGGCCACCCGGGCCCGCACGTCGCGCACCCGCCGCGCGAGCGTCTCCTCGTCCGGGGCCGCGCACACGAGCGGCTTCATCGCGACCGCCAGCGCGGGGCCGCGCCCAGCCGCGGCCGCGCCCGCGCGCATCGCGGGCAGCATGATCTCCCGGATGTAGCGCGGCGTGCACACCGGATGCGGCCGCAGACCGTCGGCCACCTCGCCCGCGATGCGGCACATGGTGGGGTTCACCGCGGCGAGGTGGATCGGAATATGCGGGTGCTCGATCGGTCCCGGATCGAAGAGTGGCACCATGAGGCTCAGCCGATAGTGCTCACTCTCGAAGTCGAGGGGCCGGCCTTCCTGCCACGCCGTCCACACCGCGCGCACCGCCCGCACGTAGTCGCGCATCCACGGCCCCGGCGGCCGGTAGGCGAGACCGAAGCGCCGCGTGATGTGGCCCCGCACCTGGCTGCCCAGCCCCAGCACGAAGCGGCCACCCGAAAGCCTCTGGATGCTCCACGCCGACATCGCGGTGATCGTCGGGCTGCGGGGGAACGCCATGGCCACCGCGGTGGTGAGTCGAAGCCGCGTGGTGGAAGCGGCGGCCAGCGCCATGACCACGTAGGGGTCGACCTTGGTCTCCTCCACCGCGAGGCCGTCGTAGCCGAGCGCTTCCACGAGGCGCGCGTCCTCGAGCACGCGGCCGAGGTCGAGCGGGGTCTCGGCGGCCCGGAGTCCCGGGTCGAGCTTGCCGAGCGGGAGCAGGGTCTCGACGCGCACCCGGACATGCTAGCCGCTGCATTTCCACCTGACAACCGGCGCGCGAGGGTTTATCGTAGCCGCCGTGATCGGCGTCTTCGCCCTCTGCAGCGGCTACATCGAGCTGGACCGCGCCAGCATGCTGGAGGATCTCAGCGCGGGACAGCCGTGGACGGTCCCGGTGACGAGCTTCCTGGTGGTCCACCCGCGCGGACGCCTGCTCTTCGACACCGGCGTGCACTGCCAGGCCCGGCTCGATCCGCTGGGGCGCCTCGGCGCGGAGCGGGCCAAGCGGCTCAGCGTGAAATCCCGCGAGGGCGAAGACGTCGTCCCACAGCTCGCCCTCCTCGGCCTGGGTCCCGACGACGTCCGCTACGTGGCCAACTCCCACCTGCACTTCGATCACTGTGGGGGCAACGAGTTCTTCCCGCGCTCGACCTTCCTGGTGCAGCGGCCCGAGATGGACGCGGCGCGGCGGCCCGGCTTCCTCCCCGGTTACAGCCCGAGCCCGCTCGATTTCGACCACCCCCTCGACTACCAGCCGGTCGACGGCGAGCACGACGTCTGGGGCGACGGCAGCGTGATCCTGTTCCCGACCTACGGGCACACCCCGGGGCACCAGTCCCTGCGCGTCCGCGCCGGCAAGGGATCGGAGATGGTCTGTGCCGCCGACGCCTGCTACACGCGCGAGAACATGGACCGTGACGTGCTGCCGCGCATCCTCTGGGACGGGGCGATCATGCGCGAGTCGCTGGCCACCCTGCGGCGCCTGCGCGACCAGGCGGGCGCCACCATGTTCTACGGCCACGACCCCGAGCAGTGGCGGGCCACCCCCCGCGCGCCCGCCGCCATCATCTAATACCCAGAAAGGTCTCGACATGAGCGAACCGACGCGGCCCGAGGACGACGCGGGACTCACGGGACGAGTAGCGATCGTCACCGGTGGCGGCGCCGCCGGTGACGGCATCGGCAACGGGCGGGCCGCCTGCATCCTCCTCGCGCGCAGTGGGACCAACGTTTTGGTAGTCGATCGCGACGAGGGCCTCGCCAAGCGCACGGTGGAGATGATCAGCGGCGAGGGAGGTAAGGCCTCCGCCCTGTCGGTCGACGTCACCGACGAGGCCCAGTGCGCGGCCATGGCGCACGAGGCGGTCCGCCGCTACGGCCGGCTCGACTTCCTCGTCAACAACGTCGGCATCGGCAGCCGCGGCAGCGTGGTGGAGGAGAAGGCCGACACCTGGCGGCGCGTGATGCAGGTCAACGTCGAGACCATGTTCCTCGCCTCCAAGGCCGCGATCCCCGAGATGATCCGGACCGCCAAGGGCGGCGCCATCGTGAACATCTCGTCCATCTCGGCGCTGAGACCGCGGGGGCTCACCACCTACTCGGCCTCGAAGGGCGCGGTGATCGCGCTCAGCCGGGCGATGGCGGTGGATCACGGGCCCGACGGGATCCGCGTCAACTGCATCGCCCCGGGGCCCGTCTATACCCCCATGGTCTACGCGGGCGGCATGACCCCCGCGGCCCGGGACCAGCGGCGGCGCGCCTCCGTCTTGGCCCTGGAGGGCACCGGCTGGGACATCGGGCAGGCCGTGCGGTTCCTGCTCTCCGGCCACGCGCGCTACATCACCGGGCACGTGCTCGTGGTGGACGGCGGCGCCACCCTGGTCGGCCCCGCCCGCGAGTCCCAGTCCCCCCCCAACTTCCACTGATGAGTCTGGTAAACGACAGCGATGATGTCCTGGCAAGTCGCGCGAAGGTGGGCAGGCGCGCAGGGGCTGGGGGGTGGGTCGGGTGACCCGTCCCCGGCAACCGATCCAATGACGACAACCACCCAGATTGGGAACTCCTGGTCGGGCGATCGGAGGACCGCGCATCGTGGTCAGAGACCCACCCCCCAGCCCCTGCGCGCCTGCCCACCGTAAACACCACCACCGACGAGGAGGAAGCGATGAGGTTCGGCGTCTTCACGAGCATGGGTGGGCAGACGTGGCCGGGAGTCCTCGAGCTGTGGCGGCACTCGGAAGCGACCGGCTGGGACGTGGCCTGCGTCACCGACCACTTCATGCCGAACACCAAGGAGCGCGAGGGCGCCATGCTCGAGGGGTGGACCACGCTGACCGCGCTGGCCACGCTCGTGCCGCGCATCCAGGTGGGAACGATCGTGCTCGGCAACACCTACCGGCATCCCGCGGTGGTGGCCAAGATGGCCGCGCAGGTGGACATCGTCTCGGGCGGCCGGCTCCTGCTCGGGCTCGGGGCCGGCTGGCAGGAGAACGAGCACGAAGCCTACGGCATGCCCTTCTACACGATGCGCGAGCGCCTCGAGCGGCTGGACGAGGCTTGCCAGGTGCTGAAGTCGCTCTGGACCCAGGACCGCAGCACCTTCAAGGGCCGCTACTACACGCTCTCCGACGCGCCGCTCCAGCCGAAGCCCGTGCAGAGCCCGCACCCCGAGCTGATGATCGGGGGCGGCGGCGAGAAGGTGACGCTGCGCACGGTGGCGCGCTATGCCGACCACTGGAACGTCTGGGGCGGGCCCAAGGTCCTGGCCCACAAGGGCCGCATCCTCGACGAGCACTGCGCGAGCGTCGGCCGCGATCCCAAGGCCATCCGCCGCTCGGCCAACATGGCGCTGCTGATCACCGACAAGAAAGCGGAGGCGGAGAGCCTCGCCGAGACGCTGGGCGCCCGCATGGGTCGCCACGCCGCCGACGCGCGCGACACCTGCCTGGCCGGCTCACCGCAGCAGATCCGCGAGACGCTCGCCGAGCTGCGGGCGGCGCGGGTCGACACGGTCTTCATCCCGACCCTGTTCCGTCCCCTCCCCGAGCTGCGCCGGGACCTGGACCGCTTCATCGCGGAGATCGCCCCCGCCTTCCGCTGAGCCGCCGCGGAGTAGGCTGACGGCGGCGGGCGAGGCATACTGAGGACGTGACGCGCCGCCGCCGCTGGACCACGATCACCGTTGCCCTGCTCGCCGCGCTCCTGGTCTCCGCCGCGGTGGTGTGGACGATGCTGCCCACGATCGCGCGGTGGGCGGTCGTCTGGCAGATCGAGGCGCAGACCGGCCGGCGCCTCACCCTGCGGGAGTTCGATCTCGATCTCCGGGGTGGTCGCCTCCACATCACCGGCTTCCGCCTCGCCGACCGCGAGCCGGGCCCGCCGCTCGCCGAGTTCGACCGCCTCGACGTCCGCTTCCGTCCCGCGATGCTCCTGCGCGGCCATCTCTGGCTCGAGGAGGTGACGCTGACCGCGCCCCGCCTGCGGATCGTCCGGACCGGACGCGGCCTCCTGAACATCTCCGACCTGCTCGGCCGGTCGAAGCCGCGGGAAGGCACCGCCGCCTTCACGCTGGACCGCTTCTCGCTCACCGGCGGGGTGGTGGTCTTCGAGGACCAGACCCTGCAGCCGCCGCGCGCGTGGCGGGCCGAGCCCCTCACCATCGAGGCCGCCCTGCTCTCCACCGTGAATCCGGAGTCACGCGGGAGCGGCCGGCTCATCGCCACCGTGGCGGGCGCCCCGCTGTCGGTGGAGGTCACCGACGTGCGCCTGGCCCCGTTGCAGGGGCGCGCGCGCGTCACGCTCCGCGACGTGGACGCCACCCTGGCCAACCTGTACCTGCCGCAGGATACCGCGGTGGTGCTGGACCAGGCGGTGGTCGGCGGCGGGGTGGCGGCCACCATCGACGCCCAGGGCGGGGTGGGGCTCGACGGGCAGGCGCGGATCGGCAATCTCGTGATCCGGCGGCGCGGCGTGGACGGAGCACTCGTCACGGTCCCGTCGCTCCAGTTCCTCTTCACGAGCGCGAAGGGGCCGGACGGCCGGGCGCGGGGCCACGTCGAGGTCGCCGGGCGCGCGACCGTGTACGACCCGCGGCCAGGCCAATCGAATCGCTTCGAGGTGGATCGGCTGAAGCTGGTGGTGGACGGCCTCGACACCTCGGGCCGCTCGCCGGCCCAGGTCACTCTCGCGGCCGCGCTGCCGGGTGGCGGCGTGCTCGACGTGCGGGGCACCGGACGCGCGGCGCCGCTCGGGGCCGAGCTGCGGGCGCGCATCAGTCGGGTGGACCTGGCCTTCTGGGCGCCGCATCTCGGGCTGCCCTTCGAGCTCGAGGGAATGGCCGAGACGGACCTCACCCTGGACGTGGCCGCCGCCGGCTCGCTCACGACCCGGATCCGCGGGCGAGCCACCATCGTCAACGCGATCGCCCGGGACGAGACCCGGCGGCTGGCCGCCGCCGACCGGCTGGAGCTGACCGGCCTGGACGCGCAGTGGCCGAAGGCGCGCGTCGACCGCGTCCGACTCAACCGTCCCCGCGCAAGAATAGTACGCGATCGCGAGGGCCGCCTGTCGGTCGTGGCGCTGGTCGAGTCGATGAAGCCCGCGCCGCCCGCGGCCGCGCCCGCGGTCAAGCCGGCGGCGAAGCCGTCCGAGGCCGTGATCGAGATCGGCGAGTTCGTGGTGGACGACGGCCGGCTCCGGCTCGACGACGCCATCGTCTCCCCACCCGCGCGCCTCCGCGTCGCCCCCATCCGGTTAACCGCTCGTAATGTCACCTGGCCGAGCCGCCGCCCGATCCAGGTGCAGTTCAGGGCCGCCACGCCCGAGGCGGGGACGCTCGAGGCCGAGGGCTCCGTCACCCTCGACCCGATTCGCTTCGATCTGCGCGCGCGCGTGACCGCGGTCGCGCTCGCCCCGTATCGGCCGTACGTCCCGCTTCCCGCGCGCCTCCAGGGCCGGCTCGACGGCGACCTCGCCATGAAGGGGACCCTCGGGGCCAAGACCGAGTTCTCCGCGCGGGGCTCGGCCGCACTCTCCGATCTGGTCTTCACCGATAACGACCGGCCGGTCCTCACGGTGGGCCGCCTCGCCGCGGCCGGCCTCGACTACACCTGGCCCACCACCGCGACCCTCGACCGCGTGCACATGCAGAACTCGTGGGTGATGGTCGAGCGGCGGGCCGACGGCTCGCTGCCGCTCCGCGAGATCTTCACTCCCGCGCGCCCGGCGGCGAGCCCGACCGCGGAGCCCCCGCCCCGCCCGAGTCAGCCGGCGCCCGCGCCGACCCAGCCGGCGGTGAGCGTCACCGTGCGCGAGAGCCTGTTCGAGGATGGGTCCGCGACCATCGTGGACGCCGGGGTGAGCCCGACCGCCCGCATCGACGTGGCGGGCGTGCGCCTGGTCGCCCGCGACTTCGTCTGGCCCGCCCGCGGCCCGATCCCGGTGCGCCTCGAGATGCCCACGCCGGGCGCGGGCAGCCTCACCGCCAGCGGGCAGCTCGACGTGGCCTCGCGCAGCCTCACGCTTCAGGTCACGCCGAACGGGGTCGATCTCGCTCCCGCGCAGCCCTACCTGCCCTTGCGCGGCCGCGTCGCCGGGAAGGCGAGTGGCGACGTGCAGGTCAAGGCCACGCTCGATCCGTTCGCCATCACCGCGCGGGGCACCGCCACCCTCGCCGATCTGGCGGTGGCCGACGGCGACCGGCCGCCGCTGGCGACGGCCGCGCGCCTCGAGACCACCGGGATCGAGTACGCGTGGCCGGCCACGGTGGCCATCGAGAGCGTGCGGCTGCTCACCCCGTGGGTCCTGGTCGAGCGCGCCGCCGACGGGAGCTTCCCGCTCACCGCGCTGCTCAAGCCCGCGGCGGGGCCGGCCGCGGGGAGCGCGGGCCGGCCATCGGGTCAGCCCGTCCCGAGCGTGCCCGCCCAGAATGTGGACATCCGCATCACCCGAGCCGCCGTCGAGGACGGCGGCGTGGTTATCGTGGACTCGGCGGTGAGCCCCGCCGCGCGGATCCAGCTCCAGGGCGTGAGCCTCGAGGCTCAGAACCTCACCTGGCCGGCGCGCGGACCGGCCGAGATCCGCCTGCGGACCCGGACGGCCAGCGGCGGCTCGGTCGACGCGCGGGGCCAGCTCCGCTTCGACACCCAGGCCGTGGACGTGCAGGCTGCGGTCAAGCAGCTGGACCTGGCGACCATGCAGGCTTTCCTGCCCTCGCGCGGCACGCTGGAGGGCAAGATGGACGGTGACGTCCGGCTGCGCGCGACGCTGTCTCCCCTCGCCGTCGCGGCCACCGGTCGCCTCGCCTTCGACGACCCCACGTTCGGCGACGGACAGCGCATGCTCGCCTACATCAAGCGCGTGGACGTCACCGGGCTCGACGCGGACTGGCCGCGCCGCGTGACGATCGAGCGGCTGGCCATCGAGAAGCCCTGGTCGCTGCTCGAGCGCGACGCCGACGGGAGCGTGCCGCTGCTCGCGCTCATCATGTCGGGCGGTCCCGCCGCGCGTCCCGCGGCTCCTCCGGCGGCCCCCCGCGCCGGCCCCACCACGACGGATTCCCCCGCCCCCGTCCCGGTCGTCCGGGTGAGCACCGTGACGGTGGAGGAAGGCTTCGTCCGCTTCGTGGACCGCACGACCACGCCGGCCTTCACCGAGGAAGCCTCGCGCATCGCCCTCACCGCACGCGGCCTCGGCACCGCGCGCGACGGCCGCGGCCAGATGACGATGGGCGGCCGCTTGACCGGCGGGGCGCCCTTCGAGGTGAAGGGCACGGTGGGCGCGATCGGGGGGCCGCTCAACTTCGACCTGGACGGCAAGCTCACCGACTTTCCCCTCCCGCGCGTCAATCCCTACAGCAACAAGCTCATCGGCTGGATCGCGCGCCGTGGCGCGTTCGGCGCCACCGTGCACTACCGGGTGACCGACAACCGGGTCGAGGCCACCAATGAGGTGCTCATCGGCCAGCCCGAGTACGTACCGTCGCGGCGCGGCGACGAGGTCCGGGACCGCGTCGGCGTGCCCTTCGGCCTGCTCATCTCCTTGCTCAAGAACGCCCGCGGCGAGATCCGCCTCTCGGTGCCGGTCTCCGGTGACCTCGCCTCGCGCCAGTTCGATATGAGCGACGCGTTCTGGGAAGCGGTCCGGAAGACGGCGATCGGGGTGATGGCCCTCCCGGTGAGCTGGGTGGGCAAGATCTTCTACACCGAGGACGCGCGCATCGAGACGGTACGGATCTGGCCGGTGTACTTCGAGGCGGGGACCACGCGGTTCTCGCGCGGCTTCGACGAGCACGCCGAGCGCCTGGCCAACTTCCTGCGCGACGCCCCCGGCGTGGCGCTCGCCATGAAGCCGATCCTCACCGTGGACGACCTCGCGGCGCTGAAGCGGGACGTGGTCCGCCGCCGCATCGACGGGGCCGCGCGCGAAGCAGGTCAGGCGGGGGCGGTCGCGGCCCGGCTCTTCGCGGAGCGCTTCCCGGGCCGGCCGGCGCCGGCGGGACTGGACGCCATCGTGGCGGAGCTGGCCAAGGTGGAGCCGCACCCGGAGGCGGCCGCGAAAGCCCTGGTGGCCCAGCGGATGGAGATGACGCGGAGCCGCCTGCTGGCGCGGGGCACCGTCGATCCGGCCCGGCTCCGCGTCGCCGACGGCGTGGTGCCCGTCGAGGGCTCCGGGCTCGGCCGGATCGAGTTCGAGATCGCGTCCTAGACCCGGACCTGACCGAACACCGGCCCGCCGAATACCGGATTGTCGACGCGGTCCTCGAGCGACTCCGGCCCCTCGGTCGGGAGCGACTCCGCGTAGTTCTGGGCCGCGTCGATGTCGCGCTCCCACACCTCCCGCGGCAGCTCGTAGAGCACCTCGACCCCGTGGCCATCCGGGTCCGAGATGTACACGCTGTGGGTCATGCCGTGGTTGATGCGCCGGTGGAAGGTCACGCCCTTCGCCTGGAGGAACTCGATCTGCTTGAGCCAGGACTCGCGGTCGGGCCACGCGATGGCGACGTGGTTGAGCCCCACGCCTCTGCCCATCAGGCTCCACGTCTCCGGCTCGGCCTCGCCTGTGCCCTCGCGGCGCGGCGCCTCGGCGAGGGCCAGGTCGTGATGGCTCAGATCGCCTCCGTCGGAGACGCCGCTGTAGAAGCGCATCTTCGGTCGCACGCGGTCCGGCCGCGGCTTGAGCTCGGCCACGCAGCGAAAGCCCATGATCTCGGTCCAGAAGCGGTGCGAGACCTCGATGTCCCGCACGTTGAGGACCAGGTGGTTGATGCCGCGCGGCGTCTGTGCCTGACGATCTGCCATGATGGCCTCCGCCCTAGAACATGGTGTTGTTGTTGGCTGCCTTCTCCGGAATCGGCTGGACCACATCCCAGTGCTCGACGATCTTGCCGTTCTCCAGCTTGAACCCGTCGGCGAACGCGCGCCCTATCTCGCTCTTCGCCCGCCGGCCCCGAGATCATACCGCCTAGAGCCGGGTCTCGTCGACCTTGAGCCCGAGCCAGTGCCGGCCCACCAGCTCGTAGTGGGCCACGCGGGCCTGCAGGTGCTGGCTGATCACGTGGACGTCCTGGAAATAGCGCTGGATCGGGTTGGTCTCGTACACCGCGGTCGCGCCCGCCATGTTGTAGACCATGTCCACCACCTGCACCGCGAGGCGGATGGCGTGGGTGGTGGCCAGGCGCAGGGTCGCACGCTGCTCGAGGGTGATGGCGCCGGTCGCGGTCAGCCCGGCCCAGATCTGCCACACCGTCTCGAGGAGGAAGGCGCGACCGGAGCGCAGGTGGGCCTCCGCGTGGCCCACCTCGTTCTGGACCATCACCTGGTCGCGCAGCAGCGCCTCCATCGCGCGGGGGGTCTTGGTGGTGGCCAGGTCGACGAAGGTGGCGAGGCAGCTCCGGGCCGTCCCGAGGGCGACCGCGGCGTCGCCGGAGGCGAACACGAGCGTCCGGGGGATCCGGTAGAGCGGCCCCGTCTCCCGAAGCGGCGCGGTGACCGACTTCACGCTGCGCTCCTCGGGCACGAAGACGTCGTTGACCGCGAAGTGATGGGTGCCGGTGCCGCGCATGCCGCGCACCTGCCAGGTGTCGAGCAGCTCGGCTTGGTCCCGCGGGACGAAGCAGTAGCGCAGCTCGGGCTGGCCCTCGTCGAGACGGGGGCGGCCGTGCTCGACGACGGTCGCGTGCGCGGCCAGCCACGAGGCGTGCCGGCAGCCGGTGCTGAAGCCCTGGCGGCCGGTGACGCGGTAGCCGCCCGGCACCACGATGGCCTGCGCGTTCGCGAGCGGGGTGTTGGCCACCACGCTGCGGGGTGGATCGATCCAGATGGCGCGCGCCGCCGCGCGCTCCATCCGCGCCGCATAGGTCGCGAAGATCGCGACCTGGTTCGTCACCCAGCCCGTGCTCGCGTCCGCCTTGCCGATCTCCTCGATGACCTGGATGTAGCTCGGCAGGTCCAGCTCCGGGCCGCCGAGAGCCCGGGGCAGGGCGAGCTGGAAGAGCCCGGCGTCCGCCATCGCCTCGAAGAGGGGGCGGGGCAGCTCCCGCTGCGCCTCCGTCTCCGGGGCGGACGAGCGGATCAGGGGCCCGAGCCGGCGGGCCGCCTCGAGCGGTGCGCCGCTCACCGGGAGCGGCTCACTGGATCACGGAATGCGGCGTCGCCACGATGCGCGTCACCTTGATCTGCTCACGGTCGATCATTTGCCCGACGCGGGGGGAGATCTCGTTCTTCCAGTAGTCGCTCTGGTAGACGAGGTCGTAGAGCCGCTTGCGCTCCGCCTCGCTCTCGAAGCGGCGGATCCACACGTAGACGGACTGGTCCTCCTCGCCCACGAAGCTGCCCAGGATCACCATGCCCATCTTGACCTGGAACGGGATGATCTCCTCTTCCATGCACTTGACCCACTTCTCCTGCTGCCCGGGGCGGATGACGTACTGCCGCAGCTCGAAGAACATCACGGCCTCCTCGGTTCGGGTGCACTCCCCATGAGCCACTCCGTCACCTTCGCGCATCCGGCGTGATCCGGCCGCTCCCGCGCCAGATCGAGCGCCGTCCGGCCCTCCGCGTTGCGCCGCTCCGGATCCGCTCCCGCCTCCAGCAGGACCTTCACGACAAGCCGCTGCCGCACCTTCGACACCCACCCCCAGCTCGCGGCCACGCAGGTCCCGAAGGCCTCAGGCGTGCAGCCTAGCACGGGATCCCGGAGCGTGGGGTCGGCGCCGTGCCGGAGCAGTAGCGCCGCCACCGTGGGCGCACCCGCGAAATAGGCCCAGTGCAGCGCGGTGCCCCCGTCGAAGGCGCGGAAGGCAAGATCGGGCGCATGCGTCAGCAGCTCTCGCACCGCGGCCTCCTGACCCATGCGACAGCCGATATAGTGCCGGCCCGCATCAGGGCCCGCGCCGAGTCGAAGGATTCCGCGACCACCGCCCAGGACAGCGGCGTGTGGGCGGAGTGCGCGTAGACGCCGCCCGGATCCGGGCCGCGGGCGAGCAGCACCGGGATCATCGTGGCGCGGTGCGAATCGACGGCGGACAGCAGCGGCGTACTGCCCTCGGCGTCGCGCGCGTTGGCGAGCGCGGGATCGACGTCGAGCAGGCGCGTGACCGCGGCCTCCTCGCCGCGCTTGATCGCCTCGAACAGCTCGGTGATGCGCTCGGGCGGGACGGCCGGCCGCGGCGGCGCGAGCCGGGCGTGCAGCGCCCGCCAGCTCGTGAAGCCGTGCTGGCGCGCGATGGCGAGCTGCGCGTCGGCGAGCCGCGCCCGGGCGTCGGCGCGGGGCAGCTCCTGGAGCTTCTCCATGGCGAGCTTCTTCAGGTACTCGAGGTTGGGGCGGTCCGGCAGGGGCATGGCGCACCATCCTTCCATGTGCCCGGTGTCCGCGGTATCGGGCGGAAGGTGGTTGTTTCGACTGCACGGAGCAGGTGGGTTCGACCCTTCACGCGGACCGTCAGCCGCCTGGCCGGCTGGCGCCGAGTGTACGACCGGCCTCCCCCAAGTCAAGGCCTCGTGTAGAATCCCCGGAGGTATGCGTCATCTCGGGCGGGTTCGGACACGTGTTGGCTGACCGGTCGCACCGGGCGGGGGTGGCGGGGGGCCCTCGCCGGAACACGCTGACCCGCACCCCTCTGCTCCACTCAATGGGGCCACGAGATGGGAGCGTACAGCTTCGGCGACGCGCAGAAGACACGGTTCCGGCGAGGGCCCCCCCCCACCCCCCCCCGGCGCGCAGCGGGCCATCACCCCGGCCCGACCAACGCACGAGAGAGCC
>Ga0214473_10002492_pt1 | contig 22617 bp, 24 predicted proteins | sample RVTome_7_FD_203509 | JGI IMG/M metagenome (GOLD analysis project Ga0214473, IMG submission 203509) | Soil microbial communities from uranium-contaminated site in the Upper Colorado River Basin, Wyoming, United States - RVT98D197 | ecosystem: Environmental > Terrestrial > Soil > Contaminated >... | reverse complement strand
CGGTTGGAAGCCCCGAGCATGGTTCCGCCCTGCGTCAGAATGCCGGAGACGTCGTCGAAGCCAAGCGGCCGGGACTGGTCCGAGAGGAGCCCGGCGAAGCCATCGAGGAAACCGGTGACCCGGATGTCGTGCCGGTGCACCCCCGCCTTGACGACCGCGCGCAGCGCGGCGTTCATGCCCGGGCAGTCGCCGCCCGCGGTCACCACCCCGATGTGCCTCGGACGAGCCACGGGCGTCAGGTCAACGCCCGTGGACAGTCAGGACCGGGCGCGACGCACGCCGCACGACGTGCTCGGCCACGCTTCCCATCAGGAAGTGGCGCACCCCGCTCCGGCCGTGGGTGCCCATGACGATCACGTCGGGGCGCCAGCGCTGACCGATGTTCAGGATCCGCTCCGCGGCGCCGCCTTCGACGAGCTTTGCCTGGGCGCGGGCGCCGGCCGCGCGAGCCCGCGCCAGCGCCGCGGTCAGGCGGCGCCGGGCCTCTCGCCGCGTGGCGGCGAGGAGCTCCAGGTAGCTCGACGGCGGCGGCCCGCCGCGGGCCGAGAATGGCGACGGTGGGGTGAGCACATGGAAAAGGAGGAGCGCGGCACCCTCGCGCTTCGCCAGCCCCACCGCCATCCTGAACGCGGGGCGCGAAGCGGTCGAGAAGTCCGTCGCGTGGAGGATCCGCCGCAGTCGCGTCGCGCGGCGCGTGGCGGCTCGTCGTCTCACCGGAGGGATCCGAGATAGGCCGCCAGCCCCTCCACCTCGGACTCGCTCAGCTGGATCTTCGGCATGTGCGCGCTCGGCCGCTGGAGGGACGGATCCCGCAGCCAGCGGGCGAGATAGGCCTGGTCGCGCTTGGCGCCGATGCGCGAGAGATCGGGTGCGATGGGTGTGCCGGTCACGCCGACGGTGTGGCACCCGTAGCAACCCTGATCCCGGAAGACGATCTGGCCCCGGGCGACGAGGGCACCCCCGTCCTGGGCCTGGACGCATGAGGCCATCAACACCACCGCGACGAGCAGAACGGATCGCACGATCACGGAACCACCTCCTGGCCTGCCTGGCAGTGCACGCAGAAGCGCGCGGCGGGCACGGCCCGAAGACGCGCGAGGGCAATGGGCTTGTGGCAGGAGTCGCAGACCCCGTAGGCGCCGGACCCCAGCCGGCGCAGCGCATCGGCGATCTCGTCCAGCTCCCGCTTGTCCTGGCCACCCAGGCGTGAGACGAGCGACGCGATGGAGACCGAGGCGGCTCGGTCCGTGGAGTCACCGGGCACCGGTGCCTTCAAGTCCGCCATCTCCCCGTCGGTGCCGGCCACGGTATCGAGCAGCGCTTCTCGGGCTTGGAGAAGCCGGCGCCTGAACTCGTCGGTCAGCTTGCCATCGAATCGGGCTGCGTGGTCGCTCATGGGGTCTCCGGGGCGATGGCGATCATCAGGTCGTTGCGCGAGACCATGCCGACGACGCGGCAATCCGCATCGATCACGGGCAGGCTCCGGAGCTTCGACTCGGTCATGTGCTGGACCGCGGAGGTGAGCGAGTCCGCCGGCCGGAGAGCCAGGACTCCGTGGGCCATGAAGCGGGAGACCGGAGCCTGCCAGACCCCCGGGTCGTCGAGCGCGTCGCACGCCACGCGCAGGAGATCGCCCTTCGTGATCATACCCACGAGCCGTCCCTCCGGCGTCACGACCGGGAAGCCGTTGTAGTCGTACCTGGCCGCGATGTTCCGGACCTCGGACATCGGGATCTGCTCGATGATCTGCACGATCCGGCGGCTCATCACGGTCTCCACCGGGAGGGCGAGCCCTGCGGGCGGGCGGGCCATCTCAGGCATCCTCCCAGACTTCCTTGAGGTCTCGAGGGAGCTGAGCCATGACGTCGTCGGCCTCCCCGGGTGAGAGCTGCTCCTTCAGCGCGGTGAAGACGCCGATGGTGAGAAAGCGCGCCTCTCGGGCGTTCTTGAGCCCGGCCTCCCGCCTCACGCGCTCGTAGAACTCCTTGCGGTGCATCTTGATCGGCCTGCGGTCGCGCGCATCACCCGAGTTCCACACCTCCTGGAGCCCCCGGGGCAGCTGCGCGGCGGCCTGCGCCGCCTCGGTGGGCATGAGGCGATCACGCAGGGCGTGCAGCACCGCGGCGGTCCCGCGCTTCACGGCCTCCCGGTCCGCCTGTCCCGTCTCGTCGATCACGCGACGGTAGAAGCTGAGTGTCGTCATGCGCGTCTCTCCGTCTACTTCTTCAGGAGGCCGAGAGCTTCCTTGGCCTTGCGAGTCGACAGAGCCATGTCGCCCTTCTTGCAGGCCGCCTCGGACTCCTGGACGAGCGCGCCGGCCTGCTTCACCCGCGGGGCCTGGATCTCCTGCCCCCTCGGTACCGGGATCTCCTGCTGGCTGCGAGGCGCTTGGATGTCCTGGCTGCGCGGCGCCTGGATGTCCTGGCTCCGCGGGGCCTGGATGTCCTGCGCGCGCGGCGCCTGGATGTCCTGGCTACGCGGGGCCTGAATGTCTTGACTCCGCGGGGCCTGGATGTCTTGGCTACGCGGGGCCTGAATGTCTTGGCTCCGCGGGGCCTGGATGTCCTGCGCGCGCGGCGCCTGGACATCCTGCGCCCTGGCACTCGCCTGGGGGGAGCGCGGGGCCTGAATATCCTGGCCCTTCGCCACCTGAGGAGCCTTCTTGAGGGAAGCCTGGGCGCTCTTGAGCGCGGCCTTCGCCTGGGCCAACTCCGGCGGACACTGATCGGCGGCCTGACCGACCGCGGGGATCCCGAGCACGATGATTCCGAATCCGAGTGCTGCCGCGACGAGTTGCTTCATGGCGCTCTCCTTTCGATGAGGCACATCGGAATGAAACAGGGTGCAAGGCAAGTGCCACTGGACCGTGGACGTGTTGGCGAGAGAAAACGCCAGGTTGGACGGGCGCACGGCGGGCCGACTGAGGCAGCCGCTCCCGGTTGGGGCGGGCGCGCCTCGCTACTCGCTCAGCCCTTGATGTTGCCGATCGGAGTGAGCGAGACGACCGGTCGAGAGATATCGAGACGATGGAGGGTGTCGACCACCGCGGTGAGATCCTTGTAGGCGAAGCCGGCCTCTTCGGCCACGCCGGACTTGGAGGCCGCGCGCACGATGATTCCCCGCGCCTCCATGTCCTTGATCAGCGTCTCGCCCCAGACCCGCCGCTTGGCCTGGGCGCGCGACATGGTGCGGCCGGCGCCGTGGGCCGTCGAGCCCCAGGTCTCGGCCATGGCCCGTGCGGTGCCGACCAGGAGCGCGGAACCCGTCTCCATGGAGCCGCCGATGATCACTGGCTGGCCGATCTCCTTGTAGTCCGCGGGTACGTCGGCCTGACCTGGCCCGAAGGCACGCGTGGCCCCCTTGCGGTGCACGACCAGCTCCACCTCGCGGCCGTCCACGAGGTGGCGCTCCACCTTGGCCGTGTTGTGGCAGACGTCGTAGACCACCGTGAGGCCGAGGGCGCGCGCGTCACGACCAAGGACCTTGGAGAATACCTCGCGGATCCGGTGGGTGATCACTTGGCGGTTGGCGAACGCGGTGTTGGCCGCGGCGGTCATCGCGGCGAAGTAGGCCTGGCCTTCCTTGGACCGGAAGGGCGCGCAGGCCAGCTCCCGATCCCGGACGCTGATGCCGTAGTGCGGCATGGCCCGGTCGAAGACCTTCAGGTAGTCGGTGCCGACCTGATGGCCGAACCCGCGTGAGCCACAGTGGAGCATGACGAAGACCTGGCCGGGCGCTTCCACCCCGAGGACGCGCGCGGCATGCTCGTCGTGGATGGCGCCCGGCCGTACCACCTGGATCTCCAGGTAGTGGTTGCCGGAGCCCAGTGTCCCGAGCTGCTCCATCCCCCGCTCGAGCGCCCGAGCGCTCACTGCTTCGGGATCGGCGCCGGGCAGGCAGCCGCGCCCCTCGATGTGCGCCAGGTCCTCGGGCCAGGCGTAGCCGCGAGTCACGCACCAGCCGGCTCCCTCCACCATCACTTTCTTGAACTCGGAGCCGGAGAGCCGCACGAAGCCCTTCGCGCCGACTCCCGACGGCACGGAGCCGAACAGTGCCGTGATCAGCTCGCGCAGGTGCGGCCGCACCTCGTCCTCGCGGAGGCCGGTGCGGATGAGTCGCATGCCGCAGTTGATGTCGAACCCGATGCCGCCCGGCGAGATCACGCCCGAGTCGGCGCGGAAGGCGGCGACGCCGCCGATCGGGAAGCCGTACCCCCAGTGCCCGTCCGGCATGCAGAGCGACGCCCGGACGATGCCGGGCAGGCAGGCGACGTTGGTCACCTGCTCGAATACGCCGTCGTCCATCTGCTCGAGCAGCGGACCGGAGGCGTAGAGGCGGGCCGGCACGAGCATGCCGGGCTTCGCCTCCACCGGGATCTCCCAGATGCAGTCGTCGACTCGCCGGACCGACCCGCGCAGCCCCTCGGTGATCTTCATGCTTCCCCCTGCAATCTCAAGCGCCCCCTCTCCCCTCTGGGGAGAGGGCCGGGGTGAGGGGTCCCGAGAGCACTCGGGTTCGACCCTCACCCGGCCCTCTCCCTTCCAGGGAGAGGGTATCGGTTAGATGTCGATGACGACCCGAGCGCGCCAGCCCCCATCCGCCGGCTCCAGCGCGAACTGGTGAAACGTGACCGCCTTCGGATCGGCTCCGAGCGCCGTGTGCAGGGGATCGATGGTACCGCCCTGGACGTCGGCGGCAAGCTGGTAGGGCCCCTCCCCCGTCACCCGCACCCGGGCGTGCGGGAAGATCTGACTATCTCGATCCTTGAGAAAGATCATCTCGGACAGCCAGTCGTAGAGGAGCATGTCGAGCTCGGCGGCCTCCAGCGTGATCGTGCGCTCCACCGTGATCGTCAGCGTGGCCGGATCCACCATGAGGCGCGCGATCGCGGCCGCGGCCGTCTCGAAGAGATCGTCGAGGCTCCGCCCCTCGATCTCGACGGCGCAGTCGGCCAGCGCCACGTCTTCCAGGAAGGTGTAGCGCCCCATGCGCCCTTCAGCGCACGCTGGGCCGGTGCGTCGAGAGCCCCAGCGCGGACCAGATCGGGCACCAGCCCCACAGCGCGGTGACGATCGGCACCAGCCCGATGAGCCCCCACCACATCTTCGGCCCCACGACCACCAGAGCCAGGAGTACCACCCCGATGACCACGCGGACAACCCGCTCGGCGCCACCCACGTTGCGTTTCATCTCGCTCTCCCCTTGTCGATTCAGCCCTTTCGCCGCCTCGAGCCCCGAGTCAAGGTGCAACAGGAGTGCCAGTCAACACGCGACCAGAATCAACTACTTGTCACGGTCCTGGCGGGGCGAGTGGGGCCGGCGCGCCCCACGAACGAAGGGGGGAGCTGTGTCCGTAGCGCGGTCGTGATCGGCGGCCTGCTGGATCGAGTGAGGCGCCGTCACTCCTCAGTTCAGCGAGGGCGCCGCGCCGGCCTGGCGCCGGTTGATCCAGAAGTGGTCGGGGCGCCGGTGGAGGCGCTCGGCGAGCAGCCGCTCGGCGCGATCCATGTCGCCGCCGCGGAAACACGCCTCGATCAGCGTGTCGTGGAAGACGTCGCGCTGGGCGCGGCTGCCGCCGAGCTCGACGATCCGCGGCCGCAGCGGCTCGATCTTCGCGATCACGCGCGGCCAGTCGCGGGCCGCGAACGCGTGAAGCCCCTCCACCAGCGGCTTCGCCACCTCGCCCATCAGCCCCGTCGGATCCTTCGGCGCTCGCTCGCGCAGGAGGGCGAGGTGCTTCTCGGCGCTCGCCCAGTCGCCGCCGCCCGCGAGCGCCATCGCCACGTGCGCGACGTGGAACAGGAGGCCCGTCCGCGCGATGCGGTCGCGCGCGATGGCCGTGAACGGCTGCCAGCGGTCGCCCGGCGGGTGGCCCGTCAGCTCGAGCCGCCACAGGAGCGAGATCGAATCGTGGAGGTCCCCGGCGATCGAGGACGGCGTTTGCTCGAACAGCCGCCGCGACATGTCGGACACCCGGGCGTACTCACCGCGCGAGAGGTGCATGAGCACCAGATGCCACCAGAGGTGGTTCTGGAACCAGTTGAGGCCGCGGCACGGCTCGATCACCGCCGGCAGCCGGCTCACCCCCGCGTCGAACGCGGCCGACTCGTAGAGCGCGTGGGCAAGGGCATGGATCGACCACGCGTCATCCGGCTTCCTCGCGAGGGCCTCCTCCGCGAGCCCGATGGCTTCCGCGCAGCGCCCCGCCTCCTCCAACGCGAAGGCGTGCATGCCCAGCATGTAGGAGCTCCCGGGATGGTGACGGACGAGCTCGCTGGTCGCCTCCAGCATGGCGGGGAACTTCCCCCGCCAGAAGAAGACGAAATAGAGCCGCTGGATGACGGCGAGGTCGCGGGGATGGCTCACGAGGTGCTCGCGCATCGCGGCTTCCGCCTCGGGTACCTTGCCGGCCGTCCACAGGGTGACCGCGTTGACGTAGCTGCGCTCGCGGGGGCTCACGCCCGGCGTCGCGGCGGCCTGGGCCGCCTCGCTGGCCGCGCGGGCTTCGCCGAACCGCTCTTCCAGGAACAGACAGGCCGCCGCGCCCGCGTGGGCTACCGCCAGCGACGGATCGAGCCGTGTCGCCTCGCGGAACAGGTCGAGGGCGTTGGCCTTCCAACCGAGCGCGGCCTCGACGCCGCCGTCGTACGCGTCGAGAGCCGGCGCAGACGCCGTCGTCACCGGGAGACCGTATCGGTCGCTTGGCATGCGGGCATTCTACCGCACTCGCCTCACCGGATGAGCGCGTGGAGCACGGCGTAGACCGGAAGGCTCAGAGCCAGACCGGCAACGAACAGATATGGTCTGCCGACCTGGAAGGCCATCGGCAGAAGCTCGTGCACGGACACGAAGATCATCGCCCCGGCCGCCACCGCCATGAAAACCGCGTTCAGGCCGGGCTCCACGTGCGCCAGACCGAGGCCCAGGACCGTCCCGGCCGGCTCCGACAGCGCCGCCCCGATCGCGGCGAGCATCAGGGAGCGCCGCCGCCCTGCCGCCGCGGGGACGGCCATGGCGAATCCCTCGGGGATGTTGTGGAGGGCGATGGCCGAGAACACCAGGATCCCGAGCGACGGCGCCTCGAGGTACGCGTTGGCCATGGCGATGCCTTCCGGGAAATCGTGCAGCGCCAGTCCGAAGGCCACGAGGTAGCTGCGGCGCAGCAGCGCGATGTCGAGGCGGCCCCGCTCCTCGACGAGATGGATATGCGGGATGAGCACATGGAGGACGGCCAGGAGACCGGCCCCCAGCCCCACGGCGCCCCACACCCGGAGGGAGGGCAGAACCGCGAAGGCGGCCGGAAGCAGCTCGCGGAGCGACACCAGCACCATCACCCCGGCCGAGAACCCGATCCCGACCGCGATCAGGCTGCCGCTCCGTCCGAGGCGGAGCACGAGCGCCACCCCGACGAGCGTCGTCATGCCTGAGATGAACGCCAGCAGAAGGACCACGCCCCAGGTGGCAGCGGTCGGTGTCACGGCCAGCCCGCGCGACCCGGCGGCGACAGGACGACCGCCATCCCGATGACGTCCCCGACGGGCACGCGCAACCTGGCGGCCCACAGCCCGTCTGGGAACAGCGAGCTGGCCCAGTGTAGCGACTGCAGCCGATCGCCGGCCACCGCCCGGGCCATGCGGCGGAGCCCGAACAGGCTCGCGTCCTTCGCCGCGCCCAGTATCGGCCCCCGGGCCTGCGGTCCGACGCGCCGGGACAGCCCGCCGAGGCTCCACCGGTTCAGCACCACCACGACGAGGCCCTGGCGCGCAACGCGGACCGCCTCGCTCAGTGCTGCCTCCGGGCGCTCCACGAATTCGAGCGTGGTCACGAGCAACGCAATGTCGACTGCGCCGGACCGCACGGGCAGGTAGCCGGCGTCGCCCACCACCACCGGGATCTCGGCGTCGTGGCGCCGCGGCTCGGCCAGCATGGCCGGCGATCGGTCGAGACCGATCACGTCGAGCGCGCGACGCCGGAGCCAGGCGGCGAAATGCCCGGTGCCGCAGCCCACGTCCAGAACGCTCCGGGCGCCCGCGAAGGACGCGAGCAGCCAGGCGAGCAGAGCGCGCTCGGCCTCGTCCACCCGCCGGCCGCGGGCCGTCGCGTACCACGCCTCGTAGCCCTCGGCCGCACGCTCGAAGATCCGCCAGCTCACCGGAATCAGGAGCCGACTGGACAGGCGTTGGACAGCGTGACGGTCATGACGACGGGGCCCGCCTCCGCGGCGGCCCGGAATGCCTCCCGGAGACCATCGAGAACGGCATCGAGCTCCCCGGCGACGAGCGTGCTCATCGGTCCGACGGACGGCGCGAGCCCGCGAGCCGTGAGGGCGTCCGACACCGCGTGGACGGCGGGTGCGAGCCGCTCCTGCCGCAGCGGGTAGATCGCGATCTGGGCGCTCACCGTCATGGCGGATACCTCCGCGCAAAGGGGCCCGCTGCAAGCGAAGCACCACGCCCGGATCGTAACCCTCTCGCCACCTTTCGGCTGGGCACCGCCACCGCTTGTGGTCTCGGAGCCTCATCGGCCGGGGCGTGATCGCCCCATCCCGGATGCGGAAGTACTCAGGCCCGCGAGATCGTGAAGCCCACTCCTGGACCGGGCCTTGCTATCCTTCTCGGAGCCATGAAGGGACGGACACTGAGACTCGCCGCGCTGGTGGCTTTCGTCTGTCTTGCCGCCGGACCGCTATTCGGCCAGGCGCCCGCGTGCGCCGAAGGCGCTGCATCGAAGCCGAAAGTCGGCGCGACGATCTTCCCCCTCTACGACATCGCGCGACAGGTGGCCGGCCCGGTGGCCGACGTGGTCCTGATCTTGCCACCGGGCGCCAGCCCCCACACCTTCGAGCCCACGCCGTCCTCGGTCCGCAGCCTCACCGGCGCGGAGACGCTCCTCGTCATCGGCCACGGGCTGGATGACTGGGCGGTGCGGCTGGCGCGCGGCGCCGGGGTGACCCGGCTGGTCCGCGTCGATGCCGGCATCGCCTTGCGGCGTGAGGGCGGGCACGAGCGTGATCCGGTGGATCCCCACTACTGGCTCTCGATCCGCAACGGGGAAACGATCGCCCGAACGGTCGCGGCCGAGCTGGAGCGCCTGGCTCCCGGCCGCGCGGTGGACATCCGCGGCACGCTGGCCGCCTACCTGGCTCGTCTCGACGCTGCGGACCGGGAGATCCGGCGCCTTCTCGATGGCTTGCCCACGCGGCGCATCGCCACCTTCCACGACGCCTTCCGCTATTTCGCCGACGCCTATGGTCTCGAGGTCGCCGCCGTCTTCGAGCCCTACCCGGGCCGCGAGCCCGGACCCCGGTTCGTCGTGGAGTTCCAGCAGAAGGTGCGCACGACCGGCGTGCGAGTCGTGTTCTCGGAGCCCCAGCTCTCTGTCGACGCCATCCGTCCGATCGCGCGCGATCTCGGTGTCGCGGTCTCCGTGCTCGACCCGCTCGGGGGGGCCCCCGGACGCGAGGGATACATCGAGGCCATGCTGTTCAACGCCCGCCAGGTCGCCGCCGCGCTGGGTGGCCGGGCACCGTAAAATGGCGCACGTGCCGGCCCTCACCGTCAACCACCTCACCGTCCAGTTCGAGCGGCAGGATCGTCCTGCGGTGGAAGACGTCTCGTTCTCGCTCGAGGAAGGCCAGATCGCGATCCTCATCGGCCCCAACGGCTCGGGCAAGAGCACGGTCCTCAAGGCCATCCTCGGTCTCGTCCCCTTCACCGGCGAGGTCTCCATCTTCGGCGCGCCGGCGGCCGAGGCCCGACGGCAGATCGGCTACGTCCCGCAGCGGCTGGGATTCGACGTCACGCTCCCGCTGACCGTGCGCGAGGCGGTCCGCATGCCGCTGCTCGGCAGGCGAGGGCCGGAGGTGGAGCCCGCCTTCGACCACTTCACACAGGCGCTGGGAGTCTCCCACCTACTCGACAGGCCTCTGGGCACACTCTCGGGCGGCCAGCTCAAGCGCGCCCTGATCGCGCGCGCCATGGTCACCACACCCCGCCTGCTGCTGCTGGACGAGCCGGAGGCGGGTGTCGATATCGGCGGCGAGCAGACCCTGTACGAGCTCCTGGACAGCCTGGTGTCGCACCACCGGCTGACCGCGCTGGTTTGCTCGCACGAGCTCGACATCGTGTTCCGGTACGCCGACCTCGTCTTGTGCCTGAACCGTCGCCTGCAGTGCACCGGCCCGCCGGGCGAGGTCCTCACGCCCGATGCCCTCGGCCGCCTGTACGGTCCGGCTACCACGCTCTACCGCCATCGGGCGGGCGGGACTCCGCCGTGATCGAGGCGCTCGGCTATCCTTTCGTCCAGCGGGCCCTCGTGGCCGGGCTTCTCGTCGGGCTCGTCACGAGCGTCCTCGGCGTGCTCGTGGTGCTCCGCCGCTCCGCGTTCTTCGGGGACGCGGTCGCCCACGCCTCGCTGGCCGGCGTGGCGGCCGGGATCGTCACCGGAACCTCCCCGCTCGCGCTGGCCGCCGTGGTGGCGGTGAGCATCGGGCTGTCCTTGCATCGCTTCGAGCGGTCCGCGCGCTTGTCCCTCGACACGATCCTGGGCTTCGTCCTGCCCTTCTTCATGGCGATCGGCGTGCTGCTGCTCAGCCTCTCGCCGGGCTTCCAGCCGGAGCTCCTCTCCTACCTCTTCGGCAGCATCCTGACGGTGAGCTGGGAGGGACTGACGGCCATCGCCGCCGTGGGCGCGGTGGTGGCGGCGGTCATGGCCCGACACGGGCGCGCCATGGTGTTCGCGGCCTTCGATCCCGAAGGCGCGCACGCGGCCGGCCTCAACGTCGCCCGGCTCCTGACCACGTTCCACGTCCTGCTCGCGCTGGCCGTCATCGCGAGCATCAGCGTGGTCGGCATCGTCCTGGTGAACGCGCTCCTGGTGATTCCGGCCGCGACCGCCAAGCTCCTGGCGTCCTCCCTCCGGCGGATGTTCGTCCTGGCGCCGCTGGTCGGCCTCTCGAGCGTCCTCGCCGGGCTCGTGGCCTCGTATCGCCTCGATCTCCCGTCCGGGCCGGCCATCGTCGTCGTGGCCGGCCTGCTGCTCCTGATCGCCTGGATGGGCGCCGCCGGGCGGCGCGCCGGAGCGCGGTGAGTGCGCTCAGTCCGCCATGAACCTGCTCATCACCTCGAGGCCCAGGTCCGTCAGTGACGGTGGCCTGGCAGCGCTTGCCCCTTCGCCATCGCGAGGTGGTGAGGACCGTGGTGCCCACCCTGCACCAGGAGCCCGGCGAAGCCCAGGCCCCGGATCCGCGCCACGGTCTTGGTGTCCTCAGGCGTGCGGGCCGTCACGGTGAGGCGAAGGCCACCCGCAATGGGCTCGGTCTTGGCAGCCCATTCGGCCATGTGGTCCAGCTCGACCGCGCTCCAATCGGTCTTGGTCAAGAAGGCTCCGAGGCCGAGGCTAAGCGCGATCGTTGCAGCTCTGAGCATGATGTCCTCCCGGTTCGGATCACATCGGATACCGTCGGTAGAACCATCCCTTCACGACCTCCACCAGTCCCAGATAGCCCACCACCATCACGACCAGGAACCCGAAGAAGAGCGGCGGCAACGGCGTGAAGCCGAGCCAGGGCGCCAGCGGTGTGAACGGCAGCAGGGCGCCGGCCGCCGCGCAGGCCCCAACGCCCCAGGCAAGCTCGCGGCTCGGGCGGCTGCGCCAGGGGCGATCCGCGGTGCGGATCACGAAGATCACCAGGGTCTGGGTGGCCAGCGACTCCACGAACCAGCCGGTGCGGAAGAGCGCAGGCCCGGCGTGGAACACCCAGAGCATCACGCCGAACGTGACGAAATCGAACACGGACGACAGGGGCCCGATCAGCAGCATGTAGCGCCGGATGAAGGCGATGTTCCAGCGCTTGGGCTTCTGCATGTAGGTCCCGTCCACGCGGTCCGAGGGGATCGGCACCTGGGCGAGATCGTACAGGAAATTGTTGAGCAGGATCTGCAGCGGCAGCATGGGCAGAAAGGGCAGGAAGAGCGAGGCGGCGGCCATGCTCAGCATGTTGCCGAAGTTGGAGCTGGTGCCCATCAGCACGTACTTCATGATGTTGCCGAAGCTCCGCCGGCCCTCGACCACGCCGTCGTGGAGTACGGACAGGCGCTTCTCCAGCAGGATGATGTCGGCGGCGTCCCGGGCCACGTCCACCGCGTTCTGGACCGAGATGCCGACGTCGGCCGAGCGCAGCGCGGGGGCGTCGTTGATCCCGTCCCCCACGCAGCCCACCACGTGGCCCCGGGCGTGGAGCGCCCGCACGATCCGGTTCTTCTGGATGGGCGAGACCCGCGCGAAGACCGTGGTCCGCTCGGCCACCGCCCCCAGCGCGGGATCGGACATGCGCTCGACCTCGTCGCCGAGCACGATCAGGCCGGCGTCGAGCCCGACCTGCTCGCAGATCCTCCGGGTGACCAGCTCGTTGTCGCCGGTGATGATCTTCACTTCGAGGCCATCCGCGCGGAGCGCCCGCAGGGTCTCGGCCACGCCCTCGTGGGGCGGGTCGAGGAAGGCCGCGAACCCGACGAAGACGAGATCGCGCTCGTCGGACACCGTGTAGGCGGGCTCCTCCCCGACCGGGCGATAGGCCACCGCGAGCACGCGGTAGCCGTCGGCGCTGAGCCGCCGAAAGAGCGCGTCGGCGCTGACGCGCGCGACCGCGTCCAGGGGCGCGGCCTTCCCCGCCGCCTCCACGGCGCCGCACGCGGGCAAGACGCTCTCCGGCGCCCCCTTGGTGATGAGAAGCCGTTGGCCGCCGTCCTCCACGATGACCGACACCCGCCGGCGCTCCCAGTCGAAGGGGATCTCGTCGATCCGTCGGTACCGGGCGACGGCCGGGTGCTCGTGCTTCAGGATGGCCTCGTCCATGGGGCTGCGCAGACCGGTCTGGTAGACGCTGTTGAGCGCGGCCAGCCGGATCACCGTCTCGTCATCCTCCCCCATGATGTTCAGGTGGCGATCCACCGTGATCTCGCCATGGGTGAGCGTGCCCGTCTTGTCGCTGCAGAGGATGTCCATGCTGCCGAAGTTCTCGATGGCGGCGAGGTGCTTGACGATGACCTTCCGGCTCGCCATCCGCACCGCCCCGCTCGATAGCGTGATCGACACGATCATGGGGAGGAGCTCGGGCGTGAGTCCCACCGCCAGCGCCACCGAGAACAGGAAGGACTCCAGCAGGTCGCGCTTGAGCAAGGCATTGACGAGGAACACGAACAGCACCAGGAAGACCACGACCTGCAGGATCAGGAAGCCGAACCGGCGGGTGCCGCGCTCGAACTCGGTCTCGGGCGGGCGCCCGACGAGGCTCGCGGCCACCCGGCCGAATTCCGTGGCCGGGCCGGTGGCCACCACCAGGCCCACGGCCAGCCCGCTGATCACCGAGGTGCCCCGGAAGACCCCGCTCACCGCCTCGCCGAGCCCGCCGGGCTTCAGAGCGCCGGGGGTGGCCTGCTTCTCGCGGGGCAGCGACTCGCCGGTGAGCGCCGCTTCGTTGACGAACAGGTCCTTGGCCGACAGCAGCCGGCAGTCCGCCGGCACCAGATCTCCGGCCTTGAGATGGACCACGTCCCCGACCACCACCTCCCGCACCGGCAGCTCCCGCTCGACCCCGTCGCGGAGCACGGTGGCGGTCTGTCCCACCTGGTGCCGGAGGGTCTCGGCCGCCCGCTGCGACCGGTAGGCCTGGGTGAAGTTCAGGGCGACGCTCAGCACGAGCATCAGCGCGATGATCGCGGCGCTCACGACCTGGCCGAAGCCGGCCGAGACCGCGCTGGCCACCAGCAGGATCAGCACGAGCGGGTTGGCGAGGTACCGCACCAGCTCGCGGACCGCCTCGAAGCGGCGGGGCGGCGCCAGCTCGTTGGGCCCCCACGACCGAAGGCGCGCGGCGGCTTCCCGCGAGGAGAGGCCGTGCGCGGTGCCGGCGGTCGAGGCCAGGGCCTGCTCGATACTCGTCGCCCAGAACGGCGGCGCGAACATCTAGTGAGTCTCGCGCAACCGGCCAGCGCCCCGGGCGGGGGCGGAGGGGCGGGGGGTGGGTCGGGTGACCCGTTCCCGCCACGCAAACCAACGGCGCCAACAGCCCAGATTGGGAACTACTGGCCGGACAGCCGAAGAAACGCGCACCGTGGTCAGAGACCCACCCCCCGCCCCTCCGCCCCCGCCCGGGGCGCTGGCCGGTTGCGCGAGACCCATTAGTCCTCGCCCCCGTAGCGGACCGCGATCAGTCCCCCGATGGCCCGCCGCAGGTCCGCCAGCTCGCCGCGCTGCCAGCGCGCCTCGATCTTCCGGAGCTGTCGCGCCAGCTCCGCGTCGCCGAACACATCGCGGACCCAGCGTGAGAAATCGCCGCCCCCGGCGTGATGAGCCAGCACGTCGTCGGGCGTGGTCGCGACGACGCGACGAAACGACTGCACGCTGTCGGCCGTCCCCCGCACGCGCCCGTCCGCGCCGCGAAAGAGGAATTCCCGGCCCGGCGGCACGCAGGAGTCGATGTATTTCATGAGATGCCGCACGTGGACCGTCTGCCGCGGCGCGGCCACGAACGTGAGCGCGCTGAGATGATGGTTGGGATCGCGCTGCACGAGCAGGAACTCCCCGCGAGGCAGGCGCGCGAGGGTCTCCGCGAACCCTCCCTCGCCGCCGACGGCCGCGGGCAGCGCCGCGCCGAGGATCCCCAGCTCCTCACTGCCCGAGGTGCGGGCCAGGATGAAGACGTTCACCGCGCGGGCCACCCGCTCTCGCAGCCAGCTCGGTCGATACGTCACGAAGCAGAAGCCGCGATCCTCGAGACCCAGCGCGTCGGCGGAGACGCCTTCATCGTGAAGGGAATAGTGGGCCTCGTCGATCAGGACCCAGTGCGGCCGGCCCACGAGCCGTCGGATCTCGCGGATCCTCCGCAGGGCCCGCTCGATGAGGGCGACCTTGGCCGCATGGGGCAGCAGGGACAGATCCAGCACCGCCGAGGCCGACGGCGCGCGCACGAGCCCGTCCAGAGCGCGGTCCACGTCCTTGGGCCCCTGGATCTCGATCCAGGTCACATCCGGCAAGCGGGCCAGGACGCGATAGTCTCCTTCCGGATCGATGACGCAGACGGCGTATCGCGCGCCGACCAGGCGCTCGACGAGGGCGCCGGCCAGCCACGACTTGCCCGAATGCGGATCGCCATGGATCAACACGTTGACGCCGCGGGCCGGGATCGTCACCGGCTCGGAGGTCGCGGCCACCCATCCGACGGGCACCCGGTGCCGAGGAGAGAGCTCGACGGCCAGCCGGTCCTGGAGGATCTGCTCGGTGATGGCGGCCGCGATGCCGTCCCCGTGCGCGCCGGGAAAGACCCAGTCCACCCGCTCCCGGACGGCGGGGAGACTATCGCCCGGGCAGCCGCTGAAGCCGCAGGCGTCGAAGAGCGGGAGGTCGTTCTCGGCGTCGCCCAGGGCCAGCACGTCGTGAGGCGAGAAGCCCAGGAAGCGCAGCACGTGCTGCAAGCCGGAGCCTTTGGACACGCCGGCGGGAAGCAGCATGAGCGCGGCGCGGTTGTAGATGAGGTCCCGCGTCACCCCCGCCGCGGCCAGCGCCTCCTTCACGCCCGCCTCGTCGGCGCGGGCCGTGCCGACGATAACCCGGCCGACCTGATAGTAGATGCCGTGCCGGTCGAGCTCCGCGAGGAGCCGGCTGGGCACCGGAGGGCCCTGGTCACGGATCATCGCCGAGCCCGGGTAGTAGATGACCGCTCCATTCTCGGCCACGATGGCGTCGAAGACCTCGATGCAGTCGCACACCCGCGTCAGCTCGAAGAAGGTGCGCCCCGTCACGAGGATGAGGCGAAGCCCCGCCTTCCTGGCTCGCTCGAGCGCGTCGCGGACCGACGGGCCGATCCGGTCGTCGGACGCGAGGGTGCCGTCGAAGTCGCACGCGAGCACCTTGAAGAACACGTCAGTCCAAGCCGAGCAATCCCGGTGCCACGCTCGGAGAAACGAAAGACCGCGGAGATAGCCTCCAGAGCCCGACCGAGCGGGACAGCCCTGCCTCACTGTCGTGGGAATTCCGGGTGTCAGCGGACGCGGCCGGGACCCAAACGTCGATCGGATGCGGGCTTCCGATCCGGCACCACGCTTGCAGCGCACCATGGCAATGGGCTCGATACGCGTGCTCGCGCTGCTGATCGTCCTGGTCCTCGGTGTCGGGTGCCAGGCGACGAGGAAGGCGCAGTCGGACCTCGCCGCCTCCACCGTCGGGTCGTCCTCGCCGGTGACGACCCGCGTGGAGCCCCCGGAGGCGGACGCGCTGTCGCCGGGATCGTCGCCACCTCCTCCTCAGGAATTCGTGGCGGTGGCGCGGCTGGGCGACGTTCACTTCGACTACGACGCCCACGAGATTCGCCCGGTGGACATGCCCATCCTCGATGAGAACGCAGCCTGGCTGCAGGCGAACCCGGGCGCTCTCCTGCTCATCGAGGGCCATACCGACGAGCGCGGGACCAGCGAGTACAACCTCGGGCTGGGCGATCTCCGGGCCGGGGCGGCCCTGAACTACCTCATCACTCGGGGCGTCCCGGCGGCGCGGATGGTAGCGATCTCCTACGGCAAGGAGCGCCCGGTCTGCACCGACCCCTACGAGGCGTGCTGGGCCCAGAACCGACGGGCCCACTTCCTGGCCAAGCCGCGCTGAGACGGCCGCATGGACCTGGGCGGTGGCAGCGGGATGGGTGACGAGCTCGGCCCGGACAAGGTCGTGCGGATCCACGACGCGCGGGTCGGGCTGGAGGCCGTCGTCGTCGTCGACAACGTCGCGTGCGGACCGGCCATCGGCGGGGTGCGCATGGCCCGCGACGTCACCCTCGCAGAGGTCACCCGGCTCGCCCGCGCCATGACCATGAAGAACGCGGCGGCCGGCCTGGCCCACGGCGGCGGCAAGTCGGGCATCGTCGCCGATCCCGCCGGGGCCCCGGCGGACAAGGAGCGCCTGATTCGCACCTTCGCGCGCGCGATCCGCTCGCTCACCGAATACATCCCGGGCCCCGACATGGGCACCGACGAGCGCTGCATGGCCTGGGTCAAGGACGAGATCGATCGGGCCGTCGGCCTCCCCCGCGTACTCGGCGGCATCCCGCTCGACGAGATCGGGGCCACCGGCTGGGGCGTCGCCATCGCGGCGGAGGTTGCGGCGGCCGAGGCCGGGATCTCCCTCGACGGGGCGCGGGTGGCGATCGAGGGCTTCGGCGCCGTCGGTCAGCACGCGGCGCGCTTCCTGGCCGCGCGTGGCGCGCGGCTGGTTGCCGCCTCAGACAGCCGTGGCGCGATCCACGATCCCGCCGGGCTGCGGGTCGACGCGCTGATGGCCCACAAGCGAGCCGGGCGCCCGCTCACCGATTTCCCCGGCAGCCGGGCGATCGGCCGCGAGGCGCTGGTCGGCGTCCCGTGCGAGATCTGGATTCCCGCCGCGCGGCCCGACACCCTCACCGCGGAGAACGTGGGCGGGCTCCAGGCCAAGCTGGTCATCCAGGGCGCGAACATTCCGGCCACCGAGCCGGCCGAGCGCTGGATGCACGCGCACCGTGTCCTCAGTATCCCCGACTTCATCGCCAATGCCGGGGGAGTCATCTGCGCGGCGATCGAGTATCACGGCGGCACGCAGGCGCAGGCGTTCGCGGCCATCGAGGAGCGGATCCGGGCCAATACCCGCGAGACGCTCGAGCGGGCGCGCACCGATGCGGTGCTCCCACGAGAAGCCGCCACCCGCATGGCGTGCGCCCGCGTGCGCGAGGCCATGCGCTACCGCCGGACCTGACCCGACCGGAGGCGACGACGACCCATAGAGGCGCTGACGCCTGGTGGCTCGGCGGGGCTCGGGGCGCACTCGTGGGCCTGCTGGCGCTCGCCCTCGCCGCTCCGCCGCCTCTGCTCGCCCAGCAGCCGGTCGCGCCCAGGTCGTTCAGCCCGGAAGAGCTGGAGCAGATCGCCGCGCCGATCGCGCTCTACCCGGACGCGCTGCTGGCGCAGGTGCTGATGGCGGCCACCTACCCGCTGGAGGTGGTCATGGCGGCTCGGTTGGTCCAGGCCACCCCCGGCCTCAAGGGGGAGGCCCTGAACGAGGCGCTCACCGCCCAGAGCTGGGATGACAGCGTGAAATCGCTGGTCACTTTTCCCCAGGTCCTCGGCATGATGAACGAGAGGCTCGCGTGGACCCAGAAGGTGGGTGACGCGTTCCTGGCGCAGCGGGCGGAGCTGATGGACGCGATCCAGCGCCTCCGCGCTCGAGCCCAGGCCGAGGGCACGCTGACCACCACGCCGCAGCAGGTGGTCACCGTGGAGCCCACGCCGGGGCAACCGATCATCGGCATCGAGCCGGCCGCTCCCGGCGTGGTCTACGTGCCGACCTACGACCCGCTGGTCGTCTACGGGCCCTGGCCCTACCCGGCCTATCCGCCGTACTACTACTACCCACCCGGATGGGTCGTGGGAGCCTTCTTCACCTTCGGCATCGCCATCGTCGTGGGGACGGCGCTGTGGGGCCGGTGTGACTGGCACCAGCACCGCATCGACCTCGACGTCCACCGGTACCAGAGCTTCACGCGCGTCGTCAATGTGGACCGGCACCGGAGCGAGCTGACCCGCGGCAGGCTCGTCCCGGGAGGCGAGCGCTTGCCCTGGGAGCATAGCCCCGAACATCGGCGCGGGGTCCAGTATCGCAGTGAAGGTCTCCAGCGCGTGTTCGGGCGGCCGGTGGCCCCGGACCCGGCGGCCCGGGAGATCTTTCGCGGGCGGGAGGACGTGAGTCGGCCCGAGCCCGGGCGCGCTCCGAGAGTAGAGGTCCGCCCGAGCCCTCCAGGCGGACCGAGGCCCGAGCGAGGCCCGAGCCCTCCCGCGCCGAGTCGCCCGGTCGCCCCGAGAGTGACCCAGCCGCCCCGGGAGCCCGGAGCCTTCCAGGGGCTCGGACGGGGCCCGGACACCCGAAGCTACAGCGACCGGGGGCGTGAGAGTCGTCGGAACCTCGCGCCGCCGCCAAGGCCGGCCCCTCGCAATGCCCCGTCTCGACCAGCCCCCACCGGCCCCAGCCGCGGCGGGGCGGCGCCCGGCGGCGGAGCTCGGCGATGATCCTGGTGCGGACCGCCCTGGCCGTGGCCCTCCTCTGGGCGTCGGGCGCGAGCGCCGCGCCGGCGACCCAAACCCGCTTCCCGTCCCCCGAGGCCGCCATCGCGGCCCTCGTGCAGGCCGTGCGGGCGGGCGATCCCGCGACGATGCTGAGCGTCCTCGGACCGGACGCGCGGACGCTCATCTCCTCCGGTGACGCGATCGCCGATCGACAGAGCCGGGAGCGCTTCGTCCGCGCCTACGACGAAGCCCACCGGCTCGCTCAGGTCGGCCCGGGAAAGCTCGTGCTCACCGTCGGCAAGGACGAGTGGCCCATGCCGATCCCGCTCGTGCAGGACGCCTCGGGCTGGTGGTTCGCCACCTCCCAGGGACGAGAAGAGATCATCAACCGTCGCATCGGGCGGAACGAGCTCAACGCGGTCCAGGTCTGCCTCGCGTACGTCGACGCGCAACGCGAATACTACGCCCGCGATCCCGACGGGGACGCGCTGCTCCAGTACGCGCAGCGGTTCAGGAGCAGCCCCGGCAAGCGCGATGGACTGTACTGGGAGGCGCAGCCCGGTGAGCCGCCGAGCCCGCTCGGCCCGCTGGTCGCCCGGGCCGAGGGTGAAGGCTACCCGGTGAAGCGCACGGGCGGACCGCGCATCCCCTACTGGGGGTACTATTACCGGATCGTGAAGGCCCAGGGGGCGCATGCGCCGGGCGGAGCCTACGACTACGTCGTGCGAGACCACATGATCGGCGGCTTCGCCCTGATCGCGTATCCCGCCGAGTACGGCGCTTCGGGCGTGATGACCTTCACCGTCAACCACGACGGGATCGTCTACCAGAAGGATCTGGGCCCGAACACGAGCGCGACCGCGCGAGCGCTGACCCGCTTCGATCCCGACGACACCTGGACGCGATTCTGAGCAATCCGTCCGCCGCTTCCGAGCTCGACGCGCTCCCGGTCCGCGGCTTCCGGGGCAGCGCCGAGGAGATCGAGCGCCAGTGGTACGAGCAGGTCTACCGCGGCCGGGGCGACCGGATGCTCCAGCTCACGTGGCGCGCGGTGCTGATGGGCTCGGTCCTGGGCGGGATGCTCTCGCTCACCAACCTCTACATCGGCCTCAAGGCGGGCTGGGGCTTCGGGGTCGCCATCACCGCCTCCATCCTCTCGTACGCGATCTGGAGCATGCTGCATCGGGCCCGCCTCGTGGGCACGCCGATGACCATTCTCGAGAACAACTGCATGCAGTCCACCGCGAGCGCGGCGGGCTATTCCACGGGCGGGACGCTCATCTCCGCCTTCGCCGCCTACATGCTCATCAACGACCGAGCGTTGTCCCTCCCCGTGATGCTCGCGTGGATCTTCTTCCTGTCGGTGCTCGGGGTGACCATGGCCATTCCCATGAAGCGCCAGATGATCAACATCGAGCAGCTCCGCTTCCCGAGCGGCATCGCGGCCGCCGAGACCCTCCGGGCGCTCCATGGGGTCGGCGACCGGGGCCGGCGCTCGGCCCGCGCCCTGGGATGGGCCGGGCTGGGCGCGATCGTCGGAAAGCTCTGGGCCGATGGGCTCGTGCTGGTGAGCGCCACGCTCGCGCCCTTCATGATCGGCACCTGGATCACCGCGGCCAACGAGCGCCTCTTCGGGCCGGCGTGGATCGGGCGGACGGTGACGCTCTCCTGGGAGCCGATGTTCGTCGCGGCGGGGGCCATCACCGGATGGCACGTGGGCTGGAGCATGCTGCTCGGCAGCGTCACCGCCTGGATGATCTTCGTGCCCATCCTCCAGCACCAGGGCGTGATCGAGGGCGCGGGCTACGGGACGATCGTGCAGTGGACGCTCTGGGGCGGCGTGGCGTGCATGGTCACCTCGAGCCTGGCCTCGTTCGCGATGCAGTGGCGGACCGCGCGGCGCGCCTTCACCGATCTCGGGGCGATGTTCGCGGGCGGGCGGCGGGCCGCGAGCGACCCGATCGCCGCCATCGAGACTCCCGCCTCCTGGTTCCTGGGGGGCCAGATCGTGGGCTTCGCCGGCCTCGCCTGGCTCGGCCACGTGACCTTCGGCATGCCGTACTGGCAGACCGCGGCGGCGGTGCTCCTCTCCTTCGTGCTGGCCCTCGTCGCCTGCCGCGTCACCGGCGAGACCGACACCACCCCGGTGGGCGCGATGGGGAAGATCACCCAGCTCGTCTTCGGCGCGATGAGCCCGGGCAACATGAACGTGAACCTCATGAGCGCCGCGGTCACCGCCGCGGCGGCGAGCAGCAGCGCCGACCTGCTCACCGACCTCAAGAGCGGCTATCTCCTCGGGGCCCACCCGCGCCGGCAGTTCGTCGCGCAGTTCGCCGGCATCTTCGTCGGGACGCTCGTGAGCGTGCTGGCGTTCCGGCTGCTCGTGCCGGACGCGAGCGTGCTGGGGACCGACCAGTTCCCCGCGCCCGCGGCCCAGACCTGGCGCGCGGTGGCGCTCGCGCTCTCCCACGGCATCCTCGCGCTCGGGCCCGTCAAGATGTGGTCCATCGTCGCGGGCGGCCTCGTGGGCGTCCTCCTGGCCGTGCTCCCGGCGATGTTCCCCACCCGCCGGCACCTCTTCCCGTCACCGGCGGGGGTCGGGCTGGCGTGGACCTTCCACTGGCACTACGGGCTGCTCTTCTTCCTCGGCGGCGGGCTCGGCGGGTGGGCCGAGAGGAAATATCCGCGGTGGTCGGAGGAGTTCACCTTCCCGGTGGCCTCGGGCTGGATCGCGGGTGAGAGCCTCATGGGCGTGCTGCTCGTGATGTGGCAGAACGGGCCCGAGCTCCTGCGGAAGCTGATCGGCCACTGAGGACGCTCACCGCCGCGCGGCCTCGGCCGCCGCCACCGCCTCGAGGCCGCGCACGATCGCGTCCGGATTCAGCGAGATGCTCGTGATGCCCTTGTCCACCAGGAACCGGACCATCTCCGGATAGTCGCTCGGCGCCTGGCCGCAGATCCCGACCTTCCGCCCCGCCCGCCGGGCTCCATCGATGATCAGGCCGATCATGGCGAGGACCGCGGGATTGCGCTCGTCGAACTCGGGGGCGACGAGCTCCGAGTCCCGGTCCACGCCCAGCACCAGCTGGGTGAGATCGTTGGAGCCGATCGAGAAGCCGTCGAAGAGCGCCGCGAACTCGTCGGCGAGGATCGCGTTGGCGGGAATCTCGGCCATCACGTAGACCTCGAGGCCATTGCGGCCGCGCTCGAGCCCGTTGGCGGCCAGCAGGTCGAGTACGCGCCGGCCCTCGCGCGGCGTGCGGCAGAACGGGATCATCAGCTTCACGTTGGTGAGGCCCATCTCCTCGCGGACCCGGCGGAGGGCCCGGCACTCGAGCCCGAACGCCTCCCGGTAGCGCGGGTGGGCGTACCGGAAGGCGCCCCGGAACCCGAGCATGGGATTGCCCTCCTCGGGCTCGAAGGCTCGACCGCCCACGAGGCCCGCGTACTCGCTGGACTTGAAGTCCGAGAGGCGCACGATCACGTCCTTGGGGTAGAAGGCGGCCGCGATCACGCCGACGCCCTCGGCCAGCCGCTC
>Ga0214473_10002491_pt1 | contig 22625 bp, 24 predicted proteins | sample RVTome_7_FD_203509 | JGI IMG/M metagenome (GOLD analysis project Ga0214473, IMG submission 203509) | Soil microbial communities from uranium-contaminated site in the Upper Colorado River Basin, Wyoming, United States - RVT98D197 | ecosystem: Environmental > Terrestrial > Soil > Contaminated >... | reverse complement strand
GCATTCGTGGAGCAGCAGCGCCTCGGCCAGGTCCTCGGCTCCAATACTCTCTACGCGTTGCCCGGAGGGAACCGGCGCGGTCCTGACGTGAGCTTCGTGGCGGCAGGCCGTCTCTCGCCCGACAGCCCTCCCATCCCGCGCCTGGCTCCGGATCTGGCAGTGGAAATACTGTCTCCACACGACAGCCCTCGCGAGATCTTGGACAAGGTCGGGGAGTATCTGCAGGCCGGCGTGCGACTGGTCTGGGTGATCGATCCGGCGGGGCGCAAGGCCGTCGTCCACCGATCGCTCAGCGACGTCCGGGAGATCGCTGACAAGGACGACCTCGATGGCGAGGACGTCATCCCGGGCTTCCGCTGCCCGCTGGTCGAAATCCTCGACTGACGGCCGGCCGCTGCGACGATGCCCGGCGCCTGCTCCACGGCCCTCCCGGTCTTCGGGCGGGCGGCGCTGAAGCGCGCCAACGGATTGAGGATCAATGGCGCGCCCGGAGGGACTCGAACCCCCTGCCTCTTGGTTCGAAGCCAACTAAGCGGGCCTTCAGGACACATCGCGACAGACACACGACAGCAACACTAACCCCTTGATTCGTGCCGTAGATAGGGGCGATAATGATGCTGTGCGATTGTCCTGCTTTGTCCTGGGCATCCTCGCGCGCGTTGCAACCCCTGTGCAACCCCTGGCGGCCTGCCAGTGCCTCTTGGCGTTTTGGCAACTGGTGTTGAGAGTGCGCGCTCATGCCTGAGTACCTGACGGACGCCGATATCAAGGTGCTCGCGGCGCGTGCGGTCGCCGATGGCGTGCGGTTCGAGAAGGCCGACGCGGGCGAGCCCGGCCTGCGCGTGCGCGCCTTCCCGAGTGGCACCGTGGTCTGGTTCTTCTGGTATCGGACGAAGGCCGGGCAGGCGCGGCGCTACCGGCTCGGCGCCTATCCCAAGATGACGCTGAGCGCAGCTCGCAAGCGAGCGAAGCACGAGAGCACGGACGTGGACCGCGGTGGGGACCCGCAAGGGAGGCTCCAGCAGCAGCGGGCTGAGCGGAAGGGGCGCCAAGGCGCGATGAAGCTCTCCGACCTCTGCGACGACTTCGCGGCCGACCAGAAGAAGCGCTGGCGCCCGGCAACGCGCGCGGGCTGGCTCCGTTACATCGAGGCCGACATCAAGCCCGGCCTGGGCCGGCGCATCCCGGGAGAGATCACGACGGACGACGTGCTCGCGTTCTTGGAGCACCTGAAGCGCACGCGGGGCGCCGTGAGCGTGGCGCGCTGCTACGAGGTGCTGCGCCGAATCTTCCGCTGGGCCGTCGCGCGCCGGAAGCTCCCCACGTCGCCGTGTTTCGGGCTCGACGCGGGTGAGCTGCTGACGAGGCCCGAGCAGCGGAGCCGCACCTACAGCGACGACGAGATCCGCGCCATCCTCGCGGCGAGTCAACAGACAGAGCTGCGCCACCTGGTCCCGCTGCTGTTTCACACCGCGGCCCGGCAGGAGGAGACGCGATCGGCCGAGCGACGGCACGTCGATGTCAACGCGCGCGTGTGGACCATTCCCGCAGAACGCTCAAAGACGGGTGAGGCGCACCGCGTACCGCTCTCGTCCGGCGCTCTGGCCGTGCTTGACGAGCTGCCCGAGCGGGGCCGCTTGTTCCCCGCAGCGACCAGCGAAGGGTACATGGACCCGCCGCGCTACCACGTCCTGAAGCTGCGTCGGCTCTCCGGCGTCGCAGACTTCCGCCTGCACGACGTGAGGCGCACCGTCCGCCAGCGACTCGCCGACATGGGCGTGAGCGCTCACGTAGGCGAGGCCGTCCTCGGCCACCTTCCGCCGAAGATCGTGAGGACGTACACGCCACAGTGGGAGCCCATCCGCGAGATGGCGGCCGCGCTGGAAGCGTGGTCCGCCGAGCTGGGGCGCATCGTGCGAAGCGAGGAACGCCGCGGCGCCGACGTCGTGCCGCTCGTGCGGGCATGACCAGGCGCGACGCAAGCCGGAACGAGGGCGGCGCGCTCACGCTCGAACAGCGACAGATAATCGGGGAGGCGTTGAAGGGCAGCAGGACCACGGGCGACCGTGCGACGCTGACTGCCGCGCTCTGCGGCGACCTCGACGTGTTCGTGGCCTTGATCCGCCAAACGGATGCGCTGCTCCTTGCTGACTCCGAAAAGAAGCAAGCCTTCGGACAAGCGCTTGATGAGCTGCGGAGGCACCTAGAATCCGCGCTCCGCGCCTGCCGCCTTCGCTCTCACCACGGTTGGCCGAACCTTTCACGCTGGCAAGCCGGGCTCGAGGCCATGCTCGCCGAGGTGGCTGGCTCTCGCGCAAGGATCGGCCCCCCAAAGAGCCGGCGCGAGACTAGGCGGGCGCTGCCGGATGCCACGCTCAAGCCTTGGCTCGTCGCTTGGCTCGAACAGCACGGAGTTCCTACTGGCGGGACAGCCGCCGCGACAATCCTCGGCGTGGCGCTTGAGGCGGCAGTGGGCCGCGCGCCCGAAGACGCAAAGCGCGAGATGGCCTTCGCCCGCGCCCGCGGCTCCAAAGTTCGTCTGCTCCCCGGTGGCGGCGCGATCATCGAGACGCCGGCCCCCGTTCGCCGCATCAAGTCCAGCCGACGCTAGAGCCGCCCCGCAAGGGGTGAAACTAGCCGCGCGGAAATCCTCTGCCCGTTCACTATTCACGGCCCGCGACCGCCGCTAGGTTGTTGTTGAACAGTCGTGACGTAACGCGACAAGGCTGGAGGCCACGGTGGAGGATGAAAGACTGGTAGGGCGGCGCCTGGTCGCTGAGATGCTCGGGGTCTCGGCGGCGACGGTGGACCGGCTTGAAGCGGCAGGCGTGATCCCCCGTAGGCGGCGCCTGAGCGCGGCGCGAGTGGGGTGGCTGCACTCCGAGCTGGTCGCCGTGCTGCGGAACTTGCCGGAAGGCGCTCTGACGGCGCGGACCGCGGCGGCGAGGGCGCCCGAGGCCCGCGCACGCGCGGCGAAAACGCGCGAGGCGAACGCGGCTCGCGGCGTCGTGGGCGATCCGGCGGCCTGACGTGCGCCCCGAAGCACGAGACGCTGCCGAGGTAGGTCCTGACGCAGCCCCGCGCGTCGTGACGCAGGAGCTCGCGCTGGCGCACGCGTTCCTTTTGTCCCTGTCTGACCCTCGCGCGTCCTGGGCGACCTTGTTCGATATCTTCGCCCGCGAGAAACAGCTCTCGCCTGATTTGGCGCGCAGCACCAGAATTTGCGTGCTCAAACTCAGAGTGTTCGGCGCGATCGAGCGCACGGCGCGACGGCGGCCGTGAGCAGCCCGGCGCCCGAGGTGCTGGCCGAGCTAGCCCGTGACTACTACCCCGGCGTCGAAGCGGCCGAGGAGCTGCTACGCGTGGCCGCCGACATCGCACGCCCGGCCGACGAGCGCGAGGCCGCTTCCGCGCGTCTCGTCCAGCTCGACCGCGAGCGGATCCTGCGCGATCGCGCACGCACGGGAGGCCCGGGGGCGGCGAGGGATCCGGACACCTGGGAGGAGAGCGCGGCAAAGGCCGGCGACATCGCAGCGCCGGACGCACGCAAGCTGAAGCCCCGGACCCTGGCCGAACTGGCGAGTGCTGTCGATGCCGTCGTGACGTGGGTAGTCGATCGGATTGTCCCGGCCGACGGCGCCCTGGTTCTGTTCGCAGGGTTCATGAAAACCGGAAAGAGCACGTTGCTCTACGCGCTCATCGGGGCCGTGCTGCGCGGCCTGCCCTTCCTTGGTTTCGAGACCCGCCAAGGCCCCGTGTTGCTCCTGGCCGTGGAAGAACTCGAGCGCGACGTGCTCATCCGCTTGCGCGGGTTCGGCGTCCGCGACGAGGCCGCGCTGCGCGTCCATGTCGGCATGCTGCCCGACTCGCCCGGGATGTGGCGGGAGCTGCGCGCCTACATCCGGGAGCTGCGGCCGGCCCTGGTGATCTTGGATACGTGGACGCGCTTCTCGTCTGTGCGCGACGAGAACGATAACGCGCAAGTAGCCCACGAGGCGGGGAAGTGGCTGGACCTCGCGCGCGAGACGGCGACCACCGTGCTGCTCGTCGTGCATGAGGGCAAGGCCGGGGGCGAACACGGCCGCTCGATCCGCGGCGCGTCTGCCCTGTTCGGCCTGGCCGACCAGGCGGTGATCCTCGATCGACGGCGCGGGGGCGCCGCAACGCAGCGCGTGCTGAAGATCCTGGGTCGCTACCACGAGAGCCCGGCCGAGCTGGTGATCGACCTGGAGGGCGGCACCTACACCGTGCTCGGGACGCCCGAGCAAGCGGACATGGACGCGGGCGCGGCGACGCTGGCGAACGCGCTCACGAGTGAGCCCCGGACGTTCCAGCAGCTCGCCGACGAGACGAAGCTCGCCGAGCGCATGGTCCGGAAGCTGATACGGCGCATTGACGGCGTGGTGATCGAGGGCAAAGGCAAGCGCGGGGACCCCCTGACAGCGAGGCTAGCGTGAGCTGCTCGGATTCGTTTCCGGACCATTCAAAGCCGGTATGCAAAGGTCCGAAACACCGAAAGATTCGTTTCCGGACCGATCCGGCCCTTAAGGGCCGGTATCGAGTTCCGGAAATCAATCGGCTGGTCCGAGCCGTCCGGGATCGGGGCGCAGCGGGGCGCCTGGAGAGCGACAGAGACGGCGCCCGAGGGATGGCGCGTCCGCATCTCGGCGGTTGGGTCGCTGGGAACCGCGCGGGGGGCCAAGCTCTCGCTCGGGGTACACGCGAAAACATGCAATTCGGGCTCGCTGAAAGCGTAGGAGGACGAAACCGATGACGAACCTCAAGGCGTTCCCGTCGAGGCCCCTGGCGCCGGCGCCCGAGGACCTGGGCGATGCTGGGCACGAGCTATGGCGGAAGCTCATGGAAGCCTACGCGCTCGGGGACGAACACGGGAAGGCCGTGCTAGCGATCGCCTGCCGCGCGGCCGACCGGGCCGAGAGCTGCCGGCTCAAGGTGGCGAAGGAGGGGATGACCGTCAAGGATCGCTGGCGCCAGATCCGGCCGCATCCGCTGCTGGCCGTGGAGCGCGCCGCGCGCCAGCAAATGCTTCAGGCCCTTCGGCAGCTCTCGCTTCCGCTCCCGACCGAGGGGCTGTGATGCCGCGACCCTATCGAGCCCGCGCCGAACGACGGCTGTTGAGCGAAGGGGCGAGGCGCTGGCTGCTCTACGCTGAAAAGACGGAGCGCGACAAGCCGGGCTTCGATGGCTACTGCGACGCCCGCTGGTTCCGGCAGCTCGAGCTGTGGCGCGAGCACAGGGCCGAGCTGCTGGGTGAGTTCATCGAGGCGCATCCCGGCAGGCGTCCCTACGCCTGGTGGCTGCACGATTGCCCGTCGCGAGCCGAGAGGCTCAAGCTGGGCGGGAGTGGCGAGCCGGGCGCCTCGCGTGACTATGACCGCGTCTTCGGTTACTTCGAGTGCGATCCCGCGGACCCGCCCCGCGTCGAGAGCGAGGCCGCGTTCCTGAAGCGCCTCGGCCTGCTGCTGCCGGGCGAGGAGAAGCGGATTTCCAAGTGGGCCTGGCGACCGATGCGCCTCAAGGTGGACAGCGAAGGTTGGGCGCCGCCGCTGGACGGCGACGCCGACGCGGCATGAGGGAGGACCTTCGGCGCGCCATCGCTGCGGCCGCGTCGGAAGACCTGCCGGCGCTCCTGGGCGAGATCGAGGAGGCCAGGGCCGAGGCGTGGCGCCGGCTCCACGAGGAGGCGATGCGCCCGCGCGAGCTGAGGCTGCTCTCCGTGGACGAGGCGTCGGAGATCGCCCGGCTCCCGCGGCGGCGCCTGTTCTCGCTCGCTCGCCGGGCTCCGTGGGCCGTGCGCGTTGGGCGCCGGCTGCTGGTGGAGGACGGCGCGTTTCGGAGGTGGCTTGACTCTGGCCGCCATGTTCGGGGAGCGCACGAATCCGCGTCTGAGGCGCCCGGGAAGCACTCGCCACGGGCCGCCCGTGCGCGTTCGCGCACGCCAGTCACACGGAGGGGCGCTTGAGCGGCTTGCTAGGGTGAGCGGAGGAGAGGGCATGGAGCACTTCGACACGATCGAAATTCGGCCGGCGATTCGGCGCCTGCTGGAGCGTCTGGCGAAGGCGAGCGCGCGCCAAGGTGTGACGCCAAGCCTCGGCGCCGTCGTCGCGACGCTGGCCGAGCGCGAGGCTGCGCGGCAAGAGAAGGGCGCCCGCGATGCCGACTGAGCGGCTTAGCGCAACCGATGTCCGCGGCCGGCTGTTCGAGAGCTTGGAGCCGTTGACGCGCGGCGTGCTAGCGACGCTACCAGAGGGCGAGCGGGAGAGCGTGTTCGAGCGCCTGCGTCTGATCGTGCGCCCATTCCCGTTGCCGGGCGAGACGTGCGGCATGCGCGCGATCGTGGTCCTGGTCAACCCGGACGAGGACTCGTCCGCCGGCGAGGCGATCGCGAATGGACTCGTGGGGATCATGCCGAACCGCGCCGCAGTGGAGGCCGCCGTCCAGGACGTGCTGGCCGTTGCTCTCGCGAAGATCGGCGAGGAAGCGGCAGCCGATGCCGTGCGAGCCGCGGAGGAACGCAAGGCCGTCTTGCTCGTCCAGGCGCGGCCGGCAACCGGAGACGTGATGGTCGTGGCCGTCCCGCGGAAGGGCCGGCCGCCGATCGTGCTTGGCGCGCTCACAAACCTGCCAAGCGTGGCTCACTGAAGGGAGCGGTATTCCAACGGCTGACCTCGTGAACGAACTCAATCAAGCGGCGCTTGACCTGCGCGCAGAGACGAACGCGCTACGCGAGAAGCGCAACGACGCGCGCGACGCCGTCATCGCGCTCATTCAGGACAAAGAACACGGCCGCGCCTGTCCTGCCGAGAAGATGCGCGCCGCGGAGGGGCTGCTGTCGGACATCGACACGCAGTTGAGCGCAGCGGAGAAGAAATACCTACGCGCCGAGCGAGCGCACCTGACTGAGCGATCGCGCCTCGCGGCCGAGGACGCGGAGCTGATGCGGAATCCCAGCGGGCGGATCCCCACGACGCACCCGACCGGGCGAGTGGTCCGAGGTGTCGGTCGCTGCTACGCGGGCCTGTTCGGCCACCCGCAGCGCCTCGCGGACCAGGGCTGGGGCGACTCGTCCGAGTTCTTCCGCGCGGTGGTCACGGGCCAGCATCCAGCGCTCATGGCGTCGCAGTTCGTCGGGCAGGACTCGACGGGCGGATGGCTGGCGCCCGAGGAGCTGGTCAGCGTCGCGTTCGACGCCGCGCTCGAGGACTCGGTTGTCCTGCAGCGCGCTCGCATCGAGCCGATGGTGAGCGACGTCAAGATGATCTCCGGCCCCGACGTGCAGGACAGCTCGACCGGCCCCTATGGGTTCGAGGTGCAGTGGGTCCCGGAGGGCGGGGAGATCGTTATCAAGAACATCCTCTTGCGCAAGCTGGAACTCCGGGCCAAGAAAGCGGCCCTGCTGTTCCAGGAATCCAACGAAGTGCTGGCCGATAGCGGCGGCCAAATGAGCATGACGCTGGAGCGCGCACTCGGCAAGGCTATCTCGTGGGCCGTGGACTACGCATCTCTCCAGGGCAAGGGCGCAGGCGTTCCGTTGGGCATTCTCGCGAGCCCAGCCTGCATCGAAGTCGCGAAGGAGAGCGGCCAGGCAGCGGCCAGCATCAACTACGCCAACGTCGCCAAGATGTTCGCGCGCTTGCATCCGATGGCGATCCGCGCCGCGGCCTGGTACGTCTCCAGCACCTGTCTGCCGCAGCTTCTGACACTCACGATCCCCGTCGGGACGGGCGGCTCGCACGTGCCTCTCGTTGGGGATCGCGGCGGCACCCTGACGCTGTTCAACCGGCCCTTGATCGAGACCGAAAAGCTACCGGCGCTCGGCGCCCGCGGGGACCTTTTGCTTGCCGACCTCTCGTTTTACGTGGTTGGCTTGCGACAACAGATCGTGGTCGACCGCTCGGCACACGTCGGCTTCACCAAGGATCTGATGACCTTCCGCGGCACGATGCGAATCGACGGCCAACCGCTCTGGGAGAAGCCGTACACGCCGAAGCACGGCGCCACTACTTCGGCATTCGTCACGCTCGCGGAACGGGCATAGGGGGACTGCATGCGCACGCTTCCCGAAAACTACAAGATCGTCGAGGCCCTCGCGCCGGCCGCGGACGCTGGCGGCCGCACGTCCGACTGGGTGAGCCTCAAGAACGTCCAGCGCCTCTGGATCTTCGCGCATGTCAACCAGGGCGCCGCAGCCACGATCGCGCTCGTGCCGAAGCAGGCCACCGATGTCGCGGGCGCAGGCGTCAAGAACCTGACGAGCGCGGCACGGATCTGGGCGAACCAGGACTGTGCCGCCAGCGATGCCCTCCCGCAGCAGACGGACGCCACGTCCTTCACGACCGACGCGGGCGTCAAGCACAAGCTCGTAGTGTTCGAGGTGGACCCCGCTGGCCTGGACATCTCCGGCGGTTTCGATTCCGTGGCGATCGCGACGGGCGCGAGCGACGCGGCCAACATCACGGAGGCGCTGTTCGTCGCGGAGTTGCGCTACGGCTCGGCGAGCCCGCCGAGCATCATCACGGATTGACGGCGCCGGCTGAGGCGCTCGCGTCCCTGCGGCAGCTCGCGGCCAGCGTCCGCGAGTCCCGGCCCGAAGCCGATGCGGAGGCCCTGGCGGATCGCCTGCTGGAGCGGGTCGCTACCCGCGCCGACGCCGAGGTGCTGAGGGCAGCCCTGGCCGAGACGGGCGCGCTCGCGCTCGTCCTATTCGGCCGCGCCGCCGCTGGGGGCTGCGGTAGGCCGCCGCCGTCATTGCGGTGTTCGCTACATCCAGACTAACCTTCCCTGGAACCAACTGGCCCTCGAAACGCAGTAACGGCTGGCACGGTATTGATCCAGCATGTCTACCCGGACTCGTTCAAGGTACTCGTCACTTTGGAGAAGCTCATAGGGAGAACAAGCCATGCTGATGGAATGTGCCGACTGTGGCGGGCCGTTTTCAGGTGACGCTTCCCGCTGTCCTCGCTGTGGCGGTACGTCCAAGCGGTACCAGGGCGCGGCGAAGACGTCGTCGGAGGAGAGCCTCCTCGGATGTTTGGTCGGCACACCGCTAGGGCTCATCGCGGTTGGGTGCATGATCGTGTCGCGGATCATGTTGATCGGGTTCGTGCTCGTCGGTGTCACCCTGCTCTTCGGGTTTCACGCGTCAAGTGTGGGTCTGCTGGTTCAAACGGGCGTCGGCTGGCTGCTTTCCTACGGACTGTACCGCGGCCTTGGGTCCGTTGCCGAGACTCTGCACCGTCGCAAGTAACTGAGTTCCGCTTCCTCGGCTGAGGATGGATTGCTCGTCCAGACTGATGGGGAAAGAGCGAGCACGACGACGGAGACGGACCTGAGGCGCCCCACGCGGGGCGCCCGTTTTCTTTCACTCTGTCTCGCGAGAGCGGGCCTCAAAGCGAAGGGCGAATGGTAGCCCGGCCTCGTGATCGAGGAGGTACTTGAGACCCGTAATGATGCCGTGCGCCGCGTCCTGGACATCCGGGGTGTTGATCCACATCTCATGGCAATGCGGGCATTCGTGCTGGGTCCCGAACCAGCGCGCCGGCGCGAGACCAAGCACAGACTTGCACTTCTGGCATTCGAAGGTCAGTCGTTGCACGTCCGTCAGGCCGATTCGCAAAGTCGTCTCAACCGCCATGCGCCCTCCTGACTTGCAACCCCTGTGCAACCCTACGGAATAACCGTGCAGCTTGGCGAAGGTGCCTGAGCCTGTAACTAACTGAAAATAAATGGCGCGCCCGGAGGGACTCGAACCCCCTACCTCTTGGTTCGAAGCCAAGCGCTCTATCCAGATGAGCTACGGGCGCGCGATTGGCAGTCTAGCACGCGAGGGCCGGAGCCCTAGCGATCTCGGGCCTTGAGGAGCGGCGAAGACGCGGCTGGCCTTGGTGGAAGGCCAGCTATGCGACGAATCGAATCCCTGGAAACGCGGAGGGCTTGCGCATGCGTCGCCCCGTCAGAGGGGATTCGCCGCGAGTGAGCCGGTCCGCGATGACCTCGAGGGCAACCGCCTTCGCCTTGCGCACGGCCTCGGCTCGGGTCCTTCCATACGCGAGCGCCCCAACGGGTTCAATCGCGGCTATCCAGCGTCCGTCGACCTCGCGCTCGATTCCTATCTTGAGGCGCACACCCCAGCGTACCACACGCATGTTACGCCGCCACAGGCTCGCATGCGTAGTGGCGTGATCTGGCGGAGGCCGTGCGGCAGGACCGCGGCGACGCTGGCGAAGCCGAGGTGGCAGGCCCCCGCTCAGTTCCCTTCGACCGGGACGAAGTAGAGCAGCGCCGCGGCGCCGCGCGTGTCGAAGCTGTCCTTGCCCATGTTCGTCAAACGGTAGCGGAAGGCGAGCTTCTGACCCTTGAGGACCTTGTAGCCGGTGCCGGGAGGCATGCTGAACGAGCGCCAGGCGTCCACGGTGCCAGGGGGCGTTACGCGCTGCCCAAAAATGAAGACCGTGGCCTTTTCGGTCGGCAGGTAGACCTGCAGATCGGCGTCGTAGGCCACGGCCGACGGCGCGCCGATCCAGGGATTCCAGCCCATCACGTAGACGTCCGTCGGGGGCGCCCAGATGCTTTCGCGCGTCACCGTCTGTGCCGGCTCCACGGGCTCGCCTGGGACCTCGAAGCCTTCGATCGAGAGCGGCCGGATCCGGGAGCGCTCGGGCACGGCGAGCCGCACGATCGCGATGGCGAGAAGCAGCATCGCGCCCGACGCCATGAGCAGGTCGCGCCGGCTCATCGCACGATCACGGTCATGCGCTCCGCGACCTCGCGCACGAGCGCCTGCTCGAGCTGGCGTCGGTCGGACTCGAGGATGCGCTCGAACGCCAGGCTGGCGTGCAGCGCGCCGCCCGAGCGGCGCAGCCGCAGGACCTTGGCGGCGACAGGCATGCGGTGCTCGTCGAGGCGCAGGATCAGGTCGTAGACGCGCCCCGGCTCGAGCGGTGCGGCGGTCTCGATCGCGATGCCGCTGGGGGAGATGTCGAGGATGCGCGCCGAGCGCAGGGGCGCCACGCGCGCGGACGTGCGCCGCTCCTGCGGGCGCAGACGCTGCTTCCGGGAAGACGCGGCCGTTCGGGCGCGCTTGACCACGGCTGGATTATAGGGCGCTGTTGACTCGCCTGTCCGGGCGGCGCATGCTCTGGACTCCGCATGCCTGTCAGCCCCCCCCCAGCCTTGAGCCTCGACTGGCGGTGACCGCTTCCGCACCCATGGCCAGCGTCGTGTCGCACGACGCTCGCGCCCGCCGGGTGGCAATCGTGGCGGGCTGTCGTACGCCCTTCGCGAAGTCGGGCACAGTCTTCCGCGACCTGACAGCCCTCGACCTGGGGAAGATCTGCGTGCGCGAGCTGCTCGAGCGCAGCGAGCTCGATCCGGCGCAGGTGGACCTCCTCGTGATGGGGCAGGTCGTGCCGTCGGTCAAGGCGCCCAACCTGGCGCGTGAGGTCGGCCTGGGCGCGGGGCTGCCGGCCGGCGTGCCGGCGCACACCGTCAACCGCGCCTGCGCCTCCGCCAACGAGGCGATCGCGAGCGTCGCCTCCGCGATCCTGGCGGGGCATGCCGAAGCCGGAATCGCCGGCGGGGCCGAGAGCCTGTCCGACGTGCCGATCCTGGTCAGCCGCCGGATGTCCCGCGCGCTGGTCGAGGCCTCCCGCGCCAAGAGCCTGTTCGCGCGAGTCCGAGCGTTCAAGGGCCTGCGCCCCCGCGACCTCGCTCCGGATGCGCCGGCGATCGCGGAACCGTCGACCGGGCTCACGATGGGGCAGTCGGCCGAGAAGATGGCGAAGGAGAACGGCATCTCGCGAGAGGAGCAGGACGAGATCGCGTTCGAGAGCCATCGCCGGGCGGCTGCGGCGATGGACGACGGCCGCCTGCCCGCCCAGATCTGCCCCGTCCTGGTCCCGCCGCGCTACGAGACCGTCGTGCAGTCCGACAACCTCCTGCGGCGCGACACCACGCGCGAGGCGCTGGCCGCTCTGTCGCCCGTGTTCGACCGGAAGTTCGGGACGGTGACAGCGGGCAACTCCTCGCCGCTGACCGACGGCGCCGCGGCGGTGCTGCTCATGTCCGAGGACAAGGCCAAGGCCGAGGGCAGGACGGCCCTCGCGTACGTCCGTTCCTGGGCGGTCGCCGCGGTCGATCCCGGCGGACAACTGCTCATGGGGCCTGGGCTGGCGATCCCGAAGGCGCTCGAGCGCGCAGGCCTGCAGCTTTCCGACATGGACCTGATCGAGATGCACGAGGCGTTCGCGGTGCAAGTGGTCTCGAACGTCCAGGCCCTCGAGTCGGAGACCTGGGCGCGCGAGAAACTGGGGCGCAGCAGCCCGGTCGGGAAAGTGGACCGTGAGCGTCTCAACGTCTGCGGGGGCTCGATCGCACTCGGCCATCCGTTCGGGGCGACGGGGGCGCGCATCACGACGACGCTGGCCGCCGAGCTGTCTCGCCGGCAGGCGCGTTTCGGGCTGCTCTCCGTGTGCGCCCAGGGCGGGATGGGCTTTGCGATGGTGCTCGAGAGATGACGGCTCAGGCCCTCGATGGCGTCCGCGTTCTCGATCTCACGCGCTACATTCCCGGACCGTACTGCACCCGGCTGCTGGCGGATCTGGGGGCGGACGTGATCAAGATCGAGGAGCCGCCGTTCGGCGACCCGACTCGCGCCGTGCCTCCTGCGGCGGGCGAGGACAGCGCGCTCCACGCCGCGCTCAACCGTGGCAAGCGCTCGATCGCCGTGAACCTGCGTAGCGAGACCGGAGCCGAGGTCGCCCGCCGCCTGGCGGCCCGCGCCGACGTGCTGGTCGAGGCGTTCCGGCCGGGCGTGCTGGCCCGGCGCGGCCTGGGTCCCGATACGCTTCGCGCGGCGGACCCGCGGCTCGTGTACTGCTCGGTGAGCGGATACGGCCAGGACGGCCCGCTCGCCGGCCGGGCCGGCCATGACGTGGACTACGTGGCGTTGGGCGGCTACCTGGGCGGCAATCGCGACGCGGAAGGACGCCCGGTGCTGCCCACGACGCAGGTCGCCGACATGACGGGCGGCTTGCTCGCCGCGTTCGGGATCCTCGCGGCGCTGCAGGCGCGAGAGCGGACGGGGCGCGGCCAGCTCGTGGACGTCTCGCTGCTCGAAGGGGTGCTCGCGCTGATGACGGTCCCGGCCGTGCGGCGGCTGGCGGGCGGCGAGCTGCCGACGGAGCTGACCGGCAGCCACGCCTGCTATAACGTGTACCGCTGCCGCGATGGCCGCTTCCTGGCGGTGGGCGCGCTCGAGCCCAAGTTCTGGGAGGCGCTGTGCCGCACGCTCGGCCACCCCGAGAAGGTCCCGCGGCAGTGGGAGAGTGGGCAGGCGCGCCGCGAGACGCTGGCACTCTTCGCGAGCACGTTCGCGAGCAGAGATCGCGACGCCTGGCTGCGCGACTTCGCGGAGGTCGAAGCCTGCGTCGAGCCGGTGCTGGAGCTGGACGAGGCCCTCGATCAGCCCCAGCTGCGCGCGCGGGGGGTGCTCTCCTGCCCCGTGCGCCTGTCGGAGACGCCGGCGCGCGCCCCGGGTCCGGCGCCCGCGCTGGGGCAGCACACCGCCGAGGTGCTCGCCGAGGCAGGGTACCCGAGCGCGGAGATCGCCTCGCTGCGCGAAGCGGGGGTGATCGCTTGAGCGCGGGCAGCTTCAGTCGCGAGATCCAGGACGGCGTGCTGGTGCTGACCCTGGACGTGCCCGGCGAGAAGGTGAACACGTTGGCGCGCGGCGTGCTCACCGAGTTCCATGCGATCCTCGAGCAGCTCGAAGCGCGGCCCCCCGAGATCAGGGCCGTGGTCCTGCGCAGCGGCAAGCCCGACAACTTCATTGCCGGCGCCGACATCAAGGACTTCGTCAAGATCCGGAGCGCGCTCGAGGGCGAGACGCTCTCCCGCGAGGGCCAGGCGATCCTCGACCGTCTGGAGAGCCTGCCGCTGCCGGTCGTGGCGGCGATCCACGGCTCGTGCCTGGGGGGCGGCCTCGAGACCGCGCTCGCCTGCCGCTACCGGATCGCGAGCGACGACCCGCGCACGTTGGTCGGCCTGCCCGAGGTGATGCTGGGCCTGCTTCCCGGCGCCGGCGGCACGCAGCGGTTGCCGCGGGTGGCCGGGCTCGCGGCGTCGCTGGATGTGATCCTGACTGGCCGCTCGCTGAGGGCGTCCCGCGCGCTCGCTGCGGGAGTGGTGGACGAGGTGGTGCCAACGCCGCTGCTGCAGGCGCTGGCCAGGCAGCGGGCGCTGGCGCTCGCCGACGGAACGCTGCGGCCAAGGCGTCCCGGAATAAGCACCGCCGAGAGGCTGCTGCGCCCCTTCATCTTCCGCAAGGCGCGCGCTTCGGTGCTCCAGAAGACCAGCGGTCACTACCCGGCGCCGCTGCGGGCGATCGAGGCGGTCCGGGACGGAACGGCCGCCTCGCAGTCCGAGGGCCTGAAGCTCGAAGCGCGCTTGTTCGGCGAGCTGTCGGTGAGCCCAGTCTCTCGCGCCCTGGTCTCGGTCTTCTTTGCGACACAGGAGATCAAGAAGGATGCGGGCTACCCGGATGGCACGCTGGCCCGCGAGGTGCGCAAGCTGGGCGTGCTGGGAGCCGGGCTGATGGGCGCCGGGATCTCGGGCGCCGCGGCCGAGGCCGGCATTCCGGTGCGACTGAAGGACGCGAGCGCCGAGGCGCTCGGCCGCGGCCTGCGCTACGCGCGCGACGTCTTCGAGGAGCGGCGCTCGCGCGGCAGCCTGTCGCGGCTCGAGGTCGGCCACTGCCTCGACCGCATCTCGGTGTGCCTCGACTACACGGGCTTTCGGCGCGCCGATCTCGTGATCGAGGCGGTGTTCGAGGATCTCGCCCTGAAGCGAAGGGTCCTGGCCGAGAGCCAGGCCGCCACCGGCGACGACTGCGTCTTCGGCAGCAACACCTCCTCGCTTCCGATCGGCGAAATCGCCCGGGGCTGCCGCCGCCCGACCCGCGTGCTGGGGATGCACTTCTTCTCGCCGGTGCACCGGATGCCGCTGCTCGAGGTGATCGTGACGGCCGAGACCGACGCCTGGGCGACCGCCACGGCCGTGAGCTTCGGCCGGAGGCTCGGCAAGCACGTGATCGTGGTGCGCGACGGGCCCGGCTTCTACACGACGCGCGCGCTGGCTCCCTACCTGAACGAAGCCGCACGCCTGCTCGAGGAGGGCGCGCGCATCGAGGATGTCGATCGCGCGCTCACGGCCTTCGGCTTTCCCGTGGGGCCGCTCGCGCTGCTCGACGAAGTCGGCATAGAGGTCGGAGCCAAGGTGGCGAGGGTGCTGCATCAGCACCTTGGCGAGCGCATGGCTCCCCCCGCATCGATGATCAAGGTGATCGAGGACGGACGCCTGGGCCGCAAGAACCGGCGCGGTTTCTACACCTACGGCGGCAGGAAGCGCGCGGACGAGTCGGTCTATGCGCTGCTGCCGGGGGGCGCGGCGCGCCGGCCGTTCGAGGCGCGCGAGATCGCAGACCGATTGGTCTTCGCGTTCTTGAACGAGGCCGTGCTTTGCCTGCAGGACGGGATCTTGCGGGCGCCCCGCGACGGCGACGTCGGGGGGATTTTCGGCCTGGGGTTCCCGCCGTTCCTGGGCGGGCCGTTCCGCTACCTCGACCATCTGGGGGCGCGCTTCGCGGTGGAGGTTCTGGAGCGGCTGCGCGGCCGCCACGGCGAGCGTTTCGCCCCCGCGCTGCTGCTCGCGGAGATGGCCAAGACGGGAAAGAGCTTCCATGCGGAGCAGTAGCAGGCCACGGAACCACGGAGAGCACGGAGTCCACGACGTTCCCTCCGTGGGCTCCGTGTCTCCGTGGCTCAGGTGACGCGAAGTGAACTTCTATAGCGACAACCCGGACCTGGTCTTTCACGTGCGGCAGGGGATTCATTGGGAGCGCTTCGTCCCGCTCTGGGAGCAAGGCTTCCGCCTCGCCGACGGGCCGGGCAGCCTCGACGAGGCGCGCGAGGTGTATGAGGCCTGCCTCCATGAAGTGGGGGCCTACGCCGCGGAGCAGATCGAACCGCGGTCCCGCGGGATCGACGCTGCGGGCGTGGCGTTCGAGGGCGGCGAGGTGGTGCATCCGCCCGGGCTGCTCCAGAACATCGCCGGGCTCCGGAAGCTGGGCGTGCTGGCTCCCAGCCTGCCGCGCGCTGCGGGCGGCTTCAACTTCCCGTTCGGCGTCAGCGCGGCGCTGCTGGAGCTGATCGGGCGCGCGTGCACCAACACCATGATCCTGTACGCCTTCTACCAGAGCCCCGCGGTGATGGTGCAACGCTTCGGCACGCGGGAGCAGGTGGAGCGCTGGACGCGACGCCTGGCGAGCGGCGAGCTCTCGGGCGCGGTGGCGATCACCGAGCCCGACGCGGGCTCCGACGTGGGGCGCATCGCGACCTCGGCCGTCGCGGACGGCGAACGCTGGCGGCTCACGGGGCGCAAGCAGTTCATCACGAACGGCTGCGGCGACGTCTGCCTGGTGCTGGCGCGCAGCGAGCCGGGCTCCGCGGGGCTCGCGGGGCTCTCGCTCTTCGTCGTGCCACGCAGGGACGGCGGAAACACTAACTACACTGTGGCGAAGCCCGAGAACAAGCAAGTGATCCGCGGCTCCGCCACCTGCGAGCTGGCGTTCGACGGGTCCTGCGCGGAGCTGCTCGGCCCGCGGGGGGCGGGCTTCGCCCAGATGCTGACCTTCATGAACGAAGCGCGCGTGGCCGTGGCGATCCAGGGCCTGGGCCTCTCGCAGGCGGCCCTGGAGGCGGCGCGCGCCTACGCCGCACGGCGTGTCCAGATGGGCCGGCCGATCGCGCGGCACGAGCTGGTGGCGGACCTGCTCCTCGACATGGAGGCCGAGGTGGCCGCGCTGCGCGCCCTGGTCTACCGCTGCACGCAGCTCCAGGACCGGGTCATCGGCCTCGAGCGGGCGGGAGGGGCCAAGCCCCGGGAGCTCGCGGCGCTCAAGCGGGAGCTGCGGGACCGCACGCCGCTCGTCAAGTGGCTGGGCTCCGAGCGCGCGCTCTGGATCACGCGCATGGCCGTGCAGATCCACGGAGGATACGGAGTGGTTCAGGAGTACGATGTCGAGCGGCACTACCGCAACGCGCTGATCCTTCCGATCTACGAAGGCACGAGCCAGATCCAGGCGCTGATGTCGCTCAAGGACCAGGTGCGCTGGGCGCTCGAACGGCCCGCGCGCCTGCCCTTGGGCCCGCTCCGCGTGGCGGCGCCGCAGGACACGCTGGGCGACGCCGTGCGCGAGATGGCCGCGGAGTACAACCGCGCGTTCAAGGCGGTGATCGGCCACAGCGTCGGCTGGCTGGGCCTGTTGCACGCGGCCGTGACCAAACGCGAGCCCAAACCCGAGCGGCTGGCCTACGCGCTGCTCTGCGCCGAGCGCCTGGCTGCGATGCTGGCCCACGTGCGCGCGGCCGAGGCGCTCTGCGAGCACGCGGCAGCCTCGAGCGGGCGGCGGCGTCAGGCCGAGCGCTTCGTGAGTCGCGCGCTTCCGCTGCTGCGGATGCACGGCGAGATCGTGCGCAGTGGCGACCGCAGCACGCTGGCGAGCCTCGCGTGAGGCGGAACGGCACGATCCTGCAGCGCCCCGCGCGCCTGCCCGGTCCTGCCGCCGTGCGGGCGCGCTTCGGCGGCATCCTGGGCAAGCGATTCACGCGGAACAACATGGCGATCCTGGCCCAGGTTCACAGCGCGGTCGCGGGCTTGCGGCGCTCCGCGAAGGCGATCCGCGGGCGCGGCGCCAACATCTTCACGCAGTGGATCGGCGACCCTGACGCGCTGGGCAGCGCCGTGGTGCTGCGGGCGATCTTGCAGTCGCTGGGAGCCAGCGAGACGCGCATCCTGACCGGCGCCCTCGGCCATCCGCAGAACCGGAACCTGGTGGCGCGCTGCGGCATCGAGCTCCAGGATCCCAACGGGGAGCGCCTGCCGCGCGGCCTGCACTGCATGGTGGACACGTCTCCGCCGCTTGGCATGTCGAACACCGGCAGCGTGCTGCCGGTCAAGGAGTACTTCTTCGTGGCCGACCACCACGCGGACCCGGAGGAAGTGGAGGCCAACTGCGCGGCCCAGGGCGTGAGGCGCGTGAGGCTCGCGTTCGTCGGTCTGCCGGTTGGGTCCACTTCGGCGTTCATGGCCGCCATGGGGATGGCCTTCGGCGTGATGGAGTCGCTGGGGCCGGCGGGCCGCGCGGCGGCCGCCCTCGGCATCTACACCGACACCAGCGCCCTGCTCCACGGGGCGACACCCCTCGACTTCCGCATGTTCGAGAAGCTGACGCGCGACGAGGAGACGCTCGACATCCTCGACGACCTTCGCGACTACCGGGTGCCGAACGAGTGGTACGCGTATCGCGGCGCGGCGTACCTCAACATGGAGAGCACGGCCGCCGTGCGCATCGCCCCGATCGGCTACGTGCGGGAGGACCACCGGGACGTGGTGGCGGAGGTCGCGAGCGACCTGCTGCGCCTCGAGGGCACCTCGATCGCGATCGCAGTGGCGGTCACCGAGCGCGGGACCGAAGTGTCGGTGCGTGCCGACAGCCGGCTGCTCGGAGACGATCGCCAGCGGATCGTGCGGGTGATCGACTACCTGCTGGGCTACGCCTTCCCGGGAGTCTCGGGCTTCAAGTACGAGCGGCGGCCGCCGCACCGCGTGGAAGGCGGCGCCTGCGTGCCCCACGACGAGGCGCAGTTGCGCATGTGGGAGCTCGGCGCCGGCAGCGACGCAGGCACAGGCGCCGTGCTCGAGCACTGCCGCTCGTGCGCGCGCGCCTTGATCACGGCGCTGCAGGACCTGAAGTTCGCCCGGCCCGAGGAGATCCAGGGGCTTCTGTAGGCTCGGCTAGCCTTCGTGCAGGGCCCGGATGGGGTCGAGGTCCAGCGGTCGGAGGCCTGCACGCCGTAGAGGGCGCCGCCGATCGCGCGAGCCAGCCCGGTTCCCGCCGCGAGGCCTTGGCGTCCGTGCGACTCCGTGTCCTGCGTCTTCAGTGGATGAAGACGTCCTGATAGCCCATCAGGTCCAGCCGGGCGAGCACGGGGATCACGCGGAAGCAGTCCCGGGCCAGGGCCTGGCGGCCTTCGCGCTCGAGCATCCCTTCCAGCTTGTCCTTGAGCGACAGCAGCAGCGTCACGTCGGAGATCGCGTAGCGAACCTGCTCGGGTTTGAGGTCGGGGCTCGACCAGTCGGTGTGGCGCGCCGCCTTGTCCATCTCGACGTCCAGCAGCTCCAGGGCGATGTCCTTGAGGCCGTGGCGCTCGGTGTACGTCCGCACCAGCTTGCTGGCTGTGCGCGTGCAGTAGATCGGCTCCGTCACGATCCCCAGGTGGTGACGCAGCGTGGCCACGTCGAAGCGCGCGAAGTGGAACACCTTGAGCAGGCGTGGCTCTTCGAGCAGGCGCTTGAGGCGCGGCGCGCCCGACCGGGCGGGGAGCGGTGCTTCCAGTCCCGGCGCTGGCGGGATCTGGACCAGCGTGGCGCGCCCCGAGCGGTCGCAGAGCTGCACGACGCAGAGCCGGTCGCGCAGCGGGTTGAGCCCCATGGTCTCGGTGTCGACCGCGATCTCGCTGCCAGCGAGGTAGGCTTGGAGCCGCTCTTCCGTGAGGTCGCCGCGCACGATCTCAGGTGTGACGTCCGGCGGCCGCTGTGGCATGGCCGCGCATCTTAGCACCGGTGCCCGGCGCTGGACGCGGGGCCTGGGAAAAGGGCTAGGGTCCTGGTGCCAAGCCGACGCGCGCCACGAGCCCTTGCTTGATGTCGTGCTGCAGCGGTTTATCGCCCAGGTAGAGGCCGAAGACCGCGGCCGCGAAGTCCTTGCTCGCGATCGGCGGCCGGGCCTGGCCGGCCATGGTCACATCGAGCGTGCCGCCGGGAGCCCAGCGCAGCACGCAGTCCTGGCCCTCCTTGAGCTCGGGGAAGTAGCCCACGAACTGGTCGAGCAGCTTGGCTTGGGTCCGATCCGCCAGCGCCTCGCGCATGGCGTTCTGGATTTGCTCGCGCCCCAGGTTCCTCACGAAGCGCAGCACGATCCGCTTGTCGAAGTCGCCCGCGACGAGGTCGTTGAACAGAGCCGGGCCGGCCGGCTTGCCGCGGTGCGCCGCCAGCGGTCCGGCGAGCGCCGCGTCGCTGACGTACAGGCCCACGGCATAAACCTTGGCTTTGATGAAGGCGATCTTCTTGACGCGCAGCCCGACCCCGAGCAGCGTTCCCGCATCGCTCTTTGCCGCGAAGCGGACGCCGGTCTGGGGCTCGGTGACCTCCTCGACGGGCGGCAGGGCAACGGCGAACGCAACAAGCAGGGTGGCGGCACAAGGCATGGGTTGTGAACCTCCCTGTTCGGCAGTCTACTCCAAACCCGTGGATCCCCCCTGGAAAACGGGATCTTTTCCGGCGCTCCATTCGTTTGATTCCGTGGCGGGCTGCGGCGCATGACGCGGCACTCGCAAGGGAGGCTCGGCTATAATCGCGGGGCTTCTTGGAGTCTGTGTCGCTCCGGAAGATCGGCTGGTGGAGGTGGCTTCAGAATGAAGTGCGAGCGTCGCATCCTGGCATCGGCGGGCCTCACCCTCCTCTTGCTTTCGCCTCACGCCGCCCGCGCCCAGCAACCGAGCCCGGCCTCCGAACGGCCCGTGCTGGAGCTATCCCTGGACGAGGCGGTGAAACGGGCCTTGGAGAACAACGCCGACATCATGGTCGAGCGCTACAACCCCGAGGACCGCGCTCAAGCGGTCCGGGAGGTGCAGGGCGTCTACGACCCGCTCCTCTTCTCGACGCTCGGGAAGCGGTCGCAGACCGATCCTGCGCGCAACGTGTTCGCCGGCGCGGCCGCGGTCGACACCAACTCCTGGACCTACGACTTCGGCGTCTCCCAGAACATCAAGACCGGCGCCAACCTGCGCGTCGACTTCAACAACAGCCGTTCGGACACCAACAGCCGCTTCTTCACGATCAACCCCCGCTTCGACGCCAGCCTCAACCTGAGCCTGACGCAGCCGCTGTTGCGCGACCTGATGATCGACCGCAATCGCCAGCAGCTGATCGTGGCCAAGCGCAACCGCGAGATCTCCGACGTGCAGTTCCGCCAGAGTGTCGTCAACACGCTGGCCGGCGTGAAGCAGCTCTACTACGACCTGCTCTTCAGCCTGGACAACCTCGAGGCCCAGAGGAAGAGCCTGGCGCTGGCCAGCAAGCTGCTTCACGAGAACCAGATCAAGGTGCGCGTTGGCACGATGGCGCCGCTCGACGTCGTGGCGGCCGAGTCCGAGGTGGCGGGCCGCGAGGAGGGCGTGATCACCGCGGAGGCGGCCGTGGCCGACGGGGAGGACGCGCTCAAGCGCGCGATCTTCCCGGCCAACGACCCGGAAGTGTGGAACCTGCGCATCTTGCCGAAAGACCGGCCGTCGGCCGATCCGGTCCAGGTCGACGTCATCAAGGCGATCGAGAAGGCCCTGGAGAGCCGAACCGACGTGGTGGCGGCGCGGAAGAACCTGGAGAACCTCGAGACCGGCGTCCAGTTCGCACGGAATCAGACGTTGCCAGCCGTGAACCTGGTCGCCTCGTACGGAGCCGTCGGCATCGGGGGCACTCAGCGCCTGGACGCTGCGGGCAACCCGCTCGATCCGCCGATCCCGGGCGACTATGGCGATGCCATCAGCGACGTGTTCGGGCGCGACTTCCCGACCTGGGCCGTCGGCGTCAACCTGTCGTACCCGATCCTGAATCGGCAGGCGTCGGCGTCCTCGGCCCGCGCCCGCATCGCGCGGGACCAGGCCCAGGCCAGCCTGCGGCGCCTGGAGCTGCAGGTAGCCACCGACGTTCGCAGCGCCGGCCGCGCCGTGGAGACGAACTTCAAGCGCGTGGCGTCGACGGGCTCCGCGCGCATCCTGCAAGAGCGACGCCTGGACGCCGAGGGGAAGCGCTTCGCGGCCGGCATGTCCACGAACTTCCTGGTGACCCAGGCGCAGCGCGACCTCGCTCTCGCCGAGGTGAACGAGCTGCGCGCGATCGCCGACTACCGCAAGAGCGTCGTCAACTTCGAGCGCGTCCAGGAGGCGGGCGGGGGCGTCTTTTTCGCTGTCAGCACGAGCAGCTCGGGCGTGTCGCGCACGCAGAGCACGAGCTCTCAGTAGAAGCGGGGCCGGCGCCCACTGCCGGGGGCGAGTGTATACTCTGCGCGCCGCCCCCCTGGCACGCGGGCGCGCACGCCATGAACGGCTCCAACGGATCCAGGTCCCTGGGTCAACGCGTCCTGTTTTTCACGCTGTTGTCGGGCCTGCTGCTCGTACTCGTCCTGGTGGTCCTGGTCCTCAGTCACTTCTTGTTGAACCTGGCGCTGTCGGCCTCGCTCGCCCTGGTGCTGGCGCCGCTGCGCAAGCGGCTGACGCCGCTGCTAGGTGGGCGCGCGGGGCTGGCCTCGGGCCTGATCGTGCTGCTGGTGACGCTCCTGATCCTGGTTCCGCTGCTGAGCTCGGTGGCCGTCCTCGGCAGCCAGGCCCTGCAGTTCTACCAGTGGGTGACGCCACGCCTGGAGCCGGAGCGGTTCGGCGTGGTCTGGAGGGAGCGCGTGCTGCCCAGCCTCCCTTGGCTCGAGGAGTGGC
>Ga0214473_10002490_pt1 | contig 22629 bp, 17 predicted proteins | sample RVTome_7_FD_203509 | JGI IMG/M metagenome (GOLD analysis project Ga0214473, IMG submission 203509) | Soil microbial communities from uranium-contaminated site in the Upper Colorado River Basin, Wyoming, United States - RVT98D197 | ecosystem: Environmental > Terrestrial > Soil > Contaminated >... | reverse complement strand
CAGTTGGCGCTGGCATCAGCGCGCGAAAATGCCGCAGGACTTCAGTCTGCGCCGCCATGTTGAGTTTTGACCGTCGACTGGGTAGACAGTGCAAATTCGAATTTCGAAATCCGAATTCCGCAATGTTTTATGGAGGTGTGGCGTGAACAGTGTCGGGGTGATCGGCGGCAGCGGTTTGTATGAAATGCCTGGGCTGGAGAACGTTGAACGGGTGCGCATGAGCACGCCCTTCGGCGATCCGTCAGACGAGTTCGTCTGCGGCGAGTTGGCGGGAACGCGGCTGGTGTTTCTTCCGCGCCACGCGCGTGGCCACCGCATCCTGCCCTCGGAGGTGAACTTCCGCGCCAACATCTACGGCATGAAGAAGCTCGGCGTCGAATGGATCATCGCCGTCGCTTCGGTAGGCAGTCTGCGCGAGGACATCGCGCCAGGACATATGGTCGTACCGGACCAACTGATCGACCGCACCTTCCATCGCCAGGGCACCTTCTTCGGCAACGGCATCGTGGCGCATGTGGCCTTTGCCGATCCCTTTTGCCCGGCACTCAGCGACGCGATCGTCCATGCGGCACAGCACGCCGGAGCCCGGGTCCACCAGGGTGGAACCTACGTGTGCATGGAGGGGCCGCAGTTCTCGACCCGCGCCGAGTCCATGCTGTATCGGCAATGGGGCGCCGCCGTGGTTGGCATGACCAACCTGCAGGAGGCGAAGCTGGCGCGCGAGGCGGAAATCTGCTTAGCGACGCTGGCCTTGGCTACGGATTACGACTGCTGGCACACTACCGAAGCTGACGTGGAGATCACCGACGTCTTGCGCATCCTGCAGGGAAACGTCTCCACCGCGCAGCGCGTCATCGCCGCCGCCGTGCGCCAACTGCAGACACCGCGCCGCTGCGCCTGCGCTTGTGCTCTTGAACACGCCATCATCACCGATCACGGCCTGATCCCCGAGCAGGTAAAGCGTGATCTGGAGATCATCATCGGGAAGTATGTGAAGGGGTAAGGGGTAAGCGGGAAGCGGATTGAGGGACTTGCCGCTTACCGCAGGCACCTGGAGCAACCATGAGTATCCTAGTAGTCGGTTCGGTATTCTTTGACAGCATTGAGACCTTGCACGGGAAGGTGGAGCGCGCACTCGGCGGTGCGGCCACGTACTTCGCTGTTGCGGCCAGCTTCTTTGCGCCGGTGCGCATGGTGGCGGCCGTGGGCGAAGACTTTGCCGCCGAGGACCTGGCATTTCTCTCCGGCCGCGGCATCGACCTGGCGGGTCTGCAAAGGCGCGCCGGGCTGACCGGACACTGGGCTGGCCGTTATCACGAGGACATGAACCAGCGCGACACCTTGGAGTTGGACTTGAACGTCTTCGCCGATTTCCGGCCCCAGCTGCCAGCGGCGTATAGGGACGCGCAGTACGTGTTCCTGGCCAACATTGATCCGCGCTTGCAGGCGATGGTGTTGGACCAGCTTCCCGCACCCGGCCTTGTGGGCTGTGACACCATGAACCACTGGATCAGCGGTTCGCGTAGTGAACTGGAGCAACTCCTGTCGCGGGTACAGATTCTGGTGATCAACGACGAAGAAGCGCGCCTGCTCAGCGGCGAGCGCAACGTGGTGCGCGCCGCACGCCGGCTACTGGCACTCGGTCCGCACCGCGTGCTGATCAAGCGTGGCGAGTACGGTGTCATTCAGTTCTCGGCCGATTCCGTGTTTGCCGTACCGGCTTTCCCCTTGGAGGAAGTGTTCGACCCGACCGGCGCCGGCGACAGCTTCGCCGGGGGTTTCATGGGGGAGTTGGCGCGTTCGGGGGATACCTCCGAGGCCGGATTGCGGCGTGCCATTGTGTACGGCAGCGTCGTGGCCTCGTTCGTGGTCGAAGATTTCGGCATGAACCGACTCCGTTCCGTCAGCAAAGAGGAAATCGATCGTCGCTATCGTCAGTTCGTGGCGCTCACTGACATTGACGGCGCGTGATGCCCTCGCGGCGCCGAGGCTGTTGCCCGTCTCGCGGCGCCGCAAGGCGCGTTGACATCATTGGCACCCCCCGCTATGAGAACAGATGCTTCTACGTTTAACATGACCGGCGAGGACAAGAGGGTTTGGGGGGCCAGCCACCAAGCCCTTTTTTAGTGCCGGGCACGAGGAGGAGCCGTGAGGTTATGTGTCGTTGGCACGGGCTACGTCGGCCTGGTGGCTGGTACCTGTTTCGCGGAGGGTGGAAACGATGTCATCTGCGTTGACATCGACGCCGCAAAAATTGAGCACCTGCGTCAGGGGGTTATTCCCATTTACGAACCCGGTCTCCAGGAGCTCATCAAGCGCAATATTGCCGAGGGTCGTCTCTCTTTCACCACTGACTTGAGCAGCGCCGTTCGCCAGTCGCTTATCTGCTATATCGCCGTCGGCACGCCGCCAGGCGGCAATGGCGGAGCGGATCTGGGCGCTGTCATCCGCGTCGCCGCCGAGATCGCCACCGCGATGGACGGCTACCGTGTCATCGTCAACAAGAGCACCGTCCCCGTCGGTACCGGCGAGCGCGTCCGCCAGGTGGTGGCCTCACGTACCAGTCACCCGTTCGACGTCGTCTCCAATCCCGAGTTCTTGAAGGAGGGTGCCGCCGTCGATGACTTCATGAAGCCGGACCGCGTCGTCATCGGCAGCGACAGCGAGCGGGCCATCGAGTTGATGAAGGAGCTGTACAGCCCGTTCGTGCGCACCGAACGCCCGATCCTGGTGATGTCTCTGGCGAGTGCGGAAATGACCAAGTATGCCGCCAACGCCATTCTGGCCGCACGGATCTCGCTGATGAATGAGTTTGCCAATCTCTGCGAGCGGGCCGGAGCCGACATTTCCGACGTCCGGCGCGGGGTCGGCTTCGACCAACGCATCGGCCATCATTTTCTGTTCCCAGGCGTAGGTTACGGCGGCTCTTGTTTTCCCAAAGACGTCAAGGCGATCATCCGCAGCGCCGAGGAGAGCGGTTTGGAGTTCAAGCTGCTGCGGGCAGTTGAGGAGGTCAACGAGCGCCAGAAACGCACGCTGGTCGACAAGGTCATGGCGCACTTCGGCGAGTACCTGCGCGGCATGCATTTCGCCTTGTGGGGCTTGGCCTTCAAGCCGCGCACCGACGACATGCGCGAGGCCCCGGCGATCACCATAATCGAGGCGCTGCTAGCGGCTGGCGCCGAGGTCCACGCCCACGACCCGGAGGCGCTTGCAGAGGCCCGGCGCATCTTTGGCAGCCGTATCAATTACTACCGGGTCAATTACGACGCCCTCAAGAATGCCGACGCGCTCCTAGTGGTGACCGAATGGAACGAGTTCCGCCGCCCGGATTTCACCCGCATGCATCAACTCATGCGGCGTCCGGTGGTCTTTGACGGCCGCAACATCTACGATCCCAATCAAATGCGGGATCTCGGGTTCATCTACTACTCGGTCGGCCGGCGGCCGGTGAAACCGTGATGAAGAAGTTTATAGTCGATAGGTTACAACTCCTGCTGACTATCGACTATTGACTATCAACTATTGACTATCGACTATCAACCTATGTCACGCATCCTGATTACCGGCGGCGCCGGGTTTATTGGATCACATCTGGCTGACCGCCTGCTGGCGGACGGCCACAGTGTAGTGGCGCTCGACAACCTCTTTACCGGGCATCGGCGCAACATCAGCCACCTGGCCGGCCACGAACGCTTCCACTTCATCAAGCACGACGTGACTGAATACATCTACGTTGACGGCAAGGTGGATGCGATCCTGCATCTCGCCTCCCTGCCCAGTCCGGTCGATTACCTGCGCGAACCGATCAAGACACTGAAGGTCGGCGCCCTGGGCACGCACAAGGCGCTCGGTTTGGCGCGTGCGCACGGGGCCAGGTTTCTGCTCGCCTCGACCTCGGAAGTCTACGGCGATCCGCAGGTGCATCCGCAGCCGGAGTCGTACTGGGGCAATGTCAATCCCATCGGACCGCGCGGCGTTTACGACGAGTCGAAGCGTTTCGCCGAAGCCATGACCATGGCCTACCATCGCTATCACGGCATCGACACCCGCATCTGCCGCATCTTCAACACCTACGGCCCGCGGATGCGCCCCGACGACGGGCGCGTGGTCACCAACTTCATCGCCCAGGGACTGCGCGGCCAGCCGCTCACCGTCTACGACGACGGCTCGCGCACTCGCAGCTTCTGCTATGTCAGCGATCTGGTGGACGGAATGGTACGCCTGCTCGATTCCGGCAATGCCGAGCCGGTCAATCTGGGCAACCCTACCGAGATGACGGTGTTGGAGTTCGCCAAGACCGTTCAGCGCCTCACCGGCGGCCACTCGGAGGTGGTGTTCGTGTCGCCCAACGACGAGCGCACCAAGGACGACCCGCACATTCGCCAGCCGGACATCAGCCGGGCTCGCCAACTGCTCAGCTGGCAACCCAAAGTAAGCCTGGAAACTGGCCTGCGAGAAACCATCAACTACTTCCGCGAATTATTGGGGGCAACGGAATGAGGGTTCTGGTGACGGGGGGAGCCGGCTTCATCGCATCGCATGTGACCGATGCGCTGTTGGCGGCGGGGCATCAGGTGTCGGTAATAGACGATATATCCACTGGGCGTCACGACAACCTCAACCCGCAGGCGCGCTTCTACGAGTTGGACGTCCAGGATGCGGCCGTGGCGGAAATATTCCGCCGTGAACGTCCGGAAGTGCTCTGCCATCACGCGGCACAGATGGACGTGCGCCGCTCGGTTGCCGATCCGCTATTCGATGCCCGTGTCAATCTGCTCGGGTTGTTGAACTTGATGGAGCACGGACGCCAGTACGGCTTGCGGCGCGTGTTGTTCTCATCCACCGGCGGTGCGATCTACGGCGAGCAGGACGTCTTTCCCGCTCCCGAAGGGCACAAGACGGAGCCACTGAGCCCTTACGGCGTGGCCAAGCTGGCCAGCGAACGCTATCTGTTCTTCTATTCCATTACCTACGGGGTCAGTTATGCCGCCTTGCGTTATGCCAACGTCTACGGCCCACGCCAGAGCCCCCATGGCGAGGCTGGCGTGGTGGCAATCTTCACGGAAAAGTTGCTGCGCGGAGAGCAGCCGATCATCAACGGCGACGGCACCCAGACCCGCGACTACATCTATGTTGGCGATCTCGTCCGAGCCAATCTGGCCGCACTGCATTCGGACTTTACTGGTGCGGTGAACCTAGGCACCGGCATCGAGACGGACGTGAACGAAATCTTCCGCCTGCTGACGCGCCTCTGCGGCAGCTCCGCCGCCGAGCAGCATGGTCCCGCGAAGCCCGGCGAACAGAGTCGCAGCGTCATCGACAACGCACTGGCGGCGCGGGTGCTCGGCTGGCGGCCCGAAGTGTCGCTGGAGGATGGCCTGCGTCGGACAGTGGACTATTTCCGGCAGCGAAGCGGTGGTCAAGCATAGGACCAGGCTTGCAGTCCGGCCTGCATTGAGTTTGAATTCCCACCCAATACCTGGCAGATCGCAGAAGGCGTGAAGACGCACGGCGGCAGCAAGCTTGCCGCGGTGAGGCCGATTGCAGCCCCTTTGTTCCATGGATATCTCGCGGATCCGTAACTTCTCCATCATTGCGCACATCGATCACGGCAAATCGACGCTGGCGGACCGCCTGCTCGAGTTTACCGGTACGATCAGCGAGCGCGAGCACACGGCGCAGATCCTGGACAGCATGGATCTGGAGCGCGAGCGCGGCATAACCATCAAGGCGAGCGCCGTCCGGCTCCACTACACAGCGCAGGACGGCAACGAGTACATCCTCAATCTGATCGACACGCCCGGCCACGTCGACTTCACCTACGAAGTGTCGCGCAGCCTGGCCGCCTGCGAGGGCGCGCTGCTGGTGGTCGATGCCGTGCAAGGGGTGGAGGCGCAGACCCTGGCCAACGCCTACCTGGCCTTGGACAACAATCTCGCCATCCTGCCGGTGTTGAACAAGATCGATTTGCCCGGCGCCGATCCGGAACGGGTGCGTACCGAGATCGAAGAGATCATCGGCCTGGATGCTTCCGACGCCGTGCCGACGAGCGCCAAACTGGGCATCGGTACTGAGGACGTGCTGGAAGGCATCGTCCGGCATTTTCCCCCGCCGCACGGCGATCCGTCGGCGCCACTGCGGGCGTTGATGTTCGACAGCTGGTTCGACCCGTACCACGGCGTCGTGGTCGTGATGCGTGTCTTCGACGGCTCGGTCCGCAAGGGCAGCCGCATCATGTTCATGGCCGGCGGCAAGAGCTACGACGTCATCCGAGTTGGAGTGTTCAGTCCGCGGCCGATGGAGACGGAGGCGCTGGGGCCCGGCGAGGTCGGCTTCTTGATGGCGGCGATCAAAGAGGTGCATGAGACCAAGATCGGTGACACCGTCACGGAGGCCGCACGGCCCGCGGCCGAGCCGTTGCCGGGCTTCAAAGCCGTTAAACCGATGGTGTTCAGTGGCTTGTATCCGGCCGACACCTCACAGTACGGAGCTTTGCGGGACGCGGTGGAGAAGCTGCGCTTGAACGATGCGTCGTTCACCTATGAACCGGAGAGTTCTGCGGCCCTGGGGTTCGGCTTCCGCTGCGGCTTTCTCGGGCTATTGCACATGGAGATCATCCGCGAGCGCCTGGAACGCGAGTTCGCGCTGAGCCTGATCACCACGGCCCCGACGGTTGCCTACCGCGTCACCACCATCACCGGTGAGACCTTGACGGTCGACAGCCCGGCGAAATTGCCCGGGGTGCAGGAAATCGCCACCATAGAGGAGCCCATCATCCTTGCGACCATCCATCTGCCTGAGAGCTTCCTCGGCGGCGTGCTCAAACTATGTGAGGAAAAGCGCGGCCGGCAGCGCGAGCTGAAGTACCTCGGCCGCGGACGCGCGATGCTGACTTATGAGCTGCCGCTCAACGAGATCGTGCTCGACTTTTATGATCGCCTGAAGTCGGTCAGCAAAGGGTATGCTTCATTGGATTACGACTACCTCGAATCGCGCCCGTCCAACCTGGTCAAGCTCGACATCCGCATCAACGGCGACCCGGTCGATGCGCTGTCGCTGATCGTGCACCGCGACCGCGCCTACCTGCGCGGGCGAGAGCTGGCGGAGAAGATGCGCGAGCTGATTCCGCGACAGATGTTCGAAGTCGTCATTCAGGCTTCCATCGGTGCCAAGGTCATCGCCCGGGAAACGGTGAAAGCGCTGCGCAAGAACGTGACGGCCAAATGCTACGGCGGCGACATCACGCGCAAACGCAAGCTCCTGGAGCGCCAGAAAGAAGGCAAACGGCGCATGAAGCAGGTCGGCCGGGTGGAGATTCCGCCGGAGGCATTTCTGGCCGTGTTGAAAGTCGAGACGTAGCACAAGTCATTGGATTGTTTTATCATCCCAAACTACACCACTGTCCGCTGAAGCTGCATGCCTCCGTCGCTCGAACCTTCCCCGTCGCTGCCTGTCGGCGCGGCAATGCCCGGCGGCGAGGCCACCGCCGCCAGCCGCGGGAAGTCGGTTTTCCGTGAGTACGCGGAAGCTGTCGCCATCGCGCTGCTGCTGGCGTTGTTGATCCGAACCTTCGTGGTGCAAGCCTTCAAGATCCCGTCCGGCTCCATGCTGCCCACTCTTCAGGTGGGCGATCAGATCCTGGTCAACAAGTTCACCTACGGGGTTGATCTGCCGGTGTTGCGACGCGTGTTGTCGCTAAACGCGCCACAGCGAGGCGACATCATAGTCTTTGTCTATCCGGCCGACCCGTCAAAGGACTTCATCAAGCGCGTGGTTGGCGTCGGCGGAGATGTGGTGCAGATACGCAGAAAGCACGTTTACATTAACGGCGTGCCGTGGAATGATCCGCACGCGTACTACTCGCATGGAAAGGCTCGGGCGCACGGCGGCACTCCACGCGACGACTACGGGCCGGTGACGGTACCGCCGGGGCATGTGTTCGTGATGGGCGATAATCGCGATCGCAGCTACGATAGTCGGTTTTGGGGCTTCGTTGAGCTCGATCAGATTAAAGGCAAGGCGTTTGTAATCTACTGGTCATGGGATGGGACCGAGCGCTGGGTGCGGTGGGACCGTCTCGGCCAAGTCATCCGGTGAGTTGGGGAGGATCATGGTGATTGATACGCGCAAGATGGCAGTACAACTCAGTGGAATTTGCTGCATGCTGCTGTTGGCCGTGAGCGCGGCCGGCGGGCAGCCGCTGTTCACCTCCGGTATCGTGGTGCCGCTTGCCGGAGCACCGACGGCGGCATTGCCGATCCTGGTAGTCGCCGATGTCGGCTCCGTCCCCGGTGCCGCCGACGGCTGTCCCGACCTGATAACCGCCAGCGCGGACTTTCCGAGCGGCGTCACCATCGCCTATGGCAACAAGAGCGGCAGCCTGTGTACCGGCAGCTTCAGCTCGGCCTTTGTAGGACCTAGCTTGGATGGCGTTCCCGTGTCTATGGTGCTGGCAAATTTCGATGCCGACAGCGTCAAGGATCTCGTTGTGGCTGATACCGCTGACACCGTCGTGCTGCTCCACGGCAATGCAGCCATAGGGGGCTTCGACAGCCCCGGGCCGCCGATCTCCGCGGGCCAAGGCGTAACGGCGCTAGCCTTAGCGGACGTGAATCATGACAGCAGGAACGACCTCCTGGTGCTCAACAGCGCCACCACCGGCAGCGGCATCACGATTTTGCTGGGCGACGGACAGGGAGGTTTTACCCCGGGGACCTCGGTGTCGCTCAGCCAGGGCGTTTCCGCTCTGACCGTGTTCAACGGCGATCAGGCCGTAGCCATAACCAACAGCAGCACCGGTACGCTGACGGTCCTGCAGAGCGACGGAAGCGGCGGTTTTACCGTCGCGCAGACGATCTCACAGGGCTTCAGCGACCCCATCGGCGTCGCCGCCGACGACCTGACCAGCGACGGACGGCCCGACCTGGTCGTTGTCAACCGCGGATCTGACAGTGTCGCCGTGCTCAACGGCACAGCTGGCGGAACGTTCCAGGTGCCACGCCTGTTCAGCAGCGGTACTGCCAGCAGCCTGCCGAACAGCGTAGTGCTGTTCGACGCCAATCAGGACAGTAAGGTGGACGTGGTCGTATCCAACAACTTCAGTACTGACGTGAGCGTCCTGCTGGGCGACGGCAGCGGCAACTTCTCTGCGCCGCGATCTTTCGTAAGCGACCAGGAGCCCCAGATTGTCGCCGCAACCGACGTCAGCAGCGACGGCATCCCCGACCTCATCGCACTGAACAAGCACACGCAAGGCTCCACTGCCAATGCTGTCGTGCTCCTCGGGCAGGGTGATGGCACCTTCCGCGGCGTTGAAAACGTGGCAAGCGACGCCAACCCGAACGCGGTAGCGGCAGCCGATACCGATAACCAAGGAGTGCCCGATTTGATTGTCACCCACCCGAGCGGCGCGGCACAATCGACGAGCCTGGTGGAGGTACACCGAGCAATTCCCGGCGGCGGTTTTGCCCCGCCGCTTGAGTTGCAATCCCACGGCGACGCCGCAGCAGTGGGCGCCGGGGATTTCAACGCTGACGGACGCTTGGATCTCGCCGTGGTCAACAGGCAGACGGACGATGTTTCCGTCTTCCTTGGTCAACGCAACGGTTTCTCCGCCACTCCACAGCAGAATGCCGCCGTCGGACAAGGTGCCTCGGCCGTAGTGGTCGGAGACTGGAACGGGGATGGACGTGCAGATCTGGCGGTCACCCGCGCCATGCCGTCACCTACGCCTGGGGTGGTTAGCATTCTGCTGGCAGGCTCGAACGGGAGCTTGGGTGCGCCGGTTAATCTGGGCGTCCAGGACAATCCGGCCGCAGTCGATGCGGGTGACTTCAACAAGGACGGAGACCTAGATCTGGTCGTGGCCAACAGCACCTCGGGAACAGTTTCGATCCTGCTAGGAACGGGCAACGGCACCTTCCAGACCGCCACTACTCTCCCGACGCTGCTGCCCAACGTGGTAGCGCTTTCGGTTGGCGACCTGGACGATGACGGCTTTGACGACATCGCGCTGGCTCAGGCAGGCAACCAGATGCAGGTGCTCGTGCTCTACGGATCAAGCCAGGGCAGCTTTAGTGCTGGAGTCCCGGTGAAAGGCGTCGGCACTCCATCAGCCATAGCGGCACGCGACTTTACCGGCGATCAGATCCCCGACCTCGTCGTGCTGAACCAGGTCGACAACCTCGTGCTCGGATTCGCCAGCAGGGGCACATCGCGGGGCTTCCTTGCGGCCGGAAGTTTCACCGTGGGTCGGCTCCCGGTCAGCGTCGCCGCCGGTGATTTCGACGGCGATGGCCGTTACGACACCGCCGCCGCCGACAACTTCCAGGCGGGCACCGTTTCGGTCCTGACCAACATCCGCGCCGAAGCAGTCCTGCGCGGTGACAGCAACAGAGACCAGCGCGTCAGTGCCGCCGACGTTTTAGGCGTGGTGCGCAAGCTTGGCGAGAATGACGCTCTTCGCGCTGAGCAGGTTGGCAAGAACACCTCCGTCAACTTCCAGTATGCGGCTGGACCTGGAACGGACGCCAACGGTGACGGTCTGATCAACCGGCAGGACATCCTCGCCATTGCGCGCCGGATGTTCCCCCAGATCTAAGACCTGCGGTCGGCGCCGGTTCGGCGGGACCGCTCCCCGTTGGGTCGCTACGAGATGCGAAGTCCGGCAGGCTGCTAGAAAGGCGAGAACCCGCATGGTCAGTGAGGCACAACTGCAGGAGGAGTTGAGAGCAGCGATGAAGGCCCGGGCCATGGAGCAAGTCTATGTGCTCCGCGGCCTGATCAGCGTCATCAAGAACGTGAAGGTAGAGAAGCAGTTCCCCGTCCTCCCGGAGGCCGAGATTGCGGCGATAGTTCGCAAGGAGATCAACAAGCGCGTGGAAGCGCTGGGGTTCGCACGTAAAGGCAACCGTGCCGACCTCATCGAGCAGAACGAAAAAGAGAAGGCGTTTCTGGAGAAGTACCTGCCGCAGCAAATGGGGGAGGAGGCGCTCGGCAATCTGGTCAAGAGCATCGCGGCGGAGCTTGGCACCACCCAGATCGGTCCCATCATGGCCAGGTTGCGCCAGGATCACGCTGGACAGTTCGACGGCAAGCTGGCGTCGGAGCTTATCCGGAAGTTGGGAGCGTGAGGGCTTGGGGCTTGAAGCTTGGGCTGTAGGATTCTGATCCCTCAAGCCCCCACGCCCTTCTTCAATTCCACCGCGAGCCGGTCGAGAAACTCCCGCTGCTCCGGGATCATTATTTCGTAGGCTTGTTCGATCGGGTAGAAGCGGCACGTGTCGATCTCCTGATCGTGTCCCGCACAACGACCGCGGTCATCGATGGCTGTCTCGCTGTACGGCTCGACCGTGGCCCAGAAGGCGTGCACTATCTTCCCTGACTTCTGCTTGACGCTGCCGAGAGGCACTCGGATCCTGATGCGCAGCCCGGTCTCTTCGAGGGTCTCACGACGCGCCGCGGCTTCGAGGTCTTCACCCGGTTCGAGCAATCCTTTCGGGATGCCGAAGAGCGGCCGGCGAAAACTGGCGCCACGGGCGTGCAGCAGCAACACCTCGGTGCGGCTATCCACGCTTCGAGTCACCAAACAACCGGCAGCAACGGGAGGCATCAGCACTGCGCGGCCGACACGTGTCCCACATGCAAGCCGCTCTCGTCAACTATTTCCAGGTGTAGTGGGGTGAACGCCCGTTGTAGCGTGGCTTCGAGGCGGGCAGCTCGTTCCATACAGAAATCATTAGCTGGCCGGGAGCGGCTTTCCAAGACATCTGGTTTGCCATCGGTTCACGTCGCGAAACGTTGTCGCTGGATCCCTGATCACTTCGGGAGCACCGGAGCAAGGAGAGCGGAGCGGCGGTCGAGTATCTCGGCCACCGCTCCGCTCTCCACTATTTGCCCGTCAGCCAGGACCAAAACCCGCTGGGCCACGTGGCGCGCGAAGGCGAGCTCGTGAGTTGCGATCACCATGGTCTGTTCAAGCCGAGACCGGGGCTAGGCGTCGCTCCAGACGCCTGGCTAGACGCGAAAGTGGATAGCTCAAGGCCAGGTAGAGCACGGCGCACATAAGGCCTGGCACGAGCCAACTGCGCAGGTCGACAGCCGTAATCGTCATCTGCTTGGTCAGTTCCACCACCGTGATGACCGACACCAGCGAGGAGTCTTTCAGCAAGGCTATGAAGTCATTCGCCATCCCCGGAAGAGCCACCCGCAAGGCCTGCGGCAGGACGATGCGCCGCAGCGCCAGGCGCCGTGACATGCCCAATGCCGCTGCGGCTTCCGATTGACCGGCCGGAACCGCCTGCAGCCCGGCCCTGTACAGCTCAGCCTCGTAGGCGGCGTAGTTCATCCCCAGTCCGATGATTGCGGCGGTGAATGCGCTCAACGTCACCACCGGCGCCAGACCGTAGTAGAGCACATAAAGCTGCAGCAGCACCGGGGTGCCTCGAAAGAGCTCCACATAGATGCTGCTCAACGTCGCCAGCAGGTCACCGCCGTAGCGTGCAGACAGGCTCAGCAACAGTCCACCGCTCACCGCCAGTGTCATCGCCAGCGCCGAAATGACCAGTGTGACCGCAGCGCCGCGCAGGAACAGCGGGATCTGCGTGGCAACACTGCCTCGGGCCTGGTCGCCCTCGACGCCGGGAGTGCGGACATTGGCCAGCATGGTCTGGCGGCTGTCCCACAAATTCCACCGCGTCAAGATGTCGCGCAACTCTCCATCCTGAGTCATGGCCGCCAATGCGCTGTCCAGCGCGAAGAGCAGAGCGGAGTCCTCTCGGCGCAAAGCGCCGGCGTACACGCCTTCGCCCACCGTCGCCGCCGCACGTAGGCTCGCGCGCGGCAGCCCGTAACGGCTGGCGATGATGTTGTCGAGGACGACCGCGTCGACCCGCCCTTGCTCCAGATCGATGTAGGGCTCTTGGACTCCCTCGTAGGACACCACCTGCAAGCCCGGCACTGCGAGCAATAGGTCGTACGCCAGCGACGCGCCAAGGGTGCCGACGCGACGCCCACGCAGGTCTTGGAGATCGTTTGTGGGCCAGTCGCGCCGTACCACCAGCGTCTCAGCAAAGGCGTAATACGGCCGGGTGAAAGACACTTGGGCCCGCCGCGCCGAGGTGACCTCGAGGCCGTTGAGAACGAGATCGAAGTCTCCGCGCTGCAGCGATGGGATCAACGTCTGCCAATCGTTCTGCACGAATTCCGCCCGCAGGCCGAGCCGTCGCGCCAGTGCATCCGCGATCTCGACTTCAAAGCCGATCAGGCGCGAAGCGTCGTGCGGGTCCTGATATACGTAAGGCTCGCCGCCCTGGATGTCGCCCGCCCAGCGCAGCGTACCGCGCGAGCGCACGCGCTCCAAGCCGTCAGCTCGCGCGGTGCTGGCAACACTGCTGACCAGCACCAGCGAAAGCGCCACAGCCGCCCTCAAAGGTGTCATTGCCAGCCGTTTAGCCGAGCCCAGAACATGGAGCAAGGATCCACTGGCTACAGCTCACTTTGCGGAGGAGCAACAGAGCCGTACACACAGAGCCGTACCCTTGCTTAACCGCAGGCCATCAGCCATATGCCATCTGCGCGCAGCACGCCTCCCTGGCTGGAGTCTGCCGCGGGATCGGAGGAAGCATGCCACTGGTCGCAAACAAAAAGGCGCTGGTAATTGGGGTCGCAAATGACCACAGCATTGCCTGGGCCATAGCTCAGGCGCTGCACCGCGAAGGAGCGGATCTGGCCTTGACCTACGTGAACGAGTCGATCGAGAAGCGCGTGCGGCCGCTGGCCGAATCGCTCGGGGTACGTACGGTCTTGCCCTGTGACGTCAGCAAGGACGAAGACATCGACGCAACCTTGGCGGCCCTCCGGGAGCAGTGGGGTCGTCTCGACATCGTCATCCACGCCGTAGCCTTTGCCTTACGCGAGGAACTGAAGGGGCGTTTCATCGACACCTCCCGCACCGGTTTTCATGTGGCGCTGGACGTGAGCACGTATTCGCTGGTGGCGCTGGCGCGCGCCGCTGAACCGCTGATGGCTACGGGCGGATCGCTGCTGACCTTGTCGTATTTCGGCGCCGAGCGGGTGGTGCCGAATTATAACGTCATGGGGATAGCCAAGGCTGCGCTGGAGGCTTGTGTGCGATACCTTGCCTGGGATCTCGGGCCGCAAGGCATCCGGGTGAACGCTATCTCGGCCGGACCGATCCGCACCCTCTCGGCGGCGGGCATCAGCGGCTTCAAAGATATGCTTCATCATCACGAGGCCCGTGCACCGCTGCGGCGCAATGTGCGCCCCGAGGAGGTGGCCGGAACCGCGCTTTACCTCTGCAGCGAACTGGGCAGCGCCGTCACCGGAGAGATCGTGCACGTCGACGGCGGGTATAATATCGTTGGCATGTGAGGGAGAAGGAAGGCCTACGGTAGCCGGTAATCGGTAGTCGGTCGCCGGAAGGCAGTTTCTAGACCGACCACCGATTACCGACTACCGACTACTGCCTACCAACCACCCATGCGCCCCATCCTGTTCCATCTCGGAAATCTCGCTGTGCCCAGTTTCTGGGTCATGGCCTTCCTCGGCTTCTTTGCGGCCTTTGCGGTAATCCGCAGCGATCTCTTGCGGCGAGGATTCGAGCCCGCCCTGGCCTATGACACCACCCTTTATGCCTACATCGGCGGCTGGGTGGGAGCGCGGCTATTCCTCATTCCGAGCGCGTGGAACTATTTCACTCAAGACCCTTTAGGTTTTCTGGTGATGTCGAGCGGCTGGGTCTGGTATGGTGGGCTTCTTGGCGGAGCGCTGGCGGTGGTGATGCTGGCGCGGGAACGGCACATTCCTTTTCTTGTCATGATGGACGTCCTAGCGCCGGCGGCGGCGATCGGGCTCGGTGTAGGCCGCATCGGCTGCCAACTTGCCGGTGATGGGGATTATGGCATCCCGAGCACGTTGCCGTGGGCAATGAGCTATCCACGTGGCGTGGTTCCTACAAGCGAACGCGTTCACCCGGCACCAATCTACGAGGCGGTCGCCTGTTTTTTGATCTTCGCCTATCTTTGGCACCAGCGACATCATGAGCGGCATCCAGGCGATCTCACCGGACGGTATTTCATATTGGCGGCCGTGGCGCGCTTTCTGATCGAGTTTGTGCGCCGCAACCCCGCTTGGCTGGCCGGCTTGACGACAGCACAGTGGACGAGCGTTGGCTTGGCCGTGGCCGGGCTGCTGCTCATGCGCCGCAACTTTGCACCGGCGACTTCGCACCGTCCCCAGCCCTAGCCCTTGGGTGCTTTGCTAATTTGCACTACTGTTGCCCAGCGGCGTCCTTCGAGACGGCCGCTGAGAGAATGCGGCCTCCTCAGGACGAACGGTAAATGAATTGATTGGAAAGACTTTTCCCCGCTCACCCTGAGGAGGCGTCCTCTTTCCAGACGCCGTCTCGAAGGGTGCCCGCTGGACGTGAACGACTCAATTTAGGACAGTACCAGTTCTTGCCCTGCAGTTGCGCGCGGGCGTAAGATCTCCACTATGCTGAAGCTGTCCGGTATCGCTGTGATTCTGTTCCTGACGGCATCAGCATGGGCTGACATCCTCGAGTGGCGAGATGCGGCAGGTGTTCGGCATTACACCAATTTGCGGGGCGAAGTGCCGAAAGAATACCTCGGCAGCGTCCATGTCATCGTAGACGAAAGGGCACGCCAGTCAGCTCCTGCCGGCGCGGCTGAGGAGCCTGCACCCGCAGTGCCAGCGCCCGAGGCGCCATCGCACGCGGCTGAGATGGTGGCGCAACGATTGGAAGAGTCGCGGTAGTACTGGGATGGCGTGCGCGCAGGCCTGGAATGGGGGCGCTCCACACCCACCGATACCGGCTACCGGCTACCGACTACCGACTACCGACTCCTCAACATCACCGGACCGCTCGCCGTCGCCAACGCCTACGCTCCAGCACCCGTGGATGTCTTCCGTCCCGAGTATCCACTGATGACTACATCGTTCGACCGCGGGCGTTCGCGCCATCTTACCCTTCGCCTGCTGCTTCAAGACGAGTTCGCTGTCGATCGGGAAGGGCCGTTTATCTATCCCAAGCGAGCTTTTCTCCCACGTTTAGCTCTCAACCCATTCCTACCACGCGGCTTGTCCGGGCAACGCTGCAGCCGGCGTCCCGGTAGCGCGCGGTGATGTACCGCCGCGGCTAACAGTATCATGGCACACCCGAACCTTCTCGACAGGGCGCAAAGCACACTGGTTGTCATCGACGTGCAGGAGGCTTTCCGCGGAGTGACTTTCGCTCACGATCGCATGCTGCGTGGGGTGCGGCGGTTGATCGAGGCCGCAAAGCTGATGGCGGTTCCGGTCCTGGCCACGGAGCAGTACCCCAGAGGTTTGGGACACTTGTTGCGCGAAGTGCTGGAAGTCTGTCCTGCTGGCATGCCAGTCATCGAAAAGCGCTCAATGAGTTGCTGCGGCCAGTCGGAGTTTGTAACTGCGCTGAAGGCTGTGCACCGCACGCAGGTCCTCGTCTGTGGCCTCGAGAGCCACGCCTGCGTAAATCAGACGGTCCATGACTTGCTCGCTGCCGGCTATCGCGTGCACGTCGCGCTGGACGCTATCTCCTCGCGCTTCGAACCGGATCACCACGCCGGGTGTGACAAGATGATCGCATCGGGTGCGATAGTTGCCACGGTTGAAATGGCTTGCCTGGAGTGGGTCAGGACCGCTGACGCGCCGGAATTCAAGGCCCTCCAGAAGATCATCAAGTAACCGGCGCAAGGGTGACCCGCTGGTTCTGACTCGCGTTTCCGGTCGTGCTATGCGAGCATGCCTCCGGCAAGCAGGAGAGCAGGCCGCGACCTCAGGGGGGACCGTCAGTGCCATCGCTAGCATTCCTTCCCGCGGCGTATGATCAGTGCGGTGCGCCGTCCCCGAAGCACGGGGGCGCTGCGGCCCGCTCGGAAAGGTGGAACAGGTTTGAACGCATTGGCAATCGAGCTGTTTGAGGTGGGAGCTGTTCGGTTCGGGGACTTCGTGCTGAAGGACGGCCGCCATTCGCCGTTCTATATTGATCTTCGTGTCCTGATTTACAAGCCCGCGGTGCTACGCCGGGTTGCGCAAAGCATGGTAAAAAAGGCAGAACAGCTCCGCTTCGATTGTCTGGCCGGCATACCGTATGCCGGGCTGCCGCTGGCCGTGGCTATGGCGCTCGAGGGCAATTGGCCGCTCGTCTATCCGCGAAAGGAACAGAAAGAGTACGGCACCCGTCGCCAGGTAGAAGGTGTCTTTCAAAGCGGGGAGCGAGCGCTGGTGATCGACGACGTGATCACCACAGGCGGCGCCAAGCTCGAGGCGATTGCGCCTCTACGGGAGGCCGGGTTACAGGTCGAAGACATCCTGGTGGTGGTGGATCGAGAGCAATCCGGCGCGGCAGCATTGGCCGGCGCCGGCCTGCGGCTGCACAGCGTGCTGAAGATCAGAGGGCTGTTTGACGAGCTCCACCACGCCGGCCTGGTCACGCCTGGCGAGCTCGAAGAGGCGCTGCAGTTTGTGGAGAAGGGCGTGAGGGCTTGAGGCGCCCTTTTTCCTCGTCCTGCGATATGCTTACAGAATGCCATGGGAACGCTTCATCGCTTTAGCCAGCACGGTTTGCGTGTTGTTCACCAACATCTTTCTGGACCATTGACGAGCATCGCCTTGAGTGTGCGTGCCGGCGCCCGCTTTGACGGTGCTCACCCCGGCATCGCTCACATGGCCGAGCACATGCTATTCCAGGGCACGGACTCTCTGGACCAGGTAACACTGAACCGCCGCGCGGCGGAGCTCGGGGGCGAGCACAATGCCGACACTGGTTACGAGACCATCTCCTTGACGTTCGAAGTGTTCAACGAAGACGTCGCGGATGCACTGGGTTTGCTCGCGGACCAGTTTTATCGCAGCTGCGTCAGCGACGAGCGCTTGCGTAAAGAGCGCCGTGTCGTACTGGACGAGATCCACGGCCGCATGGATGATCCGGCGGACCGGCTGCACACGAAAGCCTGGGGACTGTTTTTTCGCGGCGCATTGTCTCATCCAGTGTGGGGCAGCATCCAGAGCCTGCACGGTCTGGAGGCGCGCCACATCACGGCCTTCTTGCGGCGCCACTTTACTCATGACCGCACTGTTCTGGCCATTGTCGGTGGAATTTCGGAGAGCGCCGCGCGGGCAGCGGTGCGCAAGCACTTTACCGGCCGGCGCGCCGTCAGCCCGGCAAGAAGCACCGGTGTTGGGTTCGGCACGGGCGGCAGGTACCGCTTCCGGGGGGGTGGCGGACAGGCGTACGTAATGAAACTGATTGCGGTGCCGCCGGTGCCGCGGCAACTGATCGCGGTGGGACTCGCACTCGACCTTGTCGGAGCCGATCCGGACAGCCGTTTGTTTCAGGAGGTCAGGGAGCGCCTCGGCCTGGGTTACGACGTCTCCGCCACACTGGATTGGGGCGAGGGCTGGGCTGTCGCAGTGGTGTCGGCCAGCGCCGCCCGCACCGCCTCCAAACGGTTGGTGCGCGCTGTGGAGGAAACCTGCCAGCGAGCCGCGGACGAGGGGTTCAGCCCCGATGAGCTAGCCCGCGGGCGAAAGAAGCTTCGCTATCGTTACGCTTCGCTGGCTGAAAGCCGCTTCGACCGTGCCTTGGCGCTGGCCGAGGGCACGTTGCTTGGATTTCCGCTGCCCGAAGAGGCTGAACGCATTGTCAGCCGGATGCCGCAGGAGGAGATCGAGGCCGCCTGGCGCCAGGTGCTGCAGGGACGAACATTGGTCGCTACGCTGGCGGACTGAGCGGCACGCCTCAGTGCTCGGCAACGCCTGGCGCTGCGCGTTTGCCCCCCGCAGTGCGAGGATGGACGACGCGGAAGGTGGAGCCCCGACCGACTTCACTCTCCACGGAGATGCTGGCGCCCAGCATGTTTACCAGACGCTGCGCGATGTAGAGCCCCAGCCCGACACCACCGAAGCGGCGGGTGGCGGTACTTTCTCCCTGGCGGAAGGGCTCGAAGATGATCGGCATCACCTCGGGTGAGATGCCGATGCCGGTGTCGGTAACCGCCACCTCGACCCCATCGCCGCGAGGACTGACACCGATCGTGACCTCGCCGGACGGAGTGAACTTCACCGCGTTGGCTATCAGGTTCTTGATCACCACCTTGAGTTTCACCGGGTCGGTCCACAACACCGGCAACTGCGGCGCGATCTTCCAAGTCACGTTCAGCTCTCCCTTGCGGCACAGTTCGACGCTTTCGGCCTGAACCTCGGCCATGAGATTAGGCACCGCCACCTCCCTCAGCTGCAGCGGTGATCGCCCGCCCTCGAAGCGGCTAACATCGAGCGTCGCGTTGACCAATTCGAGCAGGTTCTTGGCGCTGTGGTCCATCCGACTGAGCGTGTCGAGCTGCTCGGCATTCATGGGACCGAACTCACCCTCGCGCAAGAGATCACCGTACCCCATGATGATGTTCAGCGGGGTACGCAGCTCGTGCGACATGGTAGCGACGAAATCGGACTTGAGGCGGTTGGCCCATTCGAGCTCCTCGAAGAGATAGGCATTCTCCAGCGCCATGGAAGCGAGTTGCCCGATTCCGCGCAGGATGCGGCGCTGTTGTGAGCGCAACGGCTCCTTGCGGCCTCGACAGCCGGCAATCAGGATCCCCACCACAGCTTCGCGACGGCGCAGCGCCACATAGAGCACCTTGGCTCCGTGATAAGCCGCAAGCCAGTTGAGGGCAGGCTGGGCGCCATTGAGGACCGCAACTTCCTCCTCGTTCAGACGCTGCAGTAACGGCCCGATGTCATCCCTCGGCACCCTCAGAAGCTGGAGGCCTTCCCAGTGCTCGGGCGCGTCGCCGAAGCCAGCGACAATAGACAAGGCGGTATCCTTGCCTGCAAGGAGCACATGGGAGAAATCACACCCCAGCTCATGTGTAACCAATTGGCATAGGCGGTTCAGCAAGGCCGGCGTGTCGAGGGAAGAAATCAATTCGCGCCCGACGCGAACCAAGGCCCCTGACACGTGGGCCTCTTCGCGCTGATCGCGGTATAGCTCAACCGATTCCAGACCCAGCGCCAGTTGTTGCGCGATGCCGACGCACAGCTGGACCTCTTCTTCTTCGAACCCCCGCCGGCTCGTGGTTCTAAGGCCGACCAGCGCCCCCAGCTGTCGGCCGTGCACATGCAGGGGCGCCGCTACCAGTGAAGCCACGGGCAAATGCGTGTGCAGCTCGATGGGCCACCACGATTCGGCCGCAATGTCGTTGAGCACAAGTGTCGTGCCGCCAACCGGACGGCCCTTCCATTGCACGTCGCGCCGCAGCGCCAGGGCTTCGGTGAACGGGACCAACTCCGCAGGAACGCCGTGGTGGGCAATCACCCGGAAGACCTGGCGTACCGGATCCCAATACAGCGTCGCCACGGCGTCACAGGGGAGCACGCGTGCGGTCAAGCGCTGCACGCGATCGAGCAACTGCGCCAGATCGAGGGTTCCGGTCGCCTCCCGAGCCACATCGAGCAGCGCAGCCTTATCGGCTTCGGCACGTTTGCGGGCAGTAATGTCCCGGGCTATGCCCTGCACGGCGAGCGGCTGGCCGTTCTCATAGATCAGGCGCTCGTTGGCCTCGATGGTGACCAGCCTGCCGTCCCTGACAAACAGATCCAGCTGCTCATAAGCTGGCACCGTTTCTCCCTTGATTTGGCGGGCAATTGCGGCACGGATCACTTCCAGGTGGGCGGCAGGAATGAACTGGGCGATATTCATGGTCGTTGCCTGATCGCGGCTGAAACCGGTCAGGCGCTCGCCCGCTTTGTTGATCGAGAGCAGGTTGCCGTCGAGATCGCGCGTGTACACGATGTCATTGGCGTTCTCGAACAGCTCGCGATAGCGGGCATCGCTCGCCCGCGCCGCGACTTCCGCCTGCTCACGCTGGCGCCGCTCCGTCCGCTCTGCCAGCGCGCGCTGCACCACCGGCACCAACCGGCGCAACCGGTCCTTCAGCACGTAGTCGGTCGCACCGGCTTTGAGACATTCAATGGCAATCTCTTCGCCAATGGTGCCGGAGATCAGCACGAAGGGGACATCGAGACCCTGGCTGCGCACCAGGTGCAGAGCGCTCAGGCCGTCGAAAGCCGGTAGCGTGTAGTCAGCCAGGATCAGATCGAATTCTGCCGACTCGACTAGAGCGACGAACTCTTGCCGCGTTTGTACGCGCTGCCAGTCGCAAATAAAACCGGCGTCCTCGAGCATGGTGACTTCCAGTTCGGTATCCACCGGACTGTCTTCGAGCAGCAGCAGGCGGAGCCTTGCCGGCGCGCCCTGGGAGGCTTGCGCGGGCAAGCTTTCCTGTCGGTCAGGCTTCATGGCAAACGCTCACGGCGGGGGGAGGAGTCTCATTGATCAACAACCAGAAGACGCTGAGCTGCTTGACTACCTCGACAAAGTGGTCGAAGGCCACCGGCTTGACGACGTAGGCGTTGACGCCAGATTGATAAGCCTGAATCACATCCGACTCTTCCCGCGACGCGGTCAGTACCACGACGGGAGTGGCCGCTGCGCGTCGCCTTTGATGTGCCGCAGGACCTCCAAGCCGTCGACCTTCGGCATCTTGAGGTCAAGCAGGACCAGGGCGAGATGGTGCGGCGGGTGGCCCGCAAAGCTGCCCGTGCGGTAAGATAATCGAGGGCCTCGCCTCCATCTCGTACCACCGCCACCTGGCTCGCCAGGTGGCGCTCCTCAAGCGCAACCAAAGTCAGTTCGATGTCATTGGCATTGTCTTCGACTAGGATGATCCTCTTGGCCTCCATATGGTCCCTCTGCCCAGTAACCGTCATGGCCAGCGTCAACACGCCGGCTGCGGTACCAGTGTGAAGTAGAACGTGGCACCGCTTTCAACCGCCCCTCGGGCCCAAATGCTTCCGCCGTGGCGGTGTACAATGCGCTCAACGGTGGCCAAACCGATCCCGGTTCCGGGAAACTCACCAGCGCCGTGCAGCCGTTTGAATGGCTGGAAGAGTTGATCCGCGAACCGCGGGTCAAACCCCGCTCCATCGTCCCCCACGAAGTAGGCGTGTTCGCCGTCGCGCTCCGTGACACCGAATTCGATGCGTGCCGTGGGATGCTTGGAGGTGAACTTCCACGCATTGCCCATAAGGTTCTCCAGCAGGTTGCGCAGCAGGCGCGGGTCGCCCAGGACCACGACCCCCTTGGCAATAACAAAATCTGCAGCGCGCGCCGGCTCGGCCTGTTGCAGCTCGCTGGCTACAGCGTGTGCCAGCTGACTGAGATCGACCGGCTGGATCAGCATCTCGCTGCGATTGACGCGGGACAGTTGGAGCAAATCGCCGATCAACTGCTTGGTGCGGTCGGTCGCCGCACAAACGCGGTCGAGGTAGTGTTGTGCCTGTGCGTCGAGCACCGACCCGTATTCTTCCAAGACGGCCTTGGTGAAGCTCTCGATCACCCGCAGCGGCGCACGCAAATCATGGGAGACGGAATAGCTAAAAGCCTCCAACTCGCGGTTGCTGGCCTCGAGTTGGGCGGTACGCTGGCGCACACGCTGCTCCAGTTCGGTGTTGAGGCGGCGGATTTCATCTTCGGCACGTTTGCGCTCACTGATATCGACTGCC